>Ga0206802_1258_pt1 | contig 10864 bp, 7 predicted proteins | sample Alteio_BWOrgCont_63_FD_152902 | JGI IMG/M metagenome (GOLD analysis project Ga0206802, IMG submission 152902) | Enriched cells from forest soil in Barre Woods Harvard Forest LTER site, Petersham, Massachusetts, United States -... | ecosystem: Environmental > Terrestrial > Soil > Temperate forest > O... | reverse complement strand
CGGAGACACTTCCAGTGTGGTTAGTGGCGCACCTGTCTTAACCACGGTCGCCAACTCGGGCGCTCCCGTGGGGAGTTACCCGATTGTGGTGTCGGTGGGAACGCTGTCGGCGGCGAATTATAGCTTTCAGGGCTATAACAGTCAGTTCACGGTGCAGCCCGCGATGCTGACGATCACACCGGCCAATCAGTCGATTCCTTATGGAGGAACAATTCCAGCCCTGACATATTGGATCTCTGGGTTTGTGAACGGAGATACTGGAACGAGCGTGGTTCAAGGCGTGCCGGTGATCTCAACTGCCGTGACGGCTAGGTCTATTCCCGGAAACTACGCTATCTCGGCTTCGCTGGGAACACTCACGGCTGCGAATTACGCGTTCAAGTTCTCTTCCGGGGTGTTTACTGTGAATAAGGCTATTATTCAGGTCACTCCCGTCAATCTTTCGATGACTTATGGAGGAAAAATTCCGGCATTATCGTACACCCTGTCGGGTTTTACGAACGGTGATACTGCCGCAACGGCGGTGACAGGAACGCCAGCTCTCTCGACGACAGCCACTTCCGCGTCAAGGCCGGGAACTTACCCGGTTTACTCTGGAGGCGGAACGCTTGTGGCGAGCAATTACAGTTTCAAGTTCGACGTGGGGACCGTTACTGTCGGCCAGGCAGCGCTTACAGTTATAGCAAAGCCGGCATCGATGACATACGGATCAGTACTTCCCGCACTGACCTACAGTTTTAGCGGGTTTGTGAACGGAGATGGCATCTCCACGGTGCAGGGGACGCCATTACTGACGGCCGGGGCTACGTCTGCTTCGCCGGTAGGTAGTTATCCGATTGCGTGTGGGGCCGGAACCCTTACGTCGCAGGAGTACACCTTTAACTGTGTCAATGGAACCTTGACCGTGAATCAAGCCGCTATTTCCGTGACAGGCGCTTCTCTTGCGATGACTTATGGAGGAACCGTGCCGGGCTTGTCGTATCAATTGAGCGGATTTTTGAACGGAGATACGGCGACGGTCGTCTCTGGAGCCCCTGTGCTCGCAAGCAGCGTGACCGCGGCCTCGCCGGTTGGCGTCTACCCGATAGTGATCTCAGCCGGATCATTGTCGGCGGCAAATTATGCTTTCACTGCGTTCAACGGCACTGTCACGGTTATGAAGGCATTGCTGATGGTTACCCCGTCGAGCCAGAAGATGACCTACGGAGGAGTCATTCCGGCTCTGACTTATACAGTGACTGGATTTGTGAACGGCGATTCTCCGGCGTCCGTTACAGGGACACCGCAAATGTCGACTACGGCAACAGGAAGCTCCGTGCCGGGGAGTTACACGATTACGGCAACGCCCGGCTCTCTGGCTGCGCGGAACTATAGCTTTGGATTTATTCAGGGGTCGATGAGTGTGGTTCCGGCTGTTCTGACGGTGAGCGCGAACAATCTGGTGATGCAGGTGGGTGGGACATTACCGCCTTTGACGTATTCGACGAGTGGGTGGGTGAACGGTGATACACAGGCCACTGCTTCGACCGGAGCGCCGGCACTTACGACCAGCGCGAGCACGTCGTCCCAGGCCGGAAGCTATTCGATTGTCGCCGGGCAGGGAAACATGAGCGCAGGGAACTACCAGTGCGTGTTTGTGAACGGCACGCTCCTGGTCAATCAATCGAGCGCCAATCTGATCAAAATCTTGAGGCGATAGTTTCTGCGTTTTATCGAGCCACAAGCTCCATCGCTTGCAGGGTTTCGGAATACGGCGCGCGCAGAATGCCACGCTCCGTGATGATTGCAGTGACGTACTTTGCCGGAGTTACGTCGAAGGCGGGGTTGCAGATACCGACTCCGTGAGGCGTGAGCTGTTTGCCGCCGTGGTGGGTAACTTCAGTCGGGCTTCGTTCTTCGATTGGAATCTGATCTCCGGTTGCTGTGGCACGATCGATCGTGGACCAGGGAGCGGCTACGTAGAATGGGATGCCGTGCTCCTTGGCGAGGATGGCGACTGAGTAGGTGCCGATCTTGTTGGCCACGTCGCCGTTGGCGGCGATGCGGTCTGCGCCCACGACCACGGCCTGGATGCGGCCCTGCCGCATGAGGCTGGCCGCCATGTTGTCGCAGAGGACGGTGGTCGGAATACCGTCGGCCATCAGCTCCCACGCGGTTAAGCGCGCGCCTTGCAGGAAGGGACGGGTTTCGTCGGCGAAAACGTGGATCTGCTTGCCGCGCTCGACGGCTCCGCGAATGACTCCCAGGGCTGTGCCGTAGCCGCAGGTGGCAAGGGCTCCGGCGTTGCAGTGGGTGAGGACGCCGCCTTCGTCGGGCATGAGCTCGGCGCCATAGGCTCCCATGGCTTTGCAGGCGGCGATGTCTTCGTCGTACATGGCGAGGGCGTCGGCGAGCAGGGCTTTCTGGACTTCCGCGAGGCTTGCGCCATTGGCCTGCAGCTTGGCGAAGAGCGCCTTCATGCGGTCGATGGCCCAGAAGAGATTGACGGCTGTCGGGCGCGTTCCGGCGAGGACGGCGCAGATGTGCGCGAACTCCGGAGCGAACTCTTCGGTGGTCGCGGCGTCAGTCTTCTGCGCGCCTAGGGAGATGCCGAAGGCGGCTGAAACGCCGATGGCCGGCGCTCCACGGACGACCATGGTTACGATCACGTCGGCTACCTGGCTGTAGCTGGTAGCGATAACGTAGGTTTCTTCCAATGGGAGCTTGGTCTGGTCGATAAACCGGACGCCTTCAGAGGTCCATTCGAGAGTGAGAATCATCCTCTTCAGTGTAAATGGAAACCGGATTTGCAATGAACGAAAAGGCGAACAAAGGGAGAAGTGCACCCGGGGAGGTGGGCGGATACAAACTCGAAGTGCAAAAAATTGATTTAGATGGCGAGCCAGGCCCTTAGAGGATTGAGCAGAAAGAAGGGAAGGGCCTCGATGCCACGTTTCGTCCAGGTCGAACGAACCAGCTTCCGAAGTCCGTTGCAGAATAGCGTCGCCGAGCACAGGGTCGGCAACTGTCTCCGGACTGTGATCGACCATGTGATGGTATTGAATGAACGTGATCTGAATCGATCGATGAACGAGTACGTCGGCTACTATCGGCATCTCCATACGACGCGTGCTCACCGACAACGGTTCCTGCTACAGGCACTGGATCTTCCGAAAGCTGCTCCACACAGAGCATGTCAAGCACCGCTTTACGCGCGTCTACAGACCGCAAACCAACAGAAAGGCGGAGCGCTTCATCCAGACCGCCCTGCGCGAGTGGGCCTACGGCAGAACTTACCAAAACTCAATAGAACGAGAAGCCCAGCTTGAACCCTGGCTACATGACTACAACTTCTACCGGCCTCATGCTAGCCTCAACCTAAACACGCCCGCTTCTCGCTCTCGCCTGAATCGGAACAAACTCTTGAGCCTCCACATCTAGCTTGCCTATTCTGAAAAACCTCGGCCGGTGTGACGAATCTTCTTTCATACGCATGAGCTAAACACTTCAGGGGATCCGATACCCTCAATCAGCCACACACAACCCATCCCCGGGCAATTGTGGATCGATGTTTTCGTGCTCCGAGCCTTCTAAAGCGGAAGTTCTCGCAGCCGTTACTTCTGAGCTGAAGCGATAAGCAGTTTCCAGTTTGTATAGTCGGTTCCCGCAAGCGTCCCCAGGGAGTTTGTCAGGAAGTGCAAGCGTTCCGTAGCCGGCGTCCTAGTCTGATCGCGATCTGCGAGGAAATAGGGGGGCAAGGTCTGGGAGTACATGTTGATCGTGGCATGGATATTTCCGGCGTTTGCGCCCGCGGGCAGCGGAATTTCGTAACGGATAATCGACTGGCCTTTTCCCGCACGATACACAGGATCGCAGAGAGCGTCGCCTACCGGTTGAGTAGCGTGAAGATATGGCTCCGGAATCTTGAGGTCCTCCGGTCCCTTCAGCGACCACCCTATCGGCAGCAGGCGGTTGTCTTTGATGTCAAAGTCCCGCCGGGTAAAGCTTGTAGTAAATTGGCGATCTGCGTTCTGTGTCAGCTCTTCATAGATCTGCACCTCATCGCTCGTTTGGATGGGGTTTTTCTGACTGAAGTGTGGCTGGTACTTACCGTCCTTGAAAGACTCTGTCGGCAGGACCTGGCCCGCGAAGTTCGTAATCTGGCCCCGGTCGTTGGTGGTGCCGGAGCTGAAAAACGGTTTGCCATTCACTGTTGCCTGCAGCTCCAGAAATGCACGTCGAAAGCCGACGCCGCTGGGGAAACGGTGTCCCGCCTTGTTTGTCACAGTCACTTCGACGATGAGCTTGTCTGCCTGAACCTCCCATTTGCTGATCTCGACGGTTGCGGTGATGCTTTGCGCCTGTTGCACGATGTTGTTCGAAGCGGCATCGAGATCTGTGGTCAGGCCTGTCATGTAGTCGGCGAGCCGCACTCCCAAAATTTCGTTATTTCCGATTTGGTTCATCGGCTTCCGAAACATCTGCAGCAGGAACCCGTTTGTGCCAAGCAGTTCGTGCCGTTTGAAGCCTTCTTCGCGGTACCGGACATTCAGGTCGTCAGGCTTGGCGAGATGGTCCGTGACAGGATAAGTCAAATCCTGCACAATGGCGATCCTATCCTGGATGGCTGCCACATTGATCTTCGTGCGCGCGTTGACATACCCGGAGGGCATATGACAGTCCTGGCATGTCTTGGGATTCGCACCGATGGAGCCATATTCGTTTCGATACTGGCTGTTGAGCCACTCTGGATAGGTGGCTTGTTCCACCGATGTCTTATTGGGATCGGGACTATCGAGAACGGGCAGCAGAATGGTGTGGCAGGTTCCACACATCTGCGGCGATTGGATGTAATTGCTGTACTTGGGCTTCACATCCAGGCCGGTAACCATGGGATATGTCGTGATTACGTCGTCCTTGAAGGGACCATTCAGCTCGTTGGACGGGGTGAGATCGTATACGCCGTTGATCTGGTGGGAGAGAAAGTACTTGAGGCTCGGGTCCTTCGGCGGCGCCATGCGGTGGCACACTTCGCAGCTGATGCCATCGCGTGCTAGGCCGCCATACTTGAATCCGATGCTGGACGGGTCTGTGTCATATACGAAGTCGACTTTGAAATCCTCCGTTGGATGTTCGGCGGCAAAGCTTTTCTTCCCCATAGCCCCGTGACACGTAAGGCAGGTGTTGATTACAAGCTGTTTCTTGGGTTGTTCCTTCAGGAATGCCAATTCGCTGTCCAGTTGGGAATAAAATACGGGGTCACGCCCGGCAAGACCCATTGGTGTCCAACGCCACTCACCGTAGGGCGAGACATTGATCGTCGGGGGCAAAGCGGAAGTGAGCACCATGGATGGGCCAAGGCTCGTGTTGGTGAGGCCACTGTGGCATCCAAGGCACTGGGACGAAGTTACAAAATTCGGCGAGTCGCTGTTGCTCGCGCCTGACGCATTGTGCGGCTTGGCCAAGACGTCATCCAGTGTCTCGGGCGGCATTTCCTGGATCGTCGGCGATTGGATGATTACTTCAAAACGAATCGCTTTCACATCTTCCTGAATCGCCGCGTTCTGTTCGTGCATGGGGAATTTGGAGGGCTCGATGACCTCCTCATGTGTGAGAGGCTTTGCGAAAGTCTGGGGTTTGGATATTTCTATGTAGTCGGCGATACTCAAACCAAATCCGCAGGTGCTGGGCGGTTCATCCGCGACGTCTGCCCTCCAACTGTTATCGACGCGAAACTGTAGCGGCCATCCTGGAGCACCTTCAATGTTATTGAGCGACGAGAAAGTCAGCTGCTTTTCGGCGGAGGCGTGACAGCGCAGACAATAAAGCCCGTAGCCTGCGTTTGGATATTGATACTGGTTGGTGAAATTCATTGAAGTAGATGGCTTGCTCCCGTTCCAAAGCTCAGCCCAGAACCAACCGTCAAGCGAGGCTTTCGAGTTCTTGATCATGATGGTCCAATCGTTGGAACACCCAAGCTTTGCCTCGGGGATACCGTGAAAACGATCGGCTGGGGCAGGCGAGAACTGCTCCTTGATAATGACTGCCCCGTCGGGGATCTCGCCAACGCGGCCATTCAGCAGCCACTGCGAGACTTCCGGAGAGTAGTAGATATGCACGGGGGGGTGCACGATGGAGGCGTTGTCATCCATGAGCGGGCCGGTGTCGCGCACCCACTTGTCCCTGCACCAGCCGAGCTTTCTGTATTCGAGCTTATTGAGATACGCCAGCACTTGCTTCTCAAACTCCACCGGCTCTCCCGCCGGCATGGCTGACGGGAGATGCAATTTCTCTGGGACTGGCTGCGCGTTCGGGCAAGGATTTGGCGTTGCCTGTGCCTGTGCGGAAATGGCGAGAAGGAGAGCCGCGAAAATCATAAATATCCGCATTTGAGGATTCCTCGGCTTATTTCGATTGCGACTGTAAAGGGAGCTATTACTCTCCCCAAAACTTGGTCCAGGAGTAACCTATCCTATCCTCCAAGGAGAAGGCTTGACGGAGATACTTCCAGAGGTTTCGCGGAACGAGAAGATTGGGGCTGCAACTGGCTTCGCCCAGTTTGTCTCATCGCCTCATGATTGCGACGGATTGACCAAGTGTTGCTCATCGTCAGTGCTCGCTTGGGTAGACTAGCCCGAAGTTTGCAGGAGAAAAGGGCTGCTGTCAAGAACACGATGTCAGATTTCTGGGTTCTTGTTGTCTTGCCGCCCTGTAATACTTTGGAGAAAAAGGAGAGATTCCGGATGTTGGGCCGTAGATTTTGTCATCCGATGCAATTTCATTTTGCGTGCTCCTTAGTATTGACGTGTCGGCAAGTGTGCACCCATGCCGGGTATGTTCATGTCCAACAAGACGACTTCGTAGTCGATCACGCGGAGACGCGTCAGAGCCTTCGTGGCAAGCGGACATATAAAAATTCACTTCGAGTCCACGTTTACCAACATCCTGAATCACAGTAACTTTGCTCCTCCATCCTCGCTGCAGGTAATTCCAAACGCGGCCGGGCAATCCGGCCTTCCGCGAACTTGGTGCGGCGCAGATCGCCGAGAACGCGGGCAACCGTACCGGACAAGTCGCCCTCAGGTTAGACTTCTAACCTCAATCACTCAAATGTGTAGGCTGGCGATTCTCCTTGTACCAGCCTGCTTTCTTTGCTTGTACGAAGCGGTTGCCGGCAAGGGCCAGGCATACGAACTCTAGAACCCTCCTCGATCTCGTGATTGGTAAACCACTCGCAACTTCCGAGGAGCGAGCTGAACATATCTCGCTCGGCGTCGCCGGCATCGCAGACATCTTTCCCATCAGCCCTGCGACGCATTGATGGCAATTGCCTTTTTCTCTTTGCCGACAGACTATCGATGCCTACCTTCACGGCGACGCTAGCTACACAGTCGCGACCGAGAATCTCGGCGAATTTGCTGGCTTGCTTGCCATGGCCGCGCTGATGATCGACCGCATTCTCAGCGCGGCCAAGGCATTTTTTGCGGAAGCCGGCGGGCTCGTGTCGGCCGTTCCCTCACTCCAGCCATGTACTCCCGGGCTCTGTCTAACCACCCTGGCGATGCTCACCCTCATCAACATGCGTGGAGTGAAGGATACTGGCGCAGCCTTCCTCCTCCCTACAAACCCCTTCATCGAGACGCTCTCTTGGTGATCGCTGTCGATGCTGTTTGGGCGGTGGAAGCACACGGCCACACATGTGTGGCCGGCTTCCAGTTTTGATCTTGTGATTATGAACGCGCCCTCACGGAAATGATCCCAACAACCAACTGACTAGATTGGGTTATTCAAGTATGTTATCGCCAAAACTGGGCCAGAATAGGTTGGAGATTTCAACTATCAAGTTCGGACTTTGTAATAACTCGCCGACATTCTCAGCAGAAACCCTGTGCTGGTTTCAATCTGACTCGTACGACACGGAAGTCAGGTGCGCGTTGTTGTTCATAACTGGGCTATGTGCAAGATAACTGACCGGCTCAAGTTACCCTCCAGACTCGTACGACGACGAGGTTCGAGTAGCGCTCAGCATATCCGATAAAGATAGACCTTCTGAGCCAGTCGAAATCCCCATCTGGAGGGTAGAAGCGCGGTGTGGTCCGGAAATAATATTGGTTGGCCGGCACTGGTTGGCCAGCGGCGATCCGAGCCAATACATCAGGAGGGCCGTGCCGGATTCCTGTGTTGTGCACTTCGATCCGCACCGCATCGTCTGTCTCGATGACATACCGTGCGTCTACGAAGGTCAACCCGTCGCGGTCGACGAATTGCCAGTCGGCCCCTCCGGGCAAAACGCGACCGGTAATCGTGGGGCCGCAGGCGGTTCCACCGGTGATGGGCACAGTGCGCCTGAGCCCCAAGCAGCCGTCCCCCAGTTCGAGCACCGGACCGATGTCGACGCGCAGTTCGAGTGCGAACTCGAGGTGCGGGGATACAGTTAAATCCACTATGTGTCTCCAGGCAGCAGGCGCTTTTAGCCCCAGACTTCACGCGCGGTGTCGACGACCAACTGCAACTTGGCCCACTGTTCGTCTTCGGTTAACAAGTTGCCTTCCATCGTGGACGCAAATCCGCACTGAGGACTGATGGCCAGTTGCTCCAGCGGAAGGAACTGGGATGCCTCATCAATCCGTCTGAGCAGGTCTTCTTTCTGCTCCATTGCCGATCGTTTGCTGCTGACTAGTCCGAGTACGACGACCTTCCCTTGCGGCACAAGGCGCAACGGCTCAAAGGAGCCCGAGCGCTCGTCGTCGTATTCGAGCAGGAAGCGATCGACGGCCAATTCGTGGAAAAGACGCTCGGCGATGGCGTCATACCCTCCTTCCGCGTACCAGTGGCTGCGGTTGTTACCCCGGCAGAGATGGATGGCGAGGGTGACGCCGGTATGGCGTGCGGCTGCGAAGCAGGCGTTGTCGGCGTTGAGCGAGGCGGTAAGCATCTCCTCGGGATCGACACGCAACTCGTTCTCCATCCAGGCGGTCCATTTGGGATCGAGATAGTAACTGTAACGCGGCGCATCGATTTGCAGATAGGAGATGCCGCTGGCAGCAAGTGTCCGGACGTCCTCGGCCATGATCGAGGTAATCGCATCCAGCAGTGCATATGGATCGGGATAGACCGCGTCGGTGATGCCGTATTTGAATGAGATAGCAGGAAACTGGGTTGCGCTGGGCAGCGTGACTTTGGGAGGTCCGGGGGCGTGTTTGCTCAGGAATGGCAGCTCTCGTCCGGTAAGGGGCTGCCGCTGCTTCAGAGCCGAGGTGACTACGCCGTTGACGTTGCTGACGGTCATGGCAGAGTGCAGCGTCTCTGTCCCACCTTCCTTCCATAGCCGCGGCACGGCGTCGCCGAAGTCAAACCCTTCCACTGCATCCGTGAAGTCGCTCATGAAGTTGGTGCGCCGCAACTCGCCGTCGGTGTAGACATCGAGACCGATCTCCTTCTGGCGCTGGAGAACGTGCAGGACGTGACGGTCTTCAACCGCTTCGAGTTCGGAAGGAGCAATGCGGGAGGTGCGAGCGCGGAGGAGTTCCGCCGGGCGCAGCAGGCTGCCGACATGATCGGCGCGGATGAGAGACGGCATAAGCAAATCCTTTCCGGTTGCCGGATGGGGCAAGTGTTGAGTTACAGGAGTATGGTGCGAAGAGTCCGTGCGCCTTCCTGCAGGGCAGGGAGACAATGTAGCATGAGCTCGTCGCGAGTGACGCGCGAGACGTGAGTTCCGACATTGATGGCCGCTACCACTCGATTGGCGCGGGTGGAAACCGGCACAGCGATGGATCGCAGGCCGGCCTCCAGCTCTTCGTCGACGATGGCGTAGCCGTCTTTTCGAACCTGGAGAATAGCTTTCTTGATCTGAGGGATTCGGGTCATGGTCTTAAGCGTGTGGGCGCGAGGTTTGAGGTTGCGCAGGTAGGAATCGAGTTCTGTGTCGGGGAGCGCGGCGAGCAGTACACGCCCCATGGACGTGCAATAGGCCGGAAGGCGGCTGCCGACGGAGAGCCCGGCGGCGAGCACGCGGCTGGCCGCGGAACGAGCCACGTACACGATCTGTGCGCCGTCGAGCATGCTCATGGAGGACGACTCGTGCAACTGCTCGGTGATGCGTTCTAGAACGGACCGGGCGGCTTCCACGACCGAGGAAGATGATAGGTAGGAGAAGCCCAGGCGGAGGACCTGGGTCTTGAGCCGGTAAACCTGGCGGTTGCGTTCGACGTAGCCGAGCAGTTCGAGGGTAAGCAGGATGCGCCGGATCGAAGCGCGCGAGAGGCCAGTAGACTGGGAGATTTCAACGATGCTACGGCCATCGCGATGGCTCTCGAAACTCTCGATCACACGAAGCCCTCGAGCAAGAGAGAGCACAAAGTCCGGGTTTCCTGCTTGCGAATCAAACTCATCCGCCGGGGGAGCGGATGTTGCGGCGGGCGCGAATCTGGCCGGATTTGTCATGGATATTTCCCGGAATGCAGGGCAACCCTACGGTGCACGATTATCGCACATCTTGTACAAGATTAAACATTCAGGTAATAATACGGCGTTCAACGAAAGGAGTGTAGATGGCGAGGTGGCTCACCTTGGCTGAGGCGATCGCCGCGCATGTGCACGACGGCGACAGCATCGCCATGGAAGGGTTCACCCACCTAATTCCGTTCGCGGCAGGGCCGTATCCCTGGGCTAACCATCACAACGCGTGGCGTCCGTCGCACATCCATTTTTCACTTTTTGGAGCGGGTATTCTTTCGCGTCTGGCAACACAGATGTATTTCCCTGGAGATCCATTGCAGCCACTCGATCCGATCTTCAACAGCGTTCCCGACGAAGGCGCAAGACAGAGGCTTGTTTCGCGTCTTGACATGGGTCGCTCCGAGTCCAACTAGCTGCTGGCTTA
>Ga0206802_1256_pt1 | contig 10978 bp, 6 predicted proteins | sample Alteio_BWOrgCont_63_FD_152902 | JGI IMG/M metagenome (GOLD analysis project Ga0206802, IMG submission 152902) | Enriched cells from forest soil in Barre Woods Harvard Forest LTER site, Petersham, Massachusetts, United States -... | ecosystem: Environmental > Terrestrial > Soil > Temperate forest > O... | reverse complement strand
TGACAAGACCCATACTAAGGCGCGTATTATCACCATTGACGGCAAACGTATCAAAAAAGCTTTTAAAGAGAACAAAATCGTTATTGTGGCAGGTTATCAGGGAGTGACGGCCAATGATGAGATCACCACTCTTGGCCGAGGCGGTTCAGATTTAACCGCGGTGGCCCTGGCCCAAGCGCTAAAGGCCAAGGTTTGTGAAATTTATACTGATGTTGACGGCATCTACACGACTGATCCCCGCATCGTTAAAGAGGCCCGTAAGATCAAGAATATTACTTTTGAAGAAATGTTGGAAATGGCCTCTTTAGGAGCACAAGTGATGCAGGCGCGTTCCATTGAGGTGGCCAAACGTTTTAATATCCCGTTACACGTTCGTTCAAGCTTCTCCAAGGAGGAAGGGACCATGATAACTAAAGAAAATGAAAAATTGGAAACAATCGCAGTTCGTGGGATTACATGTAATAAGAACGAAGCTAAGATAACCATTACTTCTGTGCCGGATAAACCCGGTATCGCTGCCAAGATTTTTGAAGAAATTTCCAAGCAGGGCATTAATGTGGACACCATTGTTCAAAATGTGCCGCATGACAAATTATCCGATATTTCATTTACGGTGCCCAAAGGTGATTTGAATAAGGCCATCAAAGCGACAACAGCCATTGGAAATAAGATCAAGGCCGGTGAAATTCTAGAAGACAGGAATATCGCGCGGGTGTCGCTGGTTGGGTCAGGCATGCGTTCGCACAGCGGTATCGCGGCAAAGATGTTTTCGACATTGGCGGATAATCATATCAATATTGAAATGATCTCCACCTCTGAAATTTCAGTCTCTTGTATCATCGCGCAAGATTCAGCCGATAAAGCAGTCAAAGCCTTACATAAAGCTTTTAAGTTAGAGCAAATATAGAACTCATTTCCCTCCCCCCTGTGGGGAGGGTTAGGGAGGGGGAAATAAATTTATTATGAATAAAATAATCATCTATGACACAACGCTTAGGGACGGCTCCCAAACAGAAGGTGTCTCCTATACCGTCAATGATAAAGTTAAAATCACGCGTAAGCTTGATGAATTGGGTGTTCATTATATTGAAGGCGGTTGGCCGGGGTCTAATCCTAAGGACAAAGAATTTTTTGAGGTAATGAAGAGTCAAAAACTTAAAAATTCCCGATTAGCGGCTTTTGGTTCTACCCGACGGGCCAATATCAAGCCCCAAGATGACAGCAATCTTAAAGAGCTGATAGCCAGCCAAACGCCAACGGTCACCATTTTTGGTAAAAGCTGGGATTTGCATGTCACTGATGTCATCAGGACCACCCTGGATGAAAATTTGAAAATGATCCAGGAATCCGTCGCTTTTTTAAAGAGAAATAAGCGGGAAGTTTTTTATGATGCCGAGCATTTTTTTGACGGTTATAAAAATAATTCCAAGTATGCTTTAAAGTCCATCCTGGCGGCACAGGCGGGTGGCGCTGATTGCATTATTTTATGTGATACCAATGGCGGGACCTTGCCTGAGGAAATCACTAAGATCGTCAAGGACGTTAAAAAGAAGATCAAAAAGCCGCTTGGGATTCATACCCATAACGACCAAGGTGTTGCCGTGGCCAATTCTTTGGCGGCCATCAATGCCGGCTGCGTGCAAGTGCAGGGGACTTTTAACGGCATGGGTGAGCGCTGCGGTAACGCGGATTTGTGCACCATCATGGGGATTTTGTATGCCAAGATGAAGAAAAAATCCATCCCTGATAATAAGATCAAAATGCTGATGGATACTTCTTATTACATCAGCGATGTCAGCAATTACACCCTGGCCAATAACCAACCTTTTATCGGGCATTCAGCTTTTGCCCATAAAGGCGGCGTGCATATCGACGCCATGCTTAAGAATCCGCTGGCCTATGAGCATATTGAGCCCCAGATCGTGGGCAATCATCGTCGTCTCTTGACCTCCGAATTAGCGGGTAAAATGCCGATTATCCTCAAAGCACAGAAGCTGAATATCACCTTGGATAAAAATTCTCCCCAGGCCAAGGAGATCATGAAGGAGCTTCAGGAGAAAGAGTATCAGGGTTATCAATTTGAAGGGGCAGATGCTTCTTTTGAGTTATTCATGAAGCGTCGTCTAAATTTGTATCAGCCTTTTTATCAGTTACAAGGGTTTAAAGTATTCACTGAACGCAAAGTAGATGGTTCTGTGATGGCTGGGGCGACAGTCCGGCTTAAGGTCGGCGACCATGATGAGATGGCCACGATTGAAGGCCACGGGCCGGTGGAAGTCCTGGATCGCGCCTTGCGCACCGCTTTAAAAAAGTTTTATCCAACGATAACAGATATGCATCTGTCAGATTATAAAGTCCGCGTCCTGGATACCCAAGAAGGTACAGGTGCCCGTGTCCGTGTCATTATCGAATCTGATGACCAACATGACAGCTGGACCACGGTAGGCGTGCACGAAAACGTCATCGAAGCCAGCTGGGAAGCGTTGGTAGATAGTATCGAGTATAAGTTGTTGAAGGATAAAAAGTAAATAATACTGTCATTCCCGAATAACAAAAAATATGTCATTCCCGTATAATAAAACATGTCATTCCCGAATGTTTTTGTCGGGAATCCAGGCGCGTATCCCGCGTGGATTTATTCGGCCATTGTATTTCCTTCGCAGGCACGCTCGCTGCAACCTGCGTTGCAGCATCGCTAGTCTCCAGGCTGCTTTGCCGCGAGCTGAACGCTCGCGGACCAGCCAAAGCAGCCTTCTACTACCTGCGAAGAAAACACAATGTCCGAATAAAACGCGTGAGAAAATATATTCACTAATCATGGTAAGGAATTTATGGAACTATCTTCAAAATACAACCCAAAAGAAACACAAGACAAGTGGCTTAAGTATTGGATGAACAACATGGGCGAGCATACAGTTTTACAAACTATATAGAGACGCCTAAACAGATAAATTCTTAAGAGACATCAATGGCTAAAGATAAGAACCAATCACAGATTATTTTATATCAAACCGATGACGGTCAGACAAAACTTCAGGTAACAATGGAGGATGAAACTGTTTGGCTGACACAGGATCAGATGGCAAACCTTTTTGATAAAGGCCGAACCACCATCACAGAACATATTCAAAATACCTTTAAAGAGGGAGAGCTCGACGAAAAAGCAGTATGTCGGGAATTCCGACGTACTGGAACGGATGGTAAAGAGTACGCCGTAAAACATTATAATTTAGATGTTATTATTTCGGTCGGGTATAGAGTTAAGTCTTTACAAGGGACACAATTTCGTATTTGGGTTACCCAGAGGCTGAAGGAATATATTATTAAGGGCTTTACGCTGGATGATGAACGGCTTAAACAGGGAGGGCAAAAGGCCCGGTATTTCCAGGAACTGTTAGCGCGTGTCCGTGATATTAGGAGTAGTGAGCGTAATTTTTATCAGAAAATCACCGATATCTATACGACAAGTATTGATTACCGTAGGGGACAAGAAAGCTTCGCAACCTTAAAAATATATTAGAAAAGCGAAGATTCCTTGCTGGCGCAAATAATTTTATATTTTTCTGTGCTGCAAGCAATTGAAGTGAGGATAGATTAGAGCCATGAAAAAAAGAGATGATTTTGAGGATCAGATGAGGGTTTATAGGGGCGTGATTCCCTGGTCAGTGGCGGAGTATGACTGGATTTTAGCGACATTTGATACCGCCAAGCTGAAGAATGAAAACTTGAGGCTCCCTGAAGAATTTGCTGAGTACAAAGAAGAGTTTGAAACTTCAAAGGGCCAGGAACTGGAGAATATTAAAGATATGATCCTTTTTAGTGATATCTTCCATCAAAGATATCCTAAAAAACTCGAATACGATGCTCATTCTTATAGATTTAACCAAATTAATAATTTTTTGATAACGCACGAGGATGAACTTATCCAATTAAAGCTCATCTATGTTAAAGAAGAAAGAAAGCACGTAGACCCTCAATTGATGCGGGCTTTGTGCACGATGTTGTATGACGAGGAAGATTTTGATGAATCAGGTGAATGGATTGGCAATACCTTTTCGTTTGAGGATGCTATTGCTCAAACTCAAGCTAAAATTAATAAAAGCCCGAGCAATAAACGGCTAACTGAGGAGCAAGGGTTTAAGGGTCTCATTCCTTGGTCATTGGCGGAATTTAGATGGGTCATGAATCAACATACCCTTCGCCGTCTGAACAGCGAGGAAAATCGGACACTTGAAGACGGATATTTGCCTCTTAAGATACAGATGAGGCGTCAGACAGGCAAAACCATTGATAATTTTGATACGATGGTCTTGTTAAACGAAATCTTTCATGAACGGTATTCTAATCGCGTTGAAGCTATGGCGCATTTCTTTAGATATCGCTCCATTTTTATGTTTTTGGATGAATATAAAGATCAATTGATCAAAGAGGGGCTTGTAGATAACGCCAGCGGTGAACTTGCGATGGAGCCGGAGCTTATTGAAAGTCTTTGTGTTTTGCCATACTCTTTAGAGCGGGATGAGAAAGCTGCCGATAAAAAACATGGTCTTTTGTATGATGAAGTCGTGGCAAAAGCTAAGGCTTTAAGAAGTACTAGGTTAAATTAATGATTAAAGTTATCAAGAAAATTTTGAAGAGTTGTTGGGCATGCGGCGATCCGGTGCATCGGTATAATGCCAAATTTTGCTTGAGATGCGCTAAGTTTGGGGCGCGCATGAGGACCAAGCATTTTCCGCCTGAGACCGTTGCTGCTATTTGGGCATATATACGCCGCTATGGCTATGTATGTTATTACACGGGAATGGCTCTTGAGCTGGAAGACAGAAAGAGTCCCCGGTATTTGGTCTTTGACCATTGGATCCCTGGCGATCCCAATAGGGTGGTCATCACCGCGGCTGTGGTCAATGAGATGAAATCAGACATGAGCCAAGATGAATTTGAGGACACAGTTTGTCAAATGGCTGATCATTTTCGAAAAGGCACGCCTGTTGTACTCAAGCCGTTTGTTTATTGGGATAGGATTTATCCTGTATAATTTAATCCCTTACAATGTGCACATAGCAATCTAAAGGAAACTATGGAATTATCTTCAAAATACAATCCAAAAGAAACACAAGACAAATGGCTTAAGTATTGGAAAGACAACAATGTCTTCCATGCAAAAGTTGATGCCTCGAAAAAGCCATTTACGATTGTGATCCCGCCGCCGAACGTGACGGGTATTTTGCACATGGGGCATGCGCTTAATAATACGTTGCAGGATATTATCATTCGTTACAAGCGCATGAATGGCTTTCAGGCGCTTTGGATGCCGGGTACTGATCATGCGGGTATTGCCACCCAAAATGTGGTTGAGAAGCAATTAGCTAAAGAAGGAAAGACCCGTCAGGATTTAGGCCGTGATGAATTTCTTAAGCGTCTTTGGGCGTGGAAACAGGAATATGGCGATACGATCATTAATCAACTTGAAAAATTAGGTTCTTCCTGCGATTGGCCGCGCACACGTTTTACGATGGATGATGAATATAGCGAAGCTGTTAAAGAGGCTTTTGTATTATTGCACCAAAAAGGTTTGATCTACCGTGGAGAGCGCATCATCAACTGGTGCCCACGCTGCCAGACGGCACTTTCTGATGAAGAGGCTGAGCATAAAGAAAAGAATGGTAAGCTTTATCATTTGAAATATCCCTTTAAAGACAATCCTGATCAATTTATTGTTGTGGCTACAACCCGTCCAGAAACCATGCTGGGAGATACGGCAGTTGCAGTTAATCCCAAAGACGAACGTTACAGTAAATTGATTGGTAAAACTTTAATCCTACCTTTAGTTAACCGTGAAATAAAAATTATCGCCGATGACTTTGTTGCCGCAGAGTTTGGCACCGGTGCGGTCAAGGTAACTCCAGCGCATGATCCTAATGACTTCATGATGGGCCAGCGTCATCAATTGCCCATGATTAATGTGATGTTTCCGGATGCACGGATTAATGAGAATGGCGGTAATTATAAAGGTCTGGACCGATTTGAGGCACGCAAACGAATTTTAGCTGATCTGGAAGTCCAAGGATTACTTGAGAAAATAGAAGACCACAAGAATGCGGTGGGCCATTGCTACCGTTGTGATACCGTCGTGGAACCTTATTTATCCAAACAATGGTTTGTCAAAATGAAACCTTTGGCTAAACCCGCCCTTGAAGCAGTGCAAAAAGGTGAGATCAGGATTCACCCGGCGCATTGGTCAAAAGTATATACCAATTGGATGGAAGACATTCACGATTGGTGTATTTCCCGTCAGATATGGTGGGGACATCGAATCCCTGTATGGTATGACCAAGAGGGGAATTATTTTGTCGCCAAATCTGAAGAAGAAGCTCGTGAGCAAGCCCGGAGAGAAGATAAAAAATATGTGACACTAAAGCAGGATGATGATGTTTTGGACACATGGTTCTCATCCTGGCTGTGGCCTTTTGCCACCCTTGGATGGCCTAAACAAAATGCCGATCTAAAATATTTTTATCCCACCAATACCTTGATGACCGCATCTGAAATTTTATTTTTCTGGGTGGCTCGAATGATCATGGCAGGCTATCAATTCATGGGGGACAAGCCTTTTTCCGATGTGCTTATTCATGGGACAGTGAGGGACGCCAAAGGCCGTAAAATGTCCAAATCATTAGGCAATGCCATCGATCCTTTAGAGATCATCGATGAGTACGGCGCCGATGCCCTGCGTTTTAGCCTGATCATCAATTCAGGTCAGGATATTTTTATCTCCAAAGAAAAATTCGAGATCGGCCGTAATTTCGCCAATAAAATCTGGAACGCTTCACGGTTGGTACTATCGAATGTCTCTACGTCAAATTTCCCTCCCTCTAGTGAGGAACTTTCATTATTCCCTCCCCCTGGTGGGGAGGGTCAGGGAGGGGGGGCATATTTAAATCCTAACGACCTCGATCTCCCATCCCGCTGGATCATCGCCAGATTCTACGAAACTTTAGAGAAGGTTAGTCAAGCCATTGAAGAATTCCATTATTCCGAAGCTGAAAATTTGATTCAGGATTTCTTTTGGGGCAATTATTGCGATTGGTATTTGGAGCTGATCAAAGCTAAATTCAGCGATGTGAATATCCAAAAAACAGCGCTTTTTATCCTTAAAAATTCTTTAAAGATGATGCACCCGTTTATTCCGTTTGTGACAGAAGAAATTTACAGCAAAATGAACGCGCAAGATGAATGCCTTTCATTAACAGCCTGGCCTAAACGGCAGGAAACGCTCATTGATAGCAAGGCAAGTTTCCAGATGCAGACGATCATTGATATTATCAGCGCTATACGTAATATCCGCGCCCAGTGGAATATCAAACCTAACGAAACGCTGGATGCTGTAATTGTTCCTGCTGAGGCTTCTTTGCACGAGTTTCTGTCAGCAAATTGCGCTGATATCCAACGTTTGGCACGTTTAGCGAATTTATCCTTGGATTTAAAAGCTCCTGTACTCAAAAATGCCGCGACCGCCTTGGCGGGGACGATTAAAATATTTGTCCCCTTAGAAGGATTAATTGACCTGAATGCCGAAAAGAAGCGCATGAGTACGGACATTGCCCAAAAAAGAAAATCCATTGATGGTTTGAATACCCGTCTTAATAACGCTGATTTTACATCCAAAGCGCCTGAAGAGATCATCACCAAAGAAAAAGAGCGTTTGGACTCATTAAATAAAGAAGTCAACGCCCTTGAAGGCGTTTTAGCCAGCTTATTATGAAACCAACCTATGTGCGTACCATTGTCCAATTGGCCCTTGCGGAAGATCTTGGAGCAGGGGACATTACGACTAATAATTTAATCCCATCAAACTCGCGTAGCAAGGCAAAGCTGGTCGCCCGTGCTAATGGAGTTATTTGCGGTGTTCATCTCGCCCGTGAAGTTTTTAAAACATTAAATTCCAAAATTAATTTTCGTGCGTTGATCAGCGACGGCCAAGCAGTGAAAAAAGGGGATATCATCGCGGAAATCTCCGGATCCACCAGGGCCTTGCTTTCCGGGGAGCGGGTTGCGATCAATCTATTGTCATTTTTGTCAGGCATTGCCACCCAAACCCGCCGTTATGTTGAGAAAATCAAGCCGTATAAGGCAGCTATTATGGACACCCGCAAGACAACGCCTTTATTGCGTCAGCTGGAGCGATACGCTGTTCGCAGCGCTGGAGGGGTCAATCACCGGTTTAATCTTAATGACATGGCCATGATCAAAGACAATCATCGTGTTTCCTGTGGCGCTCAGGACATGAATGAGGTCATCGATATTTTAAGAAAGAAAATTAAGGCAAGGATAGAAGTCGAAGTCGACACCCTTAATCAATTAAAAGAAATCCTACATTCCAAGGCAGATATTATTTTATTGGATAATATGACACCTAAACAAATTGCTCAGGCAGTAAAATTGCGTAATAAATCCAAAAGCCATATCCTGCTGGAAGCCTCTGGCGGGATCACATTAAAGAATGTCAAAAAGTACGCAGCCACCGGCGTTGATCGTATTTCCGTCGGTGCTCTGACGCATTCCCGTCAAGTGTTGGATATTTCCATGGAGTTCATGCCAAATGTGTCATTGCGAGGAAGGCGAAGCCTGACGCGGCAATCTTTTTTAAGAGCTTGCTTCGTCGCTTCGCTCTTTGTAATGACACTTATCAGTCCTTCATGGGCCCAGGACAAAGATGATATCAATGAGGCAAATATCACCTCCGGTGCCATTTTCGATGATAAGGCCCTTTTGGATGGCTATACCGAGAAATATGATGATGAATCCAGGGACATTTTATTAGCGATGATCGCGGATGATTCTCTGGGATCGTATAAATGCACCGCCGCGGTAAGGGTGTTTAAAGAAAAGTACGCCAATGAGGTATTAAGCAATGAAAAAGCCAATATCCTTAAAATTCTGATCCGTCGGCTCAACCGCAGTGATTCTCCCTTTGTTCAGGTTGAGATCATGCACACCTTGATCATTTTGGACCGTTACCAATATTTTGAAGCTATGGTCCCGGCCTTGATACAAAAAATGGACCATTATAATCCGGTGGTCAGCAACATGGCTTATGAAGACCTTTTAGAAATCACCAAGGACAGCCTTTATACCAGGGAAGCCAGGATCGTGTTTGAGACCCTGCGCAAAGTGTTTTTCCTGTCCCGCAACCGACTACAGAACGTCACCACCCCTGATGAAAACCTGCAGCATAAGCTGGATCTAATGCGCTGGTCCATCAAAATCCTAGGCACCCAAGAACTCAAACGCCTGCCATCTGAGGTTATTAATTTATTGTAATTGAAACATTGCTATAACTGATAAAACAGACCTCAGGTTGACAACGGTCATTTTATATGGCACACTTTCACCATATTCGTAAAAACCAAGTAATGCACACAAAAGGAAGAATTTAATATGCTAAGTCTTAAAAGAATTCAATTGCCGCTATTAATCGCTGTTAGTTTTTTATTGATGGAGGCAAGGCCTTCTATTGTATGGGCGGGGCTTGTTGATACTACTAATAATATACACCTTGCATCAGACCAACATAGAGATGTTCCTGATCCAAACGTCAATCAGGGTAAAATAGATTTTGTACTGACAAATTTTCCTCCGAATTATTTTTCTCCTCAACCACCTTATATCGATAGCGCGTTTACCGCTTATTATCAAGACCCCAATGTTTCAGGAACGGACACTTTAAGTTATTGGCAGACTAATCATCCGGATTGGGTCCTTTACCAGTGTGATGGGACGACGCCAGTCAATCTTTCGTCAACTCCTTCGCCAAGAATATCGCTTGATTTCACCAATCCAGCGGTGATCAATTACGACGCCCAACAGGCCGTTGCTTATGTTACTCAAAAGTATCCAGCAACATCGACGTACAGGACTTTTGATTCTCTTTTGGTGGATAATGCCGGTTTCTGGAACACCAGTGCTTGTGGAGTGTATAAAAATGGGACGTGGACCTATCTTTGGAGTGATAATCCCAAAACAATCCCTGCCGGTCGTCCTGCCCGTCCCGAAGGACTTCCTCTTTATAAGGACACTATCGTCCAATGGGCCCAGAATTATTATAATACCTTGAAACAGGTCTTGCCCAATACCGGTGTCTCCATGAACTGGAACAGGCAATTGATTAGTGGCACGACCGACCAGGATTATCAGACCGTCATGGATAATATGGATTTTGATTTCTCTGAGAGAGGCTTTACCAATTGGGGGAATGTTCCTTCGCAAAATCAGCTTTCTTTGATTAACCGCATTGTGGATGCGGATTGGCAGGCCACTGCCAATCAATTTGAGTATCTCGATAGTACAAGCAAAGGGTTTATGGATAATAATCTTATCACAGTTACCCCAACGCCAGAGGAAGAAGCAGCACCTACGGATGTTATCCGGTATAAATATGCCGATGAATCTATTACCCCGGCGGATATGAATTGGGTGATTGCCAATTATTTGTTAGTCAAGGGACAGAATTCTTATTTGAGTGTGTATTCCAATTTACAGGAAGATAACGCGAAAGATGACGGGAACCATTATGGCCTTTTTTATGATCATCCGGAATTTCATGTGAACATCGGTCAACCCCAATCAATTGATCAAACAGGTACTTATTATCTTTACCAAAATATTTATCGCCGGGACTTTACTAATGGCGTTGTTTTGGTCAATCCATCCAGTACTAATTCTTATACCGTCACGTGGCCTTTAGAGCTGCCGGTTGCGGATATGTATTGTCAGCAGTATTCGCCTATCCAGGGGATTTCATTAGCCCCGGCATCGGGAATGGTTCTTTTGAATGCGTTTGCCCCCCAGCCTCCACCAGGGCCTGGTCCCAATTCCCCAACGATCCAAACCATCACGCCAGCTTCTGTCCCTTATCAGGGATATACAGCTGATTTTGATATTGTTATCGACGGGCAAAATATCCCTAACGGCTCATGGG
>Ga0206802_1255_pt1 | contig 11059 bp, 11 predicted proteins | sample Alteio_BWOrgCont_63_FD_152902 | JGI IMG/M metagenome (GOLD analysis project Ga0206802, IMG submission 152902) | Enriched cells from forest soil in Barre Woods Harvard Forest LTER site, Petersham, Massachusetts, United States -... | ecosystem: Environmental > Terrestrial > Soil > Temperate forest >... | reverse complement strand
CCGGCGCATCCGGCGTAATGGAGGCTCTCCCTCCGGCAGCTTCAATGGCTTTCATCACAGTCAGCACTTCCAAGTCGAGTGGTCGCATGGGCATAGGCCCTCCTTTGCGACTTAGAGCGCGTGAAGAGACTTTTTATTCAGTTTTATTTGCGTTCTTTTCTCGTTTCTAAAAAATAAATGAATAAATTTTGGGCTCAACGCTCTAAGACCGTGAAGGAAATCAGAAAGGATATGCGGCCTGGACGCTGGAGTTGCGTCAAAAGATTCGCCACCAGCTGAGCCAGCCACGCCCAGCTTCAGCCAATGCGCAGTGGAATTAAGCCAATCTTGACTTCTTAAATATGAGGGGTTATTATAAATAAGCATGTGGGAAATCAAAGAGCATCGAGGACTGAAGAAAGCGACCCGCCATTTGCCGCCGAACGTCTTGAGGAAGTATGAGCTTTGGAAAAGTATCGTTTTTCGTCATGGTCCGGAAAAGTTGCGTGAATTTCACGGATTCCAGGATGAGAAATTAAAAGGAGACCGAGCCGGTCAACGGTCTTCACGTTTGAGCCTGCAGTATCGCGTTATTTATCAGGTTGAACGTGAGATTGTCACGGTCTATGTCATCGAAATTACGCCGCATCACTATTAGGAGATCGTTATGAGAACTGTATTAAATAAGAATGAATTTACAACAGCAAAAGCGCATGCCAACCTCTCGACGGGGGAAGTGCTTCAGATGTTGAGAGAACTGAAAGACTGGAGTCAGGAAGAACTTGCCCGCCGATCCGGTATCGGGGCCAACAATATCAGTCTGTTGGAGAATGATCGCCTCGACATCGGTAAGCGCCGTGCCGAAGCGCTCGCCAAAGCGTTCGGCGTTCATCCCGCGATCATCATGTTTCCCGAATATGAGACTCGAGAAATCAGCAAAGCCGCTTAAAAGTCGGTTGGAAAACCTGTGGTTTCTCAAGCCGCTAAATCAAATTCGATTTTATCGTAGTCCACGAGCGGTGTGCGGACAGCTCGGCCGCCAATCGTTTGCTCTTTAATTCGCAGGGCGCCGATTCTCTCAAAAAAGAGAATGATCTTGTTGAGGTTGGATGTGTCGGAACCGCATAGTTTGGCCAGTTCATAGATAGACTTCGGCTTAAAGGCCAGCACCTTGCTCAGGATGTGGATGTTGCGCGCAAAGAGATCAAAGTCCCTGCGGTTATCAAAAGAAATTTCGTAATGCGGCCCACGCAGCTTCTGGTTCTTGGCTTTTTTATAAGCCTTTTTGAAGTTTTTCAGCACGTCAGTAGATGTTTTTAAGGAAATAATCAATCGTTTCATAGCGCAACTCCCGGATGTTCTGGAATTAACCTTCGAATATTGGTATTTTCATACCATTATATACATCGCAGCGTTCGTAGACAGGATCATTCAATGGGAATTGTAGGGGCGCACCGCTGTGCGCCCAATCCATCGCAATTGCAATTCAATCGGCCCCATTGCAATGCCATTCATTGGGTGGGCGCACAGCGGTGCGCCCCTACATTTCTCTCTGTCCTGATCCCGTTATTGTTTCGTATGGAATGCGGGTATGATGGACAAATGAATTCAAAAATTGCATTTTGAGTCTTTCCGCCAACTGAGCTATGATCGCTCAATGAGAGCACACGCCTGCAGTCATGTCCTTTGCCCGACTCAGAAATAGATGTCCGAATCTTCCCAAACCATAAGCAATGAAGAAAGGCTACAAGGCCGAGCATGGGCTTGTCTTTCGTATTGGAGTATCGTGTTGATGATCATCGGCTACGTCGTCAGAGGGAAAAATCGCCTTTTCCGGTATCATCTCAGCCAATCCCTCGCGTTAGTTATTTTCATAAACGTAACGTTATTATTTATGGTCAGCTTTATGGGATTGATGCGAAACGGTTCAGGACCTCGGGGATTGGCTTTAACATATCTGTTCGGAATCTTATTGCTTAGAATTGACGGTACTTCCAAGGCATGGCGCGGAAAATTGCAGCCTTTGCCGATTTTTGGCAATTCGCTAGGCCAATTCGTGTTCAATTTCATTCAGCGCGCAGAGCCGGTCATGCAGAAGGCGTGGATTAAAATGCGAGCTTCGGTGAGCAAGTCTCTCTGACGTCACACAGATCAGCCTTGGGCCAATCTCGCTAAAAATTAAATTGCGGTTGTTGTTACGTAGGGCATTGTGTCCTATTCTTTTGAGTTAAAATTCGTTTCAGAATTCCGCAGCGATGTGCTGCTTTTCCGTCGGAAGAATAATAAATAAAAAAGATGTTGACAGATGTTTCGTTTAGCTGTATTATTCACGAGTTGCAAAAACGACGCGGGATACGAATCCTGCGACGGATTTTTTTTCGGTTCTTTGAAATTATAAGCGCAAGTCGACAAGCGCCCCCATAACTGATGTTCCAGGCTCTAGGCTCCAGGCAACCGCAATGTTGCCTGCAGCCTGGAGCCTAGAGCTGAACTTATGCGAGGGCAATCAAAGGAAACAAAAAGTACCTTTGATGTAAACTGACTTTGAGATGACGCAGCAATGCGAGCTCAAAGTCAAAGTAGAGCCAACAAACCTCTATTATTAAATTTAATGGAGAGTTTGATCCTGGCTCAGAGTGAACGCTGGCGGCGTGCTTAACACATGCAAGTCGAGCGAATTTCAGCAGCGTATCGCTGGAGTTAGCGGCAGACGGGTGAGTAATATTTAGACAATCTTCCCTCGAGTGGGAAACAACCTGGCGAAAGTCGGGCTAATGTCCCATAAGACCACGGAGTGGCATCATTCAGAGGTCAAAGGTCCGCAAGGGCCGCTGGAGGAGGAGTCTAAATCCTATCATGGTAGTTGGTGAGGTAACGGCTCACCAAGCCTACGACGGGTAGCCGGCCTGAAAGGGTGATCGGCCACACTGGCACTGAGACACGGGCCAGACTCCTACGGGAGGCAGCAGTGGGGAATTTTGGACAATGGGGGCAACCCTGATCCAGCGACGCCGCGTGAAGGATGAAGGTCTTCGGATCGTAAACTTCTTTTAGAGGGGATGAATGAGTTGGTGAATAGCCAACTGTGACAGTACTCTTTGAATAAGCCACGGCTAACTACGTGCCAGCAGCCGCGGTAATACGTAGGTGGCAAGCGTTACTCGGAATTACTAGGCGTAAAGCGCAGGTAGGCGGTTGGATAAGTTTCTTGTGAAAGCTCCCGGCTTAACTGGGAGAGGCCAAGGAATACTATCTGACTTGAGTATGGTAGGGGTAACTGGAATTCCCGGTGTAGCGGTGAAATGCGTAGATATCGGGAGGAATACCTATGGCGAAGGCAGGTTACTGGGCCATTACTGACGCTGAGCTGCGAAAGCTAGGGGAGCAAACAGGATTAGATACCCTGGTAGTCCTAGCCCTAAACGATGCTTATTAGATGTGGGAGGTATCGACCCCTTCCGCGTCGGCGCTAACGCATTAAATAAGCCGCCTGGGGAGTACGGCCGCAAGGTTGAAACTCAAAGGAATTGACGGGGGCCCGCACAAGCGGTGGAGCATGTGGTTTAATTCGACGCAACGCGAAGAACCTTACCCGGGCTTGAACTACTCGTAGTAGGCCGAAAGAAACTTTGGCCGATCCGCAAGGAAGCGAGCAGAGGTGCTGCATGGTTGTCGTCAGCTCGTGTCGTGAGATGTTGGGTTAAGTCCCGCAACGAGCGCAACCCCCATTCGATGTTGCTAATCCCGCAAGGGATGCACTCTTCGAAAACTGCCTTCGATAAGAAGGAGGAAGGTGGGGATGACGTCAAATCCTCATGGCCCTTATGTCCGGGGCTACACACGTGCTACAATGGCCGGTACAACGGGAAGCAATACCGCAAGGTGGAGCAAAACCCTTAAAGCCGGCCCCAGTTCAGATCGTGGGCTGCAACTCGCCCACGTGAAGGCGGAATCGCTAGTAATCGCTGATCAGCAGGCAGCGGTGAATACGTTCCCGGGCCTTGTACACACCGCCCGTCACACCACGAAAGCCCGCTGCAACAGAAGTCGGTGATTTAACCGCAAGGAAATAGCCGCCGAAGTTGTGGTTGGTGATTGGGGTGAAGTCGTAACAAGGTAGCCGTATCGGAAGGTGCGGCTGGATCACCTCCTTTCTTTTTTTCTTCTCAGTCTGAAGAAATCAAGAAGTCGAACTATGATTGTCTGGGGCGTTTGTCCGCTCGCGCTTATAATGTCGTCCAAAGTCTCTTGTCGAACTTTGGACTTTGGACTGTTTTGAGGACCTGTAGCTCAGTTGGTTAGAGCGTTCGCTTGATAAGCGAAAGGTCGACAGTTCAAATCTGTCCAGGTCCAGATTTTTTGGGGTCGAACGGAATCCTCTTTGGGGGTGTAGCTCAGTTGGGAGAGCGCCTGCTTTGCAAGCAGGAGGTCGCCGGTTCGATCCCGACCACCTCCAGATTTTAGTTATCTGCGGGCCATCAAATTTTTATAGCACGCCGGCGTTTGGGTGGGCTGACTTATTGTTCATTGAAATACGAATAGTTGTAAATGTAATAGTCTAATTAGTCAAAGCCAATTAAGTATTAAGCACGTTCTAAAAAGGAACGTGTGCATCATGACACATTGCCATATCAGATCCGAAAAGGATGAAATGATATGGTCAAGCTACAAAGTGCATGTGGTGGATGCCTTGGCGGACGCCGTTGATGAAGGACGTGGTAAGCTGCGATAAGCTGCGGGGAGGTGCATACAACCTTTGATCCGCAGATTTCCGAATGGGGAAACCCTCATCATTGAAAAATGATGAATTCGTACATGAATGAATAGTGTACGAAGGACAACCCGGCGAAGTGAAACATCTCAGTAGCCGGAGGAAAAGAAATCAACCGAGATTCCCTTAGTAGTGGCGAGCGAACGGGGAATAGCCTAAACGATTCTGGTGCAAACTGGAAGCGGGTTGTAGGGCTCATCAGATCGTAAGATCGGAAAGTAAAAAATCATTCTGTTAGCTGAATGGCTTGGAATAGCCAGTCATAGAAGGTGACAACCCTGTAAGCGAAAATAGAATGACTTTCTGGATGAGTTCCTGAGTACCATCGGGCACGTGAAACCTGGTGGGAATCTAGGGAGACCACTCTCTAAGGCTAAATATGAGCGTCCGACCGATAGTGAACTAGTACCGCGAGGGAAAGGTGAAAAGTACCCCAGATGGGGAGTTAAAAGTACCTGAAACCGCATGCATACAAGCAGTTCGAGCCCTATGACGGCGTTAAAACCGTAATGGGTGAGAGCGTGCCTGTTGAAGAATGATCCGGCGAGTTATTGACGGTAGCAAGGTTAACCTTTCAGTGAATAGCTGGTAGGGAAGCCATAGGGAAACCGAGTCTGAATAGGGCGTTTAGTTGCCGTTAATAGACCCGAAGCCAAGCGATCTAACCCTGTCCAGGGTGAAGCCCTCTTAATCGGGGGTGGAGGCCCGAAGTGTTGAATGTTGAAAAATTCCTACATGAGATGGGGTTAGGGGCGAAAGGCCAATCGAGCTTGGTGATAGCTGGTTCTCCCCGAAATAGCTTTAGGGCTAGCCTCACGCGATGACTTGAAGGGGTAGAGCACTGGATAATGTAGGGCCAATAACCTTGGTTCCGAAGTTAACCAAACTCCGAATACTTCAGGGTTAGCGTGGGAGTCAGTACACGAGGGCTAAGCTTCGTGGGCAAGAGGGGAACATCCCAGACCATCGATCTAGGTCCCAAAGTACATGCTAAGTGGTAAAGGTTGTGGATTTGCTGAAACAGCTGGGAGGTTAGCTTAGAAGCAGCTATCCTTTAAAGAGTGCGTAACAGCTCACCAGTCAAGCGAGTCTGCGCCGAAAATGATCGGGGCTCAAGCATGTCACCGCAATCATGGCTTTACGAGTTCTACGGAATTCGTAAGGGGTAGGGGAGCGTTCTGGATGGGACGAAGGTATACCGAGAGGAATACTGGACTTTCCAGAAGTGAGAATGTCGGAATAAGTAGCGATATGAGAGGTGAGATTCCTCTCCGCCGTAAGTGTAAGGTTTCCTTGAGCAACGTTCGTCGACTCAGGGTTAGTCGGTCCTAAGCAGAGGCCGAAAGGCGTATGTGAAGGGCATCAGGTTAATATTCCTGAACCATATTAGAAGCGTTATCATCAAAGGGGAGACGCAGAAAAGTAAGCCATCCCACCGTTGGTCGTGTGGGTTCAAGGGTGCAGGTATTACTTCCGCAGGTAAATCCACGGAGGTAGCTCAGGCCCGAATACGAGACTTGAGAAATCTTGTCGAAGTGGCCCAATTCCGCTGCCAAGAAAAGCCTCGTTGAGAGTTTCTAAGATGACCGTACCGCAATCCGACACAGGTACACAGGTAGAATATACTAAGGCGCGCGAGTGAACTCTGGTTAAGGAACTAGGCAAACTGGTCCCGTAACTTCGGAAGAAGGGATGCCTGCTGGATTAACCCTGTACAAGGGAAGGTTCGGCGGGCCGCAGTGAAATGGCTCTCGTGACTGTTTAACAAAAACACAGGACTCTGCTAAAATCACAAGATGATGTATAGGGTCTGATGCCTGCCCGGTGCTGGAAGGTCACGGGGAGATGTTATTGTCCGCAAGGATGAAAAGCATTGAACCTAAGCCCCAGTAAACGGCGGCCGTAACTATAACGGTCCTAAGGTAGCGAAATTCCTTGTCGGGTAAGTTCCGACCTGCACGAATGGCACAACAAAGAGAGCGCTGTCTCAACCAGAGTCTCGGTGAAATTGGGGTTCAAGTGAAGACGCTTGATACCCGCGGCTAGACGAAAAGACCCCGTGAAGCTTTACTGTAACTTGATAATGAGCTACGGGATTGGATGCGTAGAATAGGTGGGAGTCTTTGAAGTTCCGCTTTCGGGCGGGATGGAGACAACTGTGAAATACCACTCTTCCGATCTTGTGGTTCTAACACCGCTTCCCTATATCGGGACGGTGGACATTGTCAGGCGGGCAGTTTAACTGGGGCGGTTGCCTCCTAAAGAGTAACGGAGGCGTACAAAGGTTCCCTCAGCGTGTATAGAAATCACGCATCGTGTGCAAGAGCAGAAGGGAGCTTGACTGCGAGACCTACAAGTCGAGCAGGTGCGAAAGCAGGTTCTAGTGATCCGGCGGTTCGAATGTGGAATTGCCGTCGCTCAACGAATAAAAGCTACTCCGGGGATAACAGGCTTATCGGATCCAAGAGTCCATATCGACGATCCGGTTTGGCACCTCGATGTCGGCTCATCGCATCCTCCCGCTGAAGTAGGTGGGAAGGGTTTGGCTGTTCGCCAATTAAAGCGGTACGTGAGCTGGGTTCAGTACGTCGTGAGACAGTACGGTCTCTATCTACCGTGGGCGAAGGAATCTTGAAGGGAGCTGTTCCTAGTACGAGAGGACCGGAATGGACGAACCTCTGGTGTACCGGTTGTCCCGCCAGGGGCATGGCCGGATAGCTAAGTTCGGAAGGGATAAACGCTGAAAGCATCTAAGTGTGAAACCCGCCCTAAGATAAGGATTCCCGCATCATAAGATGTCTAAAGACCCGCAGAAGACTACTGCGTTGATAGGCAGGACGTGGAAGCATCGTAAGATGTGAAGCGAACCTGTACTAATCGGTCGTGCGGCTTGACCGTATCATTCGATCTTTTTTAAGTTTGAATGGCAGTGTGTTGTACTTAATTAAGTTTGACTATTTATCCGCCGTCGCTAAAGCTATGGCGGACTCGTCCGCCGAAGCAGTCGTATCGCGAAGGCGGAACAGGATTTCCCGGTGGTTTTCCCGGTGGGGTCACACCCGATCCCATTCCGAACTCGGAAGTTAAGCCCACCAGGGCCGATGGTACTGATCCCGCAAGGGACCGGGAGAGTAGGTCGCCGCCGGGGTTTATTTTTGGACTTTATAATGCGCACTAAAATTGGCGTCCTGGCATTCCTGATGGTTGGGATCGGCATGACGCCCCTGAATGCTCAAGACTTGCCCCTTTATCTCGACCAAGGGACCAAGTTTTCGTTTGAGCATCGGCTCTTTTACAACTATGAGAAGCACGACCTTGATTTTGATACGCGAGGTCGCGTCACCAGTCGAAGCCAGGCCGCGGGAGCCGCTGTTTCGTACGTCGTGGCGGACACCGTGCAAATCGCTTTAGACGGCGGTGTGTTGCTGGATCCGGAAGTTTCCAACAGCGCTTCCACGTGGCGTGGACGTTCCGGATACTTTTACGGGATCGAAGCGGTGGATCACATTTTTCCGGCCACGGAACGTTGGCCGGGCGTGACGGCTCAGGTGGGATTTAGTTCTCACGTCAGTTCGTTTGATGAGCAGCAGACGGGAAGTTCTCAAGCGTTGATTGACCAGCGCATGCGCGATTTGCAGTATGGCGGGTCGGTGGTGGCCAGCTGGAAGTTGGGTCCGTTGACTCCGTATTTTGGGCCGCGGGTTACCGCTTCTGACGTGAAATGGGTTGATAATCAACCGGCGCCCGGCGGTCCTTCGAGTATTGAAGGGCATTTAGACAAAAATATTGGTATAGTAGCGGGGTGTACGTTTTCAATCCTGCAGGGACTTGAACTGCAGATTGAAGGACGCGCAGTTGGTGAGACTTCTATACGAGCATCGATTCAATGGTTAAAATATTAATTTGATATGCCTACAACTTTAAAAAAAGAAAAAGTCAGTGAGATTCAAAAAGAAGCCCAGGACAGCCTGAGCTTTATTGTCACGTCCTTCGGCGGCCTGAAGACCGTGGATATTAATGAATTTCGTTTGAAAATCCGTCCGTTCAAGGCCGAATACCGCATCGTTAAAAACAGTCTGACGAAGATTGCGCTTAAAAATGCGGGATTCGAAGCCCTGGCCGGCATGCTCGCGGGCCCCAGCGCCGTTGTCATTGAGCGCGGCGATACGATGGGTACGCTGAAAACCATTTTTGAATTTGCCAAAACGCACGAAGCGCTCAAAGTAACGGGCGGTTGTCTTGAAGGGAAAGTGCTTACCGGGCCGCAGCTGAAGACGATCGCGTCTCTGCCTTCCCGTGAAATACTCCTTTCTCAGTTGTTGGGCGCGCTGCAGGGTCCCGCCACCAATTTGGTGAGCGTACTGCAGGCGCCGTTGCGTGATTTGGTCACCGTCTTGGAAGCAATCGCAAAAAAATCAGAGCAGAAAGCATAGGAGGACGTATGTCTGAAACAGTAACCCTGGTTGAACAGATTTCAAAATTGTCGATTCTCGAAGTCTCTGAGCTCGTGAAAGCTCTTGAAGACAAGTTCGGCGTAAAGGCAGCTGCTCCTATGGCAATGATGGCCGGTGGACATGCTCCAGCGGCCGGCGGCGCGGCGGCAGCGGCTTCCGAACAGACCGAATTTACCGTCATGTTGGTGAGCGGTGGACCGAACAAGATCCCCGTCATTAAAGTGGTGCGTGAGCTCACCGGTCTCGGATTGAAAGAAGCGAAAGATTTGGTTGAAGGCGCTCCGAAAGCCGTTAAAGAGCACGTCACCAAGGATCAAGCTGAAGAGATGAAGAAGAAGCTCGCTGAAGTTGGCGCTACAGTTGAAGTGAAGTAGTTTTATTAATACTACAACGACTCCAAAACTCTTGATTCCCATTTTTAGCGGAAGAAAGGACTAAAGCTTGGAAAAGCTTACCTTCTCGACGATTCCGTCCATTATTCCTTTGCCAGAACTGCTCTCGATGCAGAAATCATCGATGGCGGAGTTTTTACAGTGGGATGTTACCCCTGAAAAACGCAAAATCCAGGGGCTGCAGGCCGCCTTCATGGATATTTTCCCGATCACCAGCAATGACGAAAGTCTGACGCTGGAATTCGTCCAGTATGAACTGGGCGAACCGCGCTATACGGTCGAAGAGGCGCTGTGGAAGGATGCCGTCTATTCCGCTCCATTGAAAGCCACGTTCCGTATTCTCCAAAAAGAAGAAACTTCGCGCGTGAAACAGATCGCTGAGCAGGATGTCTACATCTGCGATATCCCCTTGATGACAGACAACGCCACCTTCGTGATTAACGGTGCGGAGCGCGTCGTCGTCAGCCAGCTGCATCGCTCGCCGGGCGTCATTTTTGAAGAAGACGAAGAGAAAAAGATTTCATCGTATGGTAAGAACCTGTTCTTCGCGCGCATCATTCCTTATAGAGGCGCTTGGGTAGAATTCGAATACGATCTCAACAATGTGCTGTTTGTCCGTTTAGACAAACACAAAAAATTGCCGGCCACGGTGCTCTTGCGCGCCATCGGTCTGGAAGCGGATGAAGAAATTCTTCGCGTATTCTATGACTTTGAATCCGTTCGCTTAAGCTCCGTTCAGGATGAAGCGATTGCCGGTCGCATTCTTGCCTCCGATGTTGTTCTTAAAGGAACAGGCGAAGTGCTGTTCGAAGCCAACCGCGAAATCTCCAAAGAAAACATCGCTCAGATGCGCGCTAAGAATGTACAGGATATTCACCTCATCATTCTCGATCCCGCCATCAACGATGTCACGATTCGCAACACCCTGGCCAAAGACAATATTAAGACCCGCAAAGACGCGATCAATATGATCTATCGCGTTCTGCGCGCGCAGGAATTTATTGCCGCCGATCAGGCCGAGCAATATCTGGACAATCTCCTGTTCAAATCAATTCGCAAATACGATCTGACGAAAGTCGGACGTTATAAGCTCAATAAAAAGCTGGCGCCTCTGGCGGCCTGGATTTCCAATCGTCCCGGCTTTAAGTTCGAAGTGCCCAATGAGCGCCGCCGCACCCTGACGCCGGAAGATATTATCTGCGCGATCAAGTACGTGATTCTTTTGAACAACGATGTCAGCGAAGTCAGCGATGGGAAGCACACGTTCCCGATCGAGATGGATGACATCGATCATTTAGGAAATCGCCGCGTACGCGCCATCGGCGAATTGCTGGAGAACCAGATCCGCATCGGTCTTTCCCAGATGGCCCGCATTGTTCGCGAGCGCATGAATGTTCAGGACAAGGCGACGTTGGCTCCCCGCGCGATTATGAACGCGGCGCCCGTGGTTGCCATTGTTCGTA
>Ga0206802_1253_pt1 | contig 11128 bp, 9 predicted proteins | sample Alteio_BWOrgCont_63_FD_152902 | JGI IMG/M metagenome (GOLD analysis project Ga0206802, IMG submission 152902) | Enriched cells from forest soil in Barre Woods Harvard Forest LTER site, Petersham, Massachusetts, United States -... | ecosystem: Environmental > Terrestrial > Soil > Temperate forest > O... | reverse complement strand
CTGCCGGAGTTTCGCAAGCACGGCGGGAACTCGGCGTACACCGAGGGCTGGGGACTCTACGCGGAGGAGCTGGGCAAGGAGATTGGCTTCTACAAGGACCCCGGCTCGGATTATGGCCGGCTGCGCTCAGAGCTTTTCCGTGCGGTGCGCCTGGTGGTCGATACCGGCATTCACGATATGGGCTGGAGCCGCGAGCAGGTGGTGGAATATATGCGCGGTTCCCATGCCATCGACGAACCTACGATACAGGCCGAAACGGACCGTTATATTTCAGGCCCCGGACAGGCTTGCAGCTACAAGCTTGGCCAGTTGAAGATTCGCGAGCTGCGGGAACGCGCCAAAGCGCAGCTAGGCGCCAAGTTCGACCTCAAGACTTTTCATGATGAGATCTTGTCCGGCGGCGCGCTGCCGCTGGATGTGCTCGACGCGCGCGTGAACCGATGGATCAAGGCGCAGCTCACAACCACGGCGAGTAATTGAGATCCATTTGTGGCCTCGGTACGCAATAAAGAGCCCCAGGCTCAGAGATGAGCCTGGGCTTTTCTTGATTAGGCTTGCGGACGTTTGACTTCTTACCAGCCGAACCAGCCATCGACATCGCCAGGAGCCAGAGTGACTCCGCGGAGGACTTCGCCAGCCTGGGCGCTGCGGATGGTGACGAAGTGGCCCAGATTCCAGTCATTGGTGGGCAAGGTGCTGTCGCTTACGCGATCGGTGACCTTCACCAGTTTGTTGGGATCGGCTCCTGTATCGCCATTAGGACTGATCGTTGAGGTGATGGCGAAGATGGTCACGGTGCCGTCGAAGTTGTGGCGACCGACGATGTTGCGGCAGCCACCTGTCGCCGGATTGAGCGAGGACGGATACCGCTCGATGCTGTAAGGCACGCCGATGTTCAAGCCATCCTGCAGAATGTATTGCATGACCCATGTGCCGTCGATCAGGCGCCATTTCTGCAGGCCGGCGGTGGCCAGAGATTGAGCATCCGCCACGTTTCCATTGACCGCGGGAGAGACCAGAGTGCCGTCACCCTCGTCGCAAACGTAGAGTGTGTTGGCGTCGGCGAACCAGATGCCAAAGGGAAACGCGGTGGTGGTGCTGGCCGCGGTTGAGGGAAATCCCGGCAGGATGGTGAGAGGGACGGTCGCCAGGTCGGCTGCGGAGCCGGTGGGCAGGGTGCCGGCGGTGCCAGCCTGGTAGACGGTGTTGACGCCATTGCTGCCGCTGCCCTTGGTGACGTAGAGGGTGTTGTTGAAAATGGTGAGGCCGCGGAAGTTGGTGTCTTTGCCGGGCTTGTCGGTGCCGAATTCAAGACGGCCGATCATCTCGATGTTGGGCGGGAGGGGCGCTATTTGACCTGGGTAGAGCAGTTCGGCACCGGTGGCATTGGACAGATCGACCCCGTCTTGCGTCGTCGACATCTGCTTTTTGGAGAGGTTGCCGTTGTTGTCGTTTCCGGCCGCGTAATACAGGCCGTTGCCACCCTTGATGGCCGCGCGACCGTTATCGCCGCTGTAGGCGTTGCCGTGGGTGATCGTGAGATGGCCGTCGGCATCTATTTCGGCAACCGAGCGGTAGTAGGCTGCGGGAGCCAACGGATTGCTCTCAAACGTGGTGAAGATGGGATTGGTGGGGTCGCAGACGCCAGGGGTGTTGGAGTTTGAAACGTCGAGCAGGTTTGGCTCGGTAGGAGAAACCTTGGAGCCTCCGCAGCCGACGCCGCCAACATACCCTACGAAAGTGATGGAGCGGCCGTCCACGGAGCGGTTCAGGGCCAGCTCGGACTTGGAACTGAAGCTGGTCACGATCTGATCGGTGGGGACAGGCAGGGTACCCAGAGTCCAGCCATCGGTGGTGATGTCGTCCAGGAAAATGGGAGAGGTGACGCCGAAGCTGGGGTCGGAGTTCGCGTTGTTCCAGACGTTGTGGGTATCGAAGATATTCGGGTACTCGCCGTTATCGGATGCAACGCCGCACGGAACAGCCACGGGAGTGGTGCCGCCCGCGATCAAGGGTACGTTGACGGTGAGTCCGGTGAGACCACCCTGGCATCCCAGTGGCAGGGTCTCGCCGATGGTGACGGTCGAGGCCTTCCCTTGATAGACGCTGCGGCTGACAACCAAGGTGCCTGGGACAAATCGGAAACCCCAGTCGAGATCCTGGGGATGGTTCTGTTGCGCGTTTAATCTTGCCTGTGATCCTGCAACAACGGCCAGGAACATGATCGGAGCGATTACCAAATGCTTATTCACGCATTAACTCCCAAGGCCTAAAAATACAGACGCTGGGTATCGCATCCATGAACAGATTGAGAAAAGACTATCAACGCACGGTTAACAAATCCTAAGGTTTATGCTGCCATGGTGCGCGAACTTTTCTTGGCTGCAACAGATAGCCCCAGGCTCATAGGTTAGGCCTGGGGTTTTTTACGATTCGCTTGAATGAGACTGGTACTTTTTCGTTAGCGGCTGACCGCCGCAGGCTCCTCGATTTGGGCGTGCTCGATCAGGTTGACTGGGTAGTAGGCGTTGCGGATGTACTGCTTGACCATGCGGTTGGTGTTGAAGAAGGAGCCATTGTAGGCGATCGTGGTGCGCATGAGGTTACCCCAGGTGTTGGGGGATTCGACGTAGAGCGGGACTACAGCGTTTTCGAGCTTCTGGTAGAGATTGGTGGCTTCTGCCAGGTCGTCCGCACCGTCTTCAATGGCCCAGCCGGTGTAGCCTTCCAGGCAGCCTTCGATCCACCAGCCGTCGAGGATGGACAGGCTTGGCACGCCGTTGAGCGCGGCCTTCATGCCGCTGGTGCCGCTGGCTTCGTAGGGGCGCTTGGGGGTGTTGACCCAGACATCTACGCCTGCGGTGAGCAGGGCGCCGAGTTCCCAGTCGTAGTTTTCGAGGTAAACGACGCGCAGGTCGGAGCCGGAGTACTTATGCGCCTTCTCGATTACGTTGTGGATGAGCGCTTTGCCGGGTTCATCCTGGGGATGGGCTTTGCCGGCGTAGAGGATTTGCAGGCCGCCGGCGGCCTGGGCGATCTTGAGCAGGCGGTCGGGATCGGTGAAGAGCAGGTCGGCGCGCTTGTAGGTGGCGGCGCGGCGGGCGAAGCCGAGGGTCAGAACGCGGGGGTTGAGGACGAGTCCGGTGCGCGAGGCGACCTCGGCGAGGAGGGTTTCCTTGGCCTGGGCGTGGGCGGCGAGGATCTCCTGAAGTGGAATCTCGATGGCGTTGCGGAGATAGAGGTTGTCGCGGCGCCAGTGCTGGATGTTTTTATCGAGCAGCTCCTGGAAGGGCTCGGATAGCCATGTCGGCGCGTGGACGCCGTTGGTGATGGCGTCGATCTGGTAATCGGGGAACATCTGGCGGGAGACGTTGCCGTGCTGTAGGGCCACTCCGTTGACATAGCGCGAGAAGCGCAGCGCGACATAGGTCAGGTTCAGCATGTTTTCATGGCAACAGCCGAGCGATTCAAGGCGAGCCATACGCTCGCCGCCCAGAACGCGTCCGGCCAGGTCGCGAAGGAACCGGTCGTGGCCTGCGGGAACGGGCGTGTGGGTAGTGAAGACGCACTTTTGGCGCACCGCATTCACATCCGTCTCGGTGACGCGATTGAGCGGACCGCCGCCCAACTGGGCCTCAAGCAGCGCGAGGGTGAGCAGCGCGGCGTGGCCTTCGTTCATGTGATAAACGTTTACGCGATGGCCCAGGGCATTCAACATGCGGACGCCGCCCATGCCGAGAATGATTTCCTGCTGCAGGCGGTAATTGGAGTCGCCGCCGTAAAGATGATCGGTGAGACTGCGATCCCAGGACGAGTTTTCAGGCAGATCGGTGTCAAGAAGATAGATGGGGATGATGTGACCGAAGCGGCCCACCATGTCGTAGCGCCAGGCGCGCACGGTGACGACGCGGTCCTCAATGGTTATGGTGACGCGGGGGTCTTCTTCTTTGCAGAAGTCGGCGATCTTCCAGGGCTGGATGTCTTCAGTCTGCTTGCCATTCTCGTCGAGATGCTGACGGAAGTAGCCTTTGCGATGCAGCAGGGTAAAGGCGACCAGAGGTGTGCCGAGGTCCGCGGCGGAGCGCAGGGTATCGCCGGCTAGAACGCCCAGGCCGCCCGAGTAGGTAGGCATGCCAGGGTTGATCGCGATTTCCATGGAAAAGTAGGCGACTACACCACTTTGCGGAAAAGACTCGTAGGAAGATTGCCGTTGAGAGGAGGAGTTGGACATGATGGCTTTTGTCTCCGTTTTTACTACTAATAGAGGGGTTGCCCGGATCTGCTCCGGCACCGCCTTCGACTGGCCTTGGTTCGCACATCGTTCGTTCGAGACGTCGTCCAGGCCGGTTCACGGGAAAAATCTTGACTCCGGGAAACGTAGCCTGGATTTTATCAAGGCAGCAATTCATACGAACAGCAAATTCTGGCGCGTGTGTTGCTGGTTAGGAGCGTAATGGGAGCCCGCCACTGAAGCCAATCCCACGATGGTGCAGTCGTGACGTAGCCCGTAAGTTTAGGCAAAAAGAGCGCTTGTGAAGCTTTCAACGCTCCGAAGTAACCTCAAAATAGTGACCTTAGTCAAGATTGCCTTGGCCGATAAAAAGTCTGAATCTGGCGGTTTATGAAATGTCTTCTCAGGATGCGGCACACTTCTGCGACCGAAGTGGCTGAATCCTCATAAACCGATGAGATGCGCTCCCGCGGAAGCGTGACAAATGTGGATATCCGGATCGATGCCGGTGGCCTGCAAATACTTAGTTTTCAATGCTTTTCCAAAAGCGGCGGCATGTTCAATTTTGACCAGGTTGATGGTGCATCCGCCGAAGCCGCCGCCGGTGAGGCGCGCACCGATCAAGCCCGGAAGATCCTGGGCCAGGTCGACCATGGTGTCGGCTTCAGGGCAACTGGCTTCGAAGTCCTGGCTGTAGCTGATGTGGGCCTCGTGCATGAGACGGCCGAGTTCGGGCATGTCGTTGCGCATGAGGGCGTCGGCAGCGGCGACGGTGCGGATATTTTCGGTGATGACGTGGCGGGCGCGTTTGAGGGCGTTGGGCGGGATTTCATGGCCCCAGGCGGCGAGATCGGCGGGAGTGGCGTCGCGCAGGAACTTGATTTCTGGGCGGTGCGTGGCGAGGATGCGGCAGGCTTCCTCGACCTCGGCGCGGCGAGTGGTATATCCGTCGCCGGCGATCGAGTGCTTGACCATGGTATTGGCGATGACCAGGGCTACGTCGGGAGGGATGGGAGCGAGACGATAGCTGAGGTCGCGGCAATCAAGGAGCAGGGCATGGTCAGCCGCGCCGTTAGCGGAGATGAACTGATCCATGATGCCGCAGTTGGCGCCGACAAATTCATTTTCCGCGCGCTGGCACAGCCGGGCCAGGACTGGGCCGGGGATGTTGGCTCCGATGAGAGCCCTAACTGCGACCGCTGTGGCTACCTCGATAGCGGCTGAGCTACTCAGGCCCGAACCCAGCGGCACATCACCCCAGAGGCTCAGGCTTAGCGGCGGAATCGTGTAGCCCTCGCCGGCCAGAGTCGTCATCACGCCCAGCGGATAGTCGCTCCAATGGCCTGTGGCCTGGGTGGGTAGAGCGCCGGCGGGATAGGAACGTTCGTCGCCGAAGTTCTCCGAGTAGATGACTATGCGCCCGTCGCTGCGCGGAGAAATGGCTGCGAGCGTGGCGAAGTCGATCGCGGCCGGCATCACGAAACCTTCGGCGTAGTCGGTGTGCTCGCCGATCAGATTGACGCGACCGGGAGCGGCGAAGATCTCCGGGGAGGCGTGGTAGCGTTTTTCGTGCAAGAGCCGCAGTGCAGCGGAGTCTTTCATCCTGTCTTCCTCGGTTGAAGCAACTTCCAATACAAGATCGAATTCACGAACTTTTTGCGATACGGTCGATGAGCAGCTCCATCGGCCAGTTCACGGTCTCTCCAGGGTCTAGCCAGCGCGACCATGGGCCCGTTTGCTGCAAGGAATCGACGGGTGCGGTTGCCGGCTCGGCTGCGACGCAGAACTGCGTTGGGCCAGGGCTATCCGAATGATTGGCTGGCCAGCCTCCGTAACAGAGCCACAGACCCAGGTATGGGGTGAGCGAAGACTCGAAGCGAACGGTAAGGCGCAGGCCGATCCGGGCTCGCTCCAAAGCGCACCAGCTCGACTGCGCTGGTGCAAAAGGTCCGGCGAAGAGCTTGTCGCCAATACCTGAATCTAGGCTCGATACGAGGCTCAAATCTGTGTTGGTGCCGTCTTTCTGGCGGGTAACGGGCCAAAGGAGCGAATCTCCAGATGCGCCGATTCTGTTACACCCTGAACCTTCCAGGCGCAAGGTATTAAGCCCTTCAGGCAGCGTAATCCTGTCTCCTGCGTCGACGGCGAAGAGAGGATGCGCGCACCAGGCCCACGGAACGCGATACGCTCCCATGTTGGTGAGCGAATAGAGAAGCTCAATCCGCCAGCCGGAGGCAGCTTCCGAGAGAATCAGCGAGCGGGTGAGTTGCAGAGGCAGCGAAAAGCAATTGCCGCGTAGCGTGGCTGAATCCTGGCTGGATTGGAGCACCTGCCAGGGAACGCGCCAGAGGTCGCCGTGATCGGGAATCGTGGCTGGGCCAGCTTCGGTTTCAATAGTGCATCCGGCTACTGAGGGCAGGCATTCGTCCCAGCCGCTAGCGTCGCTCTCGGAAAAATCCATGGTTCGCGTGCGCGGGCCGAGGGATTTGAGTGGGGTTTGGAGCAACTCGTTGGCTCCAACGCGAAGAGAGGCGATTTTGCCGCCGAGCGCGGGCATCAGGGTGACGGTGCAGTCGCCGGCGCCGATGACAACGTTTTCTTCTGTTCCCGCCAAATCTCCCTCCCGTCTCTTCACTTTCGCTCAACTGCCTCTTGCGATATCTCGAACCGATCGACTCTAATGTATATTCTCTCAAGCGCGAATCCGTCCCAGCTCGGATCGCCGGCTGGAATCCAGCCAAGTTCTAATTGTTGCTCCCGGCGAACCTCTGACGGGTTGCCGAGATCAGGCGCTCCCAAATGCCGTCCAGCCACTGCTCGTGTTCCGGTTTCATCAGAACCGAGCGCAGGCAAGTTACCAGCGCATCGGAGTGGCCTCTCTCCTCGTGGCGGGCAAACATCGCTCCGGGCAATTGTACTAGCGCCAGATGCAGATTGAGAGCAGCGCAGTCATCAAATATCCGCTGCGCCATGGCTGAATTCTCCTGAATGGAACCGGTTCCGGCTTGCCATACAACGATATCGAGTTCGGGCGCCCCAGAAAATGGGACAAATGAACCATTTGCGTGGATTCGCCGGTCGAGCTCAAGGGCTGCGCGGTGCCCTGCGGCCAGGCCGCGCGCAAACTCGCCGCCAACTGTGAGCGGGAGCAGCCGCTGCGTGGCCCACAACGCGACCGCCGAGGCTCCGGCGCGCGAACACTCCAGGCTGATTTCGCCCAGGTGCAATTCGTCCGACGTGAAGTAGGTGTAGGGCGAGTCGTGCTTGTAAAAACGGCCCACGGAGGGATCGCGAAACAAGACGCATCCGCATCCATAGGGCTGCAGGCCGTGCTTGTGCGGGTCGACGACGATTGAATCGGCCTGGTCCATCGCTTGAAAGGCTAAACGCGCCGGCTCCTCAAGCTGGTCGGCAATCAAGCGGAAATAGCCTCCGTAGGCCGCGTCCAGATGCACACGAAAGCCATAGCGCTCGCGCAGCGCGAGGATCTCCGGCAGCGGATCGACGGAGCCGAGCGCCGTGGTGCCCATGGTCGCGACCACGGTGCCCACGTCGCCGCGGCGCAGTTCGTCCTCAAGCGCGTTCAGGTCCATGCGGCCCAGATTGCCAGAGGCGACTGTGGAAAAGGGCAACTGGAGAACCGAGGTGATGCGCTTGTGGGTGTAATGCGCCTGTTCCTGGGCCAGAATGCGCTTGCCCGGAGCCAGTTGGCCGGCGACCCAGAGGGCTTCGAGATTGGCGAAGGTTCCGCCGGAGGTCAGATGGCCCAGATGCTCCGCATATCCAAACATGCGGGAAATCTCCGCAACCGCTTCGATCTCCATCTGGGAGCTGGCGCGGCCGCCGTCACGGGCGTGGTTGTTGGGATTGATCGCCATGGCCACGGCGTAGGCCGCGCGCGCCACCGGATGCGGCGGTTTGAGCATCTGGCCTGCGTAGAGGGGATGGAAATAGGGGTAATTGTCGCCCATACGCCCTGCCACTTGTTCCAGGACCGCGCTCATTGCCTCGACCATAGCTGGCGAATCCAGTGGCGAAGCATACGCCGGCAGCTCCGAAAAGCCCTTCGCCAACCGCCCCATCGGTCCCTCCAGCAGGGTGAGAAAAGCATCGCGTTTGGAGACTGGACCCATGACGAAAGTCCACCCTAGCACACTGCTGGGCCGCCGCGCATAACCGCCAACCTTCCCTCGCCAGGGCGCGCAACAATTTCCATGACAAAACTTTCTGCTGGATTCGGTATATTGACAGGCTAGTCTTGGTATTCACGTCCGCGGCTGCCACGGCGCAACTCCTGCCCATGGATTGCCGTCCGCACCTCACTTTATCCAAATCAGGAGCAGCAATTGAAAACACGCATTTTCGCCGCCCTACTCGCAGTTGCGCTGCCCACCCTGCCGGCTCTGGCCCAAACGGCAAACAAGGATATTCTCGCTGAACATTGGAAGACCTCCGGAGAATTCACCGCAGCCGTTGCCGCTGCCATGCCCGCGGACGGATACAGCTTCAGGCCGGTTCCGGAAGAGATGAGCTTTGGCGAAGTCATGGCGCACATCGCCGCCGCCGACCGGGGCGCCTGCGCTGTGGCCAGCGGACTGACCGCCCCCGAAATCCCAGCCAAGCTCTCGGCCTGGCTCAAAGATCCCGGCAAAGTTGAGGTGGACAAAGAAACCGCCATCCAATTCATCAACGATACCTTTGCCTTCTGCGGCAAAGCCATCGCGGCAATGCCCGCCAGCCGTGCCGATACCGTGGTCGGCACAGCCAGCCGCAACCTTACCGGGTCGGAATGGCTCTGGGCCTACTTCACTCACACCGCGCACCATCGCGGTCAGGCCGAGGTCTATCTGCGGCTCAAAGGCATCAAGCCGCCAGACTACGAATTTTGATCGCGATCGCTCACAAAATGGAACGAAAAGAGTCACTTGCAGATTTTCGTACTCGTTTTTCCGGAACGATGGTAAGATGACTGTAGCGTTAGAACCGAACCGGGCGTGAGCAGCACTCGCCCAACCAAGCAAGATTCTGCCAGTGGTCGCTCCGTTTCACTCAAGCGCAATTCAAAGTTTAGGAAATACGACTCAAAATGGAACAAGGTACTGTGAAGTGGTTTAATGACGCGAAGGGCTTCGGCTTCATCTCGCGTCAGAACGGCGAGGATGTTTTCGTGCATTACTCGGCCATCAATTCGAACGGTTTCAAGAGCTTGCAAGAAGGTCAGGCCGTTCAGTTCAACGTAGTGAAGGGTCCCAAGGGCTGGCAGGCGGCTGACGTACAGCCTCTCTAATCGCTCCGATTCAGGACTCCGAGGGATTCTGGCAGAATCCGCAATCAATCAACAGGGCGAGGTGCGAACCTCGCCCTGTTGCTGCGAGCAGGTTGCACCAACTGCCTAGTTCGCTCTGCGGACGCCGCCACCGATGTGGTGGATTCTTCGCGGTCTGTGTGAGATCAGCGAATCCCACCGTCTCTGGCCTTTCGGCGCAGCAAATCTTCCAGTGCATTACAAGCTGTGATCACGCCATTCTCTGCGCGTAGGCGTGCCGCGATTTGCTCTGCCCGCCGGGCATAGATTGGTTTTTCCAGCAGCAGCCGCAGCTTTTTGGCCACTCTCAGTGGAGTGAAATAGCTCTTCTGCAGGATGCGCGCCACCTTGAGCCTCCTCATGCGCCGGGCATTGTCCGGCTGGTCGTGGCTGTAAGGCATGATCAGCATCGGCTTGCCGGCGCGCAGGCATTGCGCAGTCGTCCCCACTCCCCCTTGGTGGATTACCACCGAAGCCCTTGAAAACAAAGCTGAATAGGGAGCGTACTCGGCGACGCAGATCGACGGCGGCAATGGGCATCTAGGCCGATTCCTGGGATCCGGCCCGATCAACAGCACTGCGCGCATCCCCAACCGCTCCGCGGCGCGCGCGCCATATTCGTAGAATCGGCCAGCGGAAAGCACGGCTGCCGAGCCCAGTGTGAAGACCAGTGGAGCAGGCCCCTCAGCGAGAAACTTTTCGAGATGCGGCGGCAGAGCGGCGTTGCCGGCGTCGGAATCGTAGTAGCAGAAGCCGGTGATCTTGGTATGCGCAGGCCAGTCGGGCTGCTCCTGCGCGAGCACCCGCGAAAACAGGGCGAGGACCAGGTCGGGAGAATTCTTGGCGTAATGCTTCCAATGCTGGATGGGTGGCAGGTGCTTGCGCGCCTGCGCGAGACCGAACGGAAAGCGCTGGTCCTCATGCTTACAGCGCGTGACGCCGTGCTCGAGCGCGTGCGTGGATTCGAGTTGGGAGCCGACGACTACCTGGTAAAGCCGTTCGCATTCTCCGAACTCTTGGCGCGGGTGCGCTCGCTGTTGCGCCGCTCAACATCGCGCCCACAGGAGACCCTGCGCATGGCCGACCTGGAGATCGATCTCATGCGCCACCGTGCGACGCGTGCCGGCCAGAGGCTCGAACTCACTTCGAAGGAGTTCCTGTTGCTGACCCTACTGGCGCGGCGCCCCGGCGAAGTGTTGTCGCGCACGCTGATCGCCGAGTCGGTCTGGGATATGAACTTCGACAGCGATACCAACGTCGTGGATGTGAATGTGCGCAGGCTGCGCAGCAAGGTGGACGATCCGTTCCCTGTCAAACTGATTCACACGGTGCGCGGCGCCGGCTATGTCTTCGAAACCGAGTCGTAGCACCTGGGCTGCGCTGCGTCCGCGCAGGACCCTGGCGTTCCGGCTCTCAGCGGCCTACTCGTTGGTAGGCCTGCTGCTGGTAATTCTGGCCACGGCGAGTCTCTACATCGTTCTACGGGCGGAACTGGAGCGAAGCACAGACCTGTTTCTTGCCGACAAATTGAACGTGCTCCGTACCATGCTGCGGGAGCGGCCGGACGACGAGGATGCGCTGCGCGAAGAGAT
>Ga0206802_1252_pt1 | contig 11144 bp, 12 predicted proteins | sample Alteio_BWOrgCont_63_FD_152902 | JGI IMG/M metagenome (GOLD analysis project Ga0206802, IMG submission 152902) | Enriched cells from forest soil in Barre Woods Harvard Forest LTER site, Petersham, Massachusetts, United States -... | ecosystem: Environmental > Terrestrial > Soil > Temperate forest >... | reverse complement strand
CCTACGGATGCCTGACCATGTTCAACACCACCAACAACACGGTGAGCATGATCGAGCCTTACCAGGGCGATCTTACGGGTGTGGCCGCGGTGCTGACGCTGGACAAGGTCTACATTGCCGAGGGCGGACAGGTGTACATCTACTCCACCACCGACGGATCGGCGATCAACAACTTCTATGTGACGGTGACCGGAACAGCCTACGACGTGGCCTATATGGACGCGCAATCGGATGGCGACAACACGGTTTACTAGGCCTGATCTGGATGGCTGACGGCGCTGATTCCGCGATCGACACGGTCGACGTGCTGGCCATTGCGGCCCACCGCGACGATGTGGAACAGACCTGCGGCGGGACGCTGCTGCGCATGGCCGCGCGCGGACTGCGGACCGGAATTCTGGATCTCACGCAGGGAGAATCGGGCACGCGCGGCAGCGCCGCCGAGCGCGCCGCCGAAGCGGAAGAAGCGGCGCGCATTCTTGGCGTTAGCCATCGCCAGGCGCTTGACCTGCCGGACGGCGCAATCGCCAACACCCTCGAAAATCGCCTCAAAATCGCGCGCGTCGTCCGCGAGCTGCGCCCCAGGGTGGTGATTCTGCCCTACTGGGAAGCTCGCCATCCGGACCATGCCATCTGTGCCACGCTGGGCTACGAGGCTTGCTTTGTGGCTGGGCTTTCGCGGGTGGAAGTAGGGAGCGCGGCGCCGCATCGGCCTTTCAAGATTGTCTACGCCAGTTTGTATGCCGATGTTCGCCCCAGCTTTGTGGTGGATATTACTCCGTTCGTCGAGCAGCGCTATGCCGCGCTGATGGCTTACAAGTCGCAATACTCCAACCAGGCGCAGGGCGGAGGATTGTTTGTGCCGGAAGAAGAGATTCGTGAGCGGACGTTTGCCGAGGCGCGGCATTACGGGCTGTTGGCTGGAGTGCGATACGGAGAGCCCTTTGTGCAGCGCGAGGTTGGGCTGGTCGATGACTTAACGCTGATTCCCGTGCAGTCGATCTGAGTTTGTGCGCTCTATCCGGGCGATTCCTCCAGGACAATTTCCGTAAGAATGCGGCCCCGGCGGCCGAAAAGCGAACCAAAGAACTACATAGCCGGGGGGAGGGGTACTGTTTTTGCGGCTCATCTTCAACTAAATATGCGACTTAAGAGCCGTTTTTGGTGTCGTTTTCGCGCGATTCGCCGGGGTTATGCGCCACTTTTGTGCATGTTTTGGTGCCAATTCATGCCTATCCTACTGGAACTGGAGATTGCTGGGAAAGACAGCCGAATGCGCGACTCCCAACTCTACCTCCATTATGCCTCAGCGCGGGGTAATTACCGGCAAGTTCAAAAGTTGTCGCATGGTCCGGGAACGGACCATCATTGTGTCCTTGTCGATTGCTCCATTCTTCTTTAAGGCACAGGCCGCCGAAAAGAAACCATAGCGTGTAAATAGCCACATACCGTTCGCCCCCTAAAGACTGCATCTTATTTGCTCTTTTGCTTGGCTGCTCCGCTCGCTGACAGACTGTTCGTCGAGCCAAGTACGGTGAAGCTCGCAATCATGCCGGGACGCTCGTCTTTGGGGTCGAAGAGAATCAGCGCGACAGTGGGATACCGGGCCATATGTCTCCGGTCATCATGGAAATCGGTCCCCGTCTCCTTGGTACGCACGTAGAGCTTATTGGTACTCTCGAAAACGCGTTTTAGGATTTCTTTGATCTTTTCGATATCTCTATGTCCGGGCGCCAATGGGGTAACCAATAGTCCAATGATGTAGTGCTCGTGCTTCCTTCCCTTATCGTTCCGGTAGGCGCTACGCTGTGTGAGAGTTTTTGGATTGCTCTTCATGACGTCGCGGAATAACTTGCTTATCCCATACTTGCTTAACAAGTGCTTCTCCAGAGCTTTGGAACTCTTCGGGCGGAGAGATCTCTTCGCTTCGAGATAGAAATTGAAGAAGGGGAAGTTCGATTTCAGTTTGGGAACTGATGCCCAAAGGTCACATCGACCGCGGTCGCTTGTCTTTTTCGCGCCTTCTACCATCTTTTCGCCTGGCTTGATGACGCGAGATTCCTCGATGACGATTGAACCGGGCAAATTCCGCATAATTGCGGCGGCGAGCGTGCTCACGATCGCGCGCTCTGTACTCTCCCAGGGGCATTCTGGTTTTTGAAAAAGCTCATAGGTCCGCTCGGTGTAATGCTGAAGATACTCGAACCATGCATTGCAGAGAATTTTGAGGCAGAGCTGGACCGATTCCGGATTTGAAAGTCGGGGGGCGTATCGTTCAATTTGCGACGGCTTGGACTCGTAGAAATCGTGCTCCAAATTTATGTGCAAAGGGGCCTCCTCCGATGAGGTCGCTGGCGATACTCCGCAACTGAGTTGTTCCATGCGCCTCAGGACCGTAATGATGTGTCCCGAGGTCAGCATCGCGGCAAAATGGCCCTCGACGAAACGGTCCTTCCTTATGTGCAGCGTCAGCAGCTTGAGACAGGTGGTCATCGATGCACGGCCAAGGCGCTTCTGGTCGTTGTAGATAGCCTTGGCCTGTGGAGTCCACTTTCCCCAATCGTAGTCTCGGATGAACCGATGGCGGTAGAGCGCCTGTTGAAATTCCTCAACAAGCGGATGGTAATTGCCGTGCATCGCCAGTACCAAGTTGTTCCCATCTTGCTCCAGTACCCTTCCGGGGCTCTCGATTACAACTTTGTCAGGAATGATTTCTTGAAGCCGAGGGATAAAAGCCAGGATTGCCTCGAGGTCCTTTTCATCTACAGATGAACTGAGACTGATCTCCTCCATGGCAGACACCTTCCGAGTGCGTGGAAACGCAGAACAGAAAAGAGGGTTGAGAATACGAACCAGTATATCCGGACCCAGCGGGCGGTTGACCGGCTAAATGGAAGTTACTACCTGGTACCTAACGGAAGGTCCGCCCGTGGTTCACGTCCGCTTTTGCCAGTGCGCCGGATCGCGGCTGCCGTGGAAACAAGCGATGACGATCAGCGTGGCGTCGTCGTCGATGACGAACATCAACGCGTAGGGAAACCGGCGAAGCAAGGCGCGGCGGATGTTTTTGTGGACAACAGGGAATTGCCGGGGATTGGCGCTCATGCGCTCGATCACGGCGCCAACCGCCGCGCGGAAACGCCGGCCCAGGCCGGGAGCCTCGTTCTCGTACCAGTCCTGCGCGCCGGTCAACTCGACACGAGCGGGCCGGGTGAAAATAACTGGATGCACTACGGGCAACGCTGCTCAAGCTCGGTCTTCAACGCCGCCCAGGTGATGCCCTCGCGGCGATCCTGGTCTAGCGTTTCAAGGCGGCGATCAAGCTCCGCCCGCTGCGCGGCTGTCACGGGAAGGTGGTCGTCTTCCAAGCTGTCCCAAAGCTGCGAGATCAACGCAAGGCGCTCCGGCGGGGTCAGGCGCACAAGCTCGTCATGGGTAAGTAATTCCATGTGTAGAGCATAGGAAAGAACGCGAGGGAAAGCAACAGGGCAGCGAAGGGGTCCTCTCAGAATTTGGACCATAAAACACGTTCGTGGGACGACGTGCGAATAGAATGAGCAACTTGGTTAGAGCGGTTCCTCTTGCCCAGTCCCTGCCTTGAGCGGGCTGAGTGAGTCTGCATCCTTGTCATAAATACTAATTATAGAAAAGCAAAATAGAATAAATTTGTTTTATATCGCTCTCTCATCGAGAATTCTCTCAAGGAGAAACGATGACTCAGAGCTGGAATCCTGCTGTATATGCGGAGATTGGTGCTTTTGTTCCTGCGTTGGGCGCTGGCGTGCTGGAGTGGCTGGCTCCGAAGGCGGGCGAAAGAATCCTCGATTTGGGCTGCGGGGATGGGCAGTTGACGGCGAAGATTGTTGCTGCCGGGGCTGAGGTGGTGGGTGTGGATGCTTCGCCGGCGATGGTGGAAGGCGCGCTGGGCAAGGGAATCGATGCCCGCGTCTGCAAGGCTGAGGCTCTGCCTTTCGATTCGGAGTTCGATGCGGTGTTTTCGAATGCCGCTTTGCATTGGGTGCGCGGCCAGGATGCGATGCTGGCCGGCGTGAAGCGCGCGCTGAGGCCCGGTGGGCGGTTTGTGGCCGAGATGGGCGGGCATGGCAACGTGGCGGCGATTCTGGTGGCGCTGACGGCGGTGCTGGAGCGGCATGGCTGCGCCGACCTTGAAGATGGCGTGAACTACTATCCCGCTCCGAAGAGCTACGCTGCGCGGCTTGCTGCGCACGGTTTTACGGTCGAGGAGATGCAACTGATTCCGCGGCCTACGCCGCTGCCTGCGGGTATGCATGCGTGGCTTACGACCTTTCGCAAAGGCGTGCTGGATGCGGTGCCGGAGGCGCTGCGGCAGACGGTGATCGACGAAACCGTGGCGCTGCTCAAGCCGGCGCTGTGCGACGAAGAGGGCAACTGGACGGGCGATTATGTGCGGCTGCGGTTCATCGCGCGCGCCTGAGTAGAATGGCCTCTATGGCATGGGGCGAAGACCGGAAGAGCGAGGCGGCGATTGCGCCGGATGTTGCCGCTCCGCGCTACCTGCTGGTGATGACGGCCACGATCACGCCCGCTGCGAATGCCGGAGTGAAGCGCGCCGATCCGAAGCTGCGGCTGGAGGATTACAAACGCGCGCTGCGCTATTGGCTCAACTACGAGCATCCGGCGGCGGATCGGATTCTGCTGCTGGAAAACTCGGGCGCCGATCTGGGTGAGCTAAGGGCGATTGCCGCGGATGAAAACCCGCGCGGGAAGCCGGTCGAGATTCTCTCTGTGCCGGGAAACCGGATTCCTGAGGGCACGAATTACGGCTACACCGAGATGCAGATGCTGGACGATGGGTTGGCTTTGAGCCAACTGCGGCGTGAGACTACGCACATGATCAAGGCGACTGGAAGGCTTGTGTTTCCGGCGCTGGGCAAGGCGCTCGACCGGATCAATACTCGTGTTGGCAAGCCATTTGACTTGATGGTGGATTGCCGCAAGCTTGGCTTTCCCCGGCGCGGCTTCGATGCCGCGGTGCAGCTTTTCGTCTGTTCGCATGAGTTTTACGAGCGGGTGCTGCGGGACGCGAAGAAGGAAATGAACTCGACCGATCTTCGATTGCTGGAGCACCTGATTTTTCGCAAGGTGATTCCGTTCAAGGGCCAGCCGGGATACTATCTGCGTTTTCCCTGCAACATCGAGCCGGTGGGTTATTCGGGGTTCAAGTCGAGAAGCTATCGTTCGCCTAAGACGGCGCTGACGCGGGCGATGCGGGCTGCGCTGCGGGTGATTGCGCCGGATTACTGGTTCTGAGTTCGCCTATTTGGTGAACAACATTCTTGCTCCCAGGCCGATGAGGACGACGGCGAAGATGCGGCGCAGCCAGAGTTCTGGGACATATTGTGCGCCGAAGCCGCCGAGGAGGCCGCCTACGGCGAAGCCGGCGGCTACCAGAAGACCGACGCGGATGTCGGCGTTGCCTTCGCGGTAATAGGTCCAGAAGGCGAAGATGCCGACCGGCAGCAAGAGCGATGCGAGCGAGGTGCCCTGGGCCTTGCGCTGGTCCATGCCGAGCAGCCCGATCAGCAATGGGACGATCACGACGCCTCCGCCGATGCCGATGATGCCAGAGACGATTCCGGCGGCGAAGCCGAGAAGCAGGATCAGCCAGGTCATGCAGTTCCTCCGTTGTGCTTGAGCTCGTAGGCCCTTTCCGGCTGAGGCCGGGCTCGGGAAAGCCAGTTCAGCATACATCCGCGCTCCGATAGCATGGCGCTAGTACGCTCGGCGAGGAACATGTGCATTGCATGATCCACTCTCAGTTGCCGGAGCAAATTCATCAAACGTTTGCAATTTCTTTGCCCTCGTCCGGGTACTCTGAAGATGACCCGGTGCGGCTCAAAGGCCTTTTGAATGCAAGGACTGCGGGGCCGGACTGACAAGCGAGGATAGAGCTGTTGAGCCAGATTGTTTTTGTGCTTGAGGACGACACGGATATTTCCCGTCTCGTTCAGCATCATCTGGAGGCGGCGGGATTTTCGGCCCGCGTCTTCCATACCCCTGCCAACCTTATTCCGGATGCGGAGCGCCAGGCTCCGGCGCTGTTTCTGCTGGACATCATGGTTCCTGGCGGAGATGGCCTCGATGTTTGCCGCAGGCTGCGCAATCATCCGGCGCTTTCGACGATTCCGATCATCTTTTTGACCGCGCGGGCGGGTGAAAACGACCGCGTGATGGGCTTGGAACTGGGTGCCGATGACTACATTACCAAGCCTTTTGCCACGCGCGAGCTGGTGGCGCGGGTGAAGGCTGTGCTGCGGCGCTTCGAACGGCCGACTTCGCCGACGGTAATCAGCTTTGAAGAAGTGATTATCGACGCCAACGCGATGCAGTTGAAGGTGCGCGGCGAGCTTACGACGACGACGGCGACGGAGTTCAGGCTGTTGGATTACCTGGCGCGGCATCCGGGACGGGTGTTCAGCCGGGACCATCTGCTGGATGCGGTTTGGGGCGATGCCCGGTTTGTGACGCCTCGGTCGGTGGACGTCTATGTGCGGCGCATCCGTGAGAAGATCGAGGTGGATGCGGAGAACCCGCGCTACCTGAAGACGGTTCGCGGAGCCGGGTACCGCTTCGAGATTCCGAAGGGCGAGTGAACATCCTAAGAATCGAGCCGAAGACCCGGCTTTGGGATCAAGACTCAAGAGCCGGGATCATGGCCGGATGGATTGAGAAAGACTATAAAAGGCTATAGGTACAAAGTATCCCACCTTAGCCGCACAGAACGCGGCGAAGGTGGGGCACCGGCTTTTATGGCCGGGCAACAACCACGCAGGTTTTTCTCGTGACGCGCAAGGTTTTCTACAAACTGCTGGGTGCGTTTTCCCTGCTGCTGGTCTTTCACGCGGTGGTGATGGAGGCTATCTTCCATCAGATCGTGGAGACCTCGCCGGTGAGCACGCTGCCGGTGCTGGGGCGTGAGGCGTTGCTCTCGGGCGTGGCCGCGATCCTGGTGGCGCTGCCGCTGGCGGCGTGGTTTTCGCTGAGCATTTCGCGGCGGCTGCGGCGGATGGTGAAGTTTGCCCATCGCATCGCCGAGGGCAAGCTGGATGCGCGCCTGGAAGACCCTTACCGCGACGAAATCTCGACTATGGCCGATGCGCTGAATACTACCGCCGTGCGCCTGGAACAGAGCTTTGCCGAGCTTGAGAGCCGGCGGAGCGAGCTGGCGGCGCTGCTGGATTCGATGCAGGAGGCGGTGGTCGCCATTACGCGCGAGGGCAGCGTGAGCTGGTCGAATGTCGTGATGCAGCGGCTGGCTGGGACGCAGATCAAGGAGGGCCGGGCGCTGGTGCATTCGGTGCGCGATCCGGATGTGCTGGCTTGCGCCGAGGTTGCGCTACGCGACCGGGAGGTGCGCTACGGGCGGGCGACTTCGCTGGTGCCGGGGCGGATCTTCGAGATCAATGCCGCGCCTATGCCTGGAGGGGGCGCGGTGGTGGTGTTGCACGACGTGACCAACGTAGAAGCGGCGGAGCGGTCGAGGCGGGACTTTATTGCCAATGTGAGCCACGAGCTGCGGACGCCGCTGACTTCAATCTCTGGCTACCTGGAGACGCTGCTGGAAGACCCTGCGCCGAAGGCCGAGACCACGCGTGAGTTTCTGTCTATCATTCTCAAGAACTCAACCCGGATGAACCGGCTGACCGAGGATCTGTTGGCGCTGGCGGGCGTGGAGAGCCCGGATTACAAGCTGAGCCTGCAGCCGATTCGCGCCTCTTCGCTGGTGGAGGATGCGATCGAGTCGCTGGCCGGGATGGTGGTCGATTCGGGGATTGCGCTGGAATCGGGTGGGGCGCCCGGGGATGTGGTGCTGGCCGATCCGGATGCGATGACGCAGGTTTTCGGCAATCTGATCGAGAACGCGATGAAGTATGGCAAGTCGGGCGGGCGGGTGCGAGTTTATGCGCTGGCGACGGAGAGCGGTGGCGAAAGGATGGTCGAATTCGTCGTGCAGGACTTTGGGCAGGGCATGGCATACGAGCATCTGACTCGCATTTTTGAGCGCTTCTATAGGATCGACAAGGCGCGGTCACGGGACTCGGGCGGAACTGGGCTGGGGTTGGCGATTGTGAAGCATATCGTGCAGGCGCATGGCGGGCGCATCTGGGCAGAAAGCGAGCTGGGTGCGGGCGCGGCATTCCACTTTACGCTCAAGGTCGTTGTCGCTACGCAGACTGCAGGGGAAACTACCGATACCAAGGATATTGTCCGGGCCGCGGACTAGAAGCGAATTTACAAATCAAGCCGCACTCGACTTCATTGTCGGTGAACGCTCGACGGACCTTCCAGGTATGCCCGCAGCGCGGTATTTCAGAGAAGCCGGAAGCGTCGGCAGCCTGTTTGGCGCCCAAAAAGTCAAGTTTGAATTTACGCTCGACAACGGAGATACGCCACTGTTGGAGATACACCCCCAGGATCCAGGATTTCGGCAGTTTGCGACCGCTTGCGCCAACAAAGACACTACTCCCCAGTCGCCCGGACTGATAACGACCGGCAAGAATTCAGAACCCACGTATACGGCTGCCGAATTTGTGGCTCTACTTCTCGACGCACTTCAGAAGGCTGCAGTCGCTCGGAAAAGGCTTTGCAGTAGAAATTTGTGTGCTCTACGACAAGTCGTGCCTCTTCTCTCGCACGAATATCGAGCAGGATCACTCAAGTCTTCGTCCGCTATTCTTCCAGACCATGCAAGTCTTCTGCTCGCATTCAAACGCGCGTAACATTGCCCGTAGACAATGATCGGAGGAAGTTTGCGAGGAGCGTACGAGTGAGAAAGACATTTTGGATGACCGCCGGAATATTGGCGCTTGCAGCAACAGTAGTGCCCGCCCAGAAACTGACTGGAGCTGGAGCTACCTTTCCGTATCCGATTTATTCCAAGTGGTTTAGTGAATATAGCGCGGCCCATCCGGGAGTTGAGATCAACTACCAGTCGATCGGTTCCGGTGGCGGCATCAAGCAGGTGACGTCGGGTCTGGTCGACTTTGGGGCCAGCGACATCATCATGAACGAGGATCAGATCGCCGCCTCCAAGGTGAAACTGGTGGCCCTCCCAACGGTGCTCGGCGCGGTTGTGCCGATCTTTAACGTGAGTGGTGTCAACGACTTGAAGTTCTCTCCCGAGGTTCTTGCCGATATCTTTCTAGGCAAGATTTCCAACTGGAGCGACCCGCGCATTGCCCAGGACAATCCTGGAGTGAAGCTACCCAACCAAAGCATCAATGTGATTCATCGCGCCGAAGGCAGTGGGACGACTTTCATCTTCACCGATTACCTGGCTAAGGTAAGCAAGGACTGGGCCAATGGACCGGGGCGGGGCTCGGCGCTTAACTGGCCCAAAGGCATCGGCGGCAAGGGCAACGAGGGCGTGGCCGGTTACATCCGCCAGCTTCCGGGGTCCATCGGTTACGTCGAACTGATCTATGCCATGCAGAACCACATTTCCTTTGGAGAAGTAAAGAATGCGGCAGGGAACTGGGTGAAGGCCTCGATTGCCGGTGTTACCGAGGCTGCCGCGAGCGTGAAACAGATGCCTCCCGACTACCGCGTTTCCATCACTAACGCTCCAGGCGCCCAGGCTTATCCGATTTCAAGCTTTACCTGGATGCTGGTGCCGGTGAAGTCGGCGGACGCAGCTAAGGGCAGGGTGCTCAAGGACTTTCTGAACTGGATGCTGAATAGCGGAGAAAATGAAGTTTCGTCTCTTTACTATGCGCCGTTGCCCAAAGCGCTGGTAGACAAGGAGCACGTTACTGTCAACAACCTCCAATAATTCAGGGCTGGCGAAAGAAACAGGCCCAGAGGGCGATCCTTCGGGCCTGTTTCTGCGTTTGCAGATGTATTGATGAGCAACTGGCTTACCGGAAACCTAGCTGTATGCGCTTGATTTTGCAGCGCATTAACACCCTGTTCATATTGCGCCGTTAGCCTCATGAAGGTGACTGTGCCCTTGGCTGAGATTCGTTTAAGAAAACCGGAAACCCCCTCTGAAAGTGGCCTAGGTACGACTTCTGCCAATTCCGGGGCGAATGGCACCGGCGCGGCTTCCGCGGTTGGGCATGTTTCCGATGTGCGGCGGTTCCTGCTCTCGCGGGGTAATTCTGCGATCGCGGATCGGGCATTCAGCGGTGTGATGTTGGCGTGCGCGGCGAGTATCTTTGCCATTGTTGCCTTAATCGCCTTTGAGCTTATCCAGCAATCCCAACTAAGTTGGCATAAGTTTGGGCTGCCCTTCTTCTACAAATTCAATATCGATCCGGAGACCCATCTTCCGCTGCTGTGGGACCCGGTCAATGGAACCTTCTATGCGCTGCCGTTCCTTTATGGCACGCTGGTTACTTCGTTTGTCGCGCTGTTGATTGCCGTGCCGCTGGCGATCGGCGTGGCGGTCTTCCTTACCGAAATGTGCCCGCGTTTCCTGCGCGGCCCGTTGTCGTTCCTGACTGAGCTGCTGGCTGCGATTCCCAGCGTGGTTTACGGACTGTGGGCCATCTTTGTGTTGGTTCCGCTGCTGCGGGAGCATGTTAATCCTTTCTTCATCCAGGTATTCAGCGCTCCGATGACCGTCAGGCTTTTTGGATGGACGGGGCTGGTGGGGGATGACGGGCTTTTTGGCGGAGTCAACCTCGGCCTCGGCCTGTTGGCTGCGGGAGTTATTTTGGCAATCATGATCCTGCCTATCATTGCGTCGCTGACCCGTGAGGTAATGACTGCGGTGCCGCATTCACAGCGTGAGGCAGCGCTGGCGCTTGGGTCGACGCGCTGGGAGATGATCCGGATTGCAGTGCTGCGCAATGCGCGCATCGGCATCGTCGGATCGATCATTCTGGGACTGGGGCGCGCGCTGGGCGAGACGATGGCGGTGGCGATGGTGATTGGGAACTCGGCGGAGATTCACAGGTCGCTGCTGTCGACCGGCCACTCCATGGCTTCGGTGATTGCCAATGAGTTTAGCGAGGCGACCAGCGATATGCATCGCAGTGCGCTGATCGAGATTGGGCTGGCGCTGTTTTTGGTTACCATCCTAGTGAACGGTCTGGCTCGCCTGCTTGTTTGGGCTGTAACGCGCGGCACGCCAGCGAGGGTGAACTGATGAAGGCCCG
>Ga0206802_1251_pt1 | contig 11157 bp, 4 predicted proteins | sample Alteio_BWOrgCont_63_FD_152902 | JGI IMG/M metagenome (GOLD analysis project Ga0206802, IMG submission 152902) | Enriched cells from forest soil in Barre Woods Harvard Forest LTER site, Petersham, Massachusetts, United States -... | ecosystem: Environmental > Terrestrial > Soil > Temperate forest > O... | reverse complement strand
AAAGGCCGCTTCTTCCCTAAATGGGGTGCAAGCTGGCTTAGTGCTCACCTCCGTGTTAGTTTCCTTAATGACTCTCGCGGCTACGGCAGAGCCCGTTTCGCCCGGCGAACGCACTTCGCTGAATGCAGATTGGCGTTTTGTCAAAGGCGACCCGGCCGACGCGCAGGGAAAGTTGGCTTACAACGACATTAAGGATTGGGTTCTAACCATCGGCGCCGAGTTCACCACCAATGCCGATCTCTCCGCAAAAACCAAACCTTCCGGCAATCCTGGGGGCGACATCTCCTTTGCGCGGAATGATTTCGACGACAGCCAATGGCGGTTGCTCAATCTGCCGCATGATTGGGGCATCGAGGGGCCGTTCAAACAGGAATACCCCGGCGAAACCGGCAAGCTCCCTTGGTGGGGCGTGGCCTGGTACAGGAAGCATCTCTCGGTTCCCGCCTCGGACCAGGGGCGCCGCATCTGCCTCGACGTTGACGGCGCCATGGCCTACGCAACGGTTTGGGTCAATGGCCAATTTGTCGGCGGCTGGCCTTATGGCTACGCCTCCTGGCGCGTGGATCTGACGTCGGCGCTCAAGTTCGCTGCGGACAACGTCATTGCTATTCGTCTTGACAACCCGACCAATTCGTCTCGCTGGTACCCCGGCGGCGGAATCTACCGAAACGTCTGGCTGGTTAAAACCGCCCCCGTCCACGTCGGGCATTGGGGCGTTTATGTGACCACCCCAAGCGTGGAACCACGTTCAGCGACGGTCAACATGCGCGTCCGCGTGGAAAATGAGTCGGACGCGGAGAGTTCCGTCTCAGTCAAGAATGAGATTTTTGAGCTTAAGGCCGACGGGGCTAAGAGCCGATCCTCCGTCGGGACGGCCACCACCGACTTGAAAGTTCCCGCGCACCAATCGGCCACGCGCGAAAGCCAGGCTGCTGTCGCTAATCCCAAGTTGTGGAGCATCGAGACGCCGAACCGCTACGTGGTCGTCACATCCATCGAGCAGGATGGGAAAGTGGTGGATCGGTATGAAACGCCCTTTGGCATTCGCACGATTGAATTCAGCGCGGCCAACGGTTTTTTGCTTAACGGCAAGCGTGTCCCGTTGAACGGCGTGTGCGATCATCACGATCTGGGGGCGTTGGGAGCGGCCATCAACATCAGCGCATTGCGGCGACAGATTTTGATTCTCAAGGAAATGGGCTGTAACGCCATCCGCACCAGCCACAATCCCCCTGCCCCCGAATTGCTCGACCTTTGTGACAGCATGGGGATGGTGGTCATGGATGAGTCATTTGATTGCTGGCGGCGCGCCAAGGCGAAAAACGATTATCATCTGCTGTTCGACGATTGGCACGAGAAGGACTGGCGCGCCGAATTGCGCCGGGACCGCAATCATCCATGCATCATTCTGTGGAGCATCGGCAACGAAATTCCCGAGCAAAGTTCCGCGGCGGGCGCGGCCATTGCAGGAGAATTGACCGCCATCGCCCACCAGGAAGACCCGACCAGGCCGACCACCGCCGCCTGCAACAATGTCCGTGCGGGCTACAACGCCTTCCATAATAACCTCGATGTCTTCGGTTACAACTACAAGCCCAACGAATACGTCAAGTTCCGCGCCACCAATGCGAATCAGGCGTTGTTTGGGAGCGAGACGTCTTCATGCGTCAGTTCTCGCGGAGAATATTTCTTCCCGGTCACGTTCAACAAAGACGGCGGCAAGGCGGATTTTCAGATGAGTTCCTATGATCTTTACGCGCCGCCGTGGGCCACACCGCCAGACTGGGAGTTCAAAGGACAAGATCAAGGATCTCCATTCACGGCCGGCGAATTCGTCTGGACCGGTTTCGATTATCTGGGCGAGCCGACGCCTTATAACAAAGACCTCAGTAATTTGCTGAATTTCACCGACCCGGCTGAACAGGCGCGCTTGAAAAAGGAATTGGACGAGTTGGGCCGGATTCCGACGCCCTCTCGCAGCTCCTATTTCGGAATTATTGACCTGGCCGGATTGAAGAAAGACCGTTTCTACCTCTACCAGGCCCGCTGGCGGCCGGAATTGCCGATGGCGCACATCTTGCCGCATTGGAATTGGCCGGAGCGCGTCGGACAAGTCACGCCCGTGCATGTTTATACATCGGGCGACGAGGCGGAATTGTTTCTCAACGGGAAATCACTGGGTCGGAAGCAAAAGGAGAAACTTGAATACCGTGTGCATTGGGATGATGTGGTCTACGAGCCGGGCACGATGAAAGTTGTCGCATATAAAAACGGCCACAAATGGGCCACCGACACCGTGAAAACCGCCGGCACGCCAGCCAAACTGCTCCTGCAATCTGACCATACCCGCCTCCAAGCTGACGGTCAGGAACTGGCCTACGTCACCGTCACCGTGGCGGACAAAGACGGTCTGATGGCTCCGCGGGCGAAGAACCGGGTGAAATTCGAGTTGGAAGGCCCTGGAGAAATCGTCGCAACCGACAACGGCGATGCGACGAGCTTCGAGCCATTTCAATCAAGCGAACGGAATGCGTTCAACGGCCTGGCGATTGCGATTGTCCGCGCCAAACCCGGCCAATCCGGAACGCTGAAACTCACTGCGAAATCCGACGGTTTGAAAGACGCGACGGTCAAGATTACCAGCAAGTAAGCGCGTTTCTGCCAGTTCAATGATGCTCGAAATCGCGCCGTTCATCGCCGTGAAGATCGCGGCCTTCGGGGCCGTGGCCGTGCATTACTTCAGCAGCGTGAGCGTGCTCTAGCTCGCGAGCGTGGGAGATGCGGGAGTCGTGGAAATCAATGCGGCCCAGGGGGACTTCGTGATGAGTCAGGAAACCGATGCGGTCGCGGCCAATGCCATCCACCACGAAGTGTCCACCCGCAAAGCGGTAGCCATTGGCAATGATGCTCCGGTGAAAAAGTTCCGGCCAGCGCCCGGCTGGCGCAAGAAACGCCCTGTAGTCATGCTCCCAAAAATGATTAAAGGGAATGAAATAGAAATCGTCAGGGCCAAGGCCAAAATCCACGTCCAGCGCCACCCGGCCGTTCCAAAGGAGCCCCACGCCAGCCTGAAAGCGCGCCCCCGGCGGCAACGGTGCCCAGCCGCAATAGCCTTCGGCCTCGCAATTGCGCCAAGCCACCCAGGCCGGCGCCCATTCGTAACCGGGCGTCCAAATCCAACCGTAGCGCGCATCGCGCGCCCAACGGCCATAGTGAAATGCGTATTCGCCCCACGGATATTCCGAGCGCCAAAACCAGCCGTCGTCGGTATAATCCCAATGGCCGCCGTTGAAGTAAGGACGCCAGCCATACTGACTATCCTGCACGGTGGGCCTCCAGCAAAGACCGTAGCCTGGCATATCCACCCATCCTCCGTAAGGCGTAAGCTGGGTCTGAAAGTAATTTAGGGTCACCTCCGAACCGGGCAAAGGAGCCGAGGGCGGTGCCGTCACGACAGGGGCCGGGGTCGAGGGTTGGGAAATGGCTGGCGGAGGCATGCTGTATTGCGGGGCTGGAGCTGGCGTCGGCGCAGGAGCCGGGGCCTTGTCAGGTGCGGCCTTGAGCAAAGCAGTCAGAACCGGCTGCGAAACCCCCTGGCTGTTGAGATAAAGAATGTCGTCCGCGGACAAATGATACGAGACGCCGGAATTTTTGATGTACGACTGAATCACGTCGTCGCTCATGTGCGCCTGGGACAATCTGACGATTTCCAGCACGCCTGGCGACAAATTGGAGGGCGCTGTTTGGGCGTGCGCGGAACTTGCACCGTGGAGGCACAACCATCCAATAAGCGCCACCGCCAGAGCGATTGCGATCTTCAACTTGCGATCTGACACTTCATACTCTTTCATAATCCATTTCCTAATTGGAGGAATACTTTCCTGTTCTCGTTCAATTTTCCCACCATCACTCCCCTTCCTCACCAATACGGTAAAAAAGGCCGAATCTTGCATAGTATGTGGCGCAGGCGTCCTCGCCTGCGGGTTCAAGCACCGTCTCGGTGCTCTGGAATCGGCGCATTGCCGCCCGGGGTGCCTTCTCTCTAACCCGCCGACGGCGACGGCTGCGAGATATAAGCGCTGCTCCATTGCCACAACCGAGGTTCTGCGCAAAGACCTGCGTTGACGGGATTCATGAGCGTGTAATCCGAACAACGATGCAAATCATTATCATCCCGAATCAAGTGATCATAAGATTCTGTTTGCCAAAACGGGACGACTTTTTGGGGCAGCACTTTGCTAAGCGCATGCGAGGTGAATGATTTCCAACTGTGCAAAATTTGGCTCAAAGTGTACGGCGGTCGTGGCCAAACGACTGCATGCACATGATTCGGCATTACCACCCAAGCACGAAGCTCATAACGCTCGCAGTCGAAAAACTTCAGCGCGCCCGCGACTACGTCGGCGCAAGCCGGTTGGCGCAGATGGCACTCCCCTTGGCTGGAATCCAGATACCGATCCACGCGATCCGAATACCACCTGAGCAATGATTCTTGTTCCTGCCACGTTAATGGGCGTTTCGCGGCAAGCGCCTGATTGACTATAGCTTCACGTTCCTTTTTGAAACCCAGAATAACATTGCGCGGGAGCGCGCCAGCCTGACGGAATGTCACAAAATAGGTACCCCTTCGCGCTTGAGATGGGGGAGATCTCCACGCGAATGAAAACCGGTGAGGAGTCGCTTTGGGCTTTTCGACTCAGTCATAACTGTGGCACCGGCGTCCCCACCTGAAGGTCATACCGCGCCTCGCCCCCTATTCACAGCCAGCGCACCGGGACGGTGCTTGAACCCGCAGCCGAGGACGGCTGCGCCACAAGGCAAGGGATTCTCGCTCATTCCTGTTTCTCGTGGTGTCAGATGTAGAGCGCGGCCTGTAGATCGCGCACGACCACACTCATATAAGGGTACCGATCTTCCATGTCGCACTCCAGGCATTTGAGGATGATCTTTTCCACGGCGGCCGGTATATCGGGATTCAATTCGCGAGGGGGAATCATTTCCAGGTTCAATTGTTTGCGCAGGATTTCGTCCGGGGTGTCGCCCGGAAATGGTTTGGCGAAGGTCAGCACTTCGTAGGCAGTCACACCGAACGCGAAAATGTCCGCCCGCTGGTCCAGGGCCAGATGCTGTAAATGTTCCGGCGCCATGTAGGCGGGCGTACCGGGGTTCCCAGCCATCTTTTTAGGCTCTTCCGGCTTGGGCTGCGCGAGGTCGAAATCAACCAAACGCACTTTCGCGTTGGGGGTGACCATGACATTTTCCGGCTTGAAATCCAAGTGGATGAAGCCGCTGTCATGCACCTGCTCCAACCCCAGCGCCATGTCTATGACAATCTGGGCGATGTTCTCCGCCAAAACCGGGTCGGAGCGGCCGATGAGCAATTTCAGGTTTGCGCCTTCGACGTATTCCATGAGCAAATACGGCTGGCTCTCGATCTTGCCGTGCTCATAGTAATTGATGACATATTCGTTGTGGTGGATTTTGGAAAGCACCTCGCAGCCGTAAAAAAAGCGGCGGCGTTCGGTGAAATTGAAGAGGGAATTATCAATCATGCGGCGCAAGGCGAAATGCTGGCGTTGCGCATCGGTGGCGAGCCAAATCTCGGCCACGCCGCCGCGGTTGATCAATTCTTCGAGGTAAAAGCGTCCAAACCGCCCGGGCTGGGCGGATGGTTGCTGGCTAAGCTCGGATTTGCCCATCGGCATATTATCTGCGGCACAATGCCACAATTGGGCCAAAGAAGATGCGAAATTTTGTTATTTGGCAAGGTTTCTCTGTAATCCGTGAAAACCAGGTGCAAGAAAGAATTCCGCTTCAACTTCACACCGCCTGCATGAACCCGACTATATTCCCACTCACAACCCCGCTCTTATCAATTCAAGGCGCAGTTCGATGCGATCCGGAGTGTTCATTTGAAGCAACTGAGCCGTGGTGCGCCCAATGGCGGTAAGTCCAGCGATTTGTCCTCGTTGAAATGCGAAGTGGTCAGGCCAAGAATCCTGGCGCGGATGGAATAAGCGCGTTAGTTGGCCGGTCTTCGGGTCCAATCCTGTCAGATATTCGGCCCTTTGCGTAGGTTGCAGCGATGGCAGGCGAGCGCAAGATTCTCCGATGAGTCCTCACCGCCATGCTGTCGGGCGACAATGTGTTCGACATGAAAAGGCACTGAAGGCAGATGCTCGCAACGAAGGTGGCAGTATTCGCATTGGAAATCTGCACGGTCAAAAATGGCCCTGCGCAAAGCTGGGTCCATCAGGCCGCCCGATGACGCGACAGCCAACCACGAGCTTTGGCTTGGAGGACTGAAACCATATCCACCGCCTGCACATAGGCTTCGTACTCAGCTTGTTCCGTCGGTGTCAAAAGGCCTTCGTTGCATTTCCCCGCCAGCTCCGCCATACGCGCTTGTGCTGTCTCGCCAGCCTTAATATTGACCAGCGCCTGCGCGACATCGCATGAAAAAGCATTTGTCACCGGTTCAAGAATGTCATCCAAAACCGTCATTGTTCCGCCATTCTGCATTACGCAACAGTACAGTACAACAGTCCCCAAGCCTTGGCGAAACATTTCAGCAATTTCACCTTCCTAACGACTCTCCTCTGTCGGAGGCAATTACCCAGCCAAGGGCGATTCCGGCACCAGGACCTGCTCCGGTTCTTCCACCGGCAGCGCCTCAACCAAGGGCTTGAGCTCCACGCGGCGGTGGGTGGTGTAACCAGTGCCGGCGGGGATGATGTGACCCATGATCACGTTCTCCTTGAAGCCGCGCAGATAGTCCACTTTGCCCATCGTCGCCGCTTCGGTCAGAACACGCGTGGTATCCTGGAAGGAGGCGGCGCTGAGGAAGCTTTCCGTTTCCAGCGAGGCCTTGGTGATGCCAAGCAGGACGGGCGACGCCTCGGCTGGCTTGCCGCCAATTTCCTTCATACGCAGGTTCTCTTTCTCGAATTCGATCTTGTCGATCTGTTCGCCCCAGAGGAACTGGCTGTCGCCCGGCTCCGTGATGCGAACTTTGCGCAGCATCTGGCGGACGATGATCTCGATGTGCTTGTCGTTAATGGTCACACCTTGCAGGCGATAGACTTCCTGCACTTCGTTGACGAGGTGTTCCTGCAATTCCTGCGGTCCGCAGATCTCGAGGATTTCGTGCGGATCAACGGGGCCTTCGGTCAATTGCTGGCCCTTCTTGACAAAGTCGCCCTTGAAGACGATGACGTGCTTGCCGATCGGGATGAGGTGTTCCTCTTCCACGCTGGTTTGCGGGTCTTTGATCAAGATGGTGCGCTTGCCGCGGACGCTGGGGCCGAAATCCACCACGCCGTCAATCTTGGAAATCTCGGCAGCGTCTTTGGGACGGCGCGCCTCGAACAATTCGGCCACGCGCGGAAGACCGCCGGTGATGTCCTTGGTCTTGGAGGACTTGCGGGGCGTCTTGGCCATCAGCGTGCCGGGCACGATCCTGTCGCCTTCATTAACGACGATGTGAGCACCGGAAGGAATGGGATAATTCGCGACCGGATCGCCCTTATCGGTCAAGATAACGATTTGGGGATGCAGGTCTTCCTTGTGCTCGATAATGACCATTGCTTCCTGGGCGGTGGCTTGATCCAGCTCTTGCTTCATGGTGACACCTTCGATGATGTCCACAAACTTCACTTTGCCACCCTTCTCGGAAAGAATCGGGACGTTGTAAGGATCCCACTCGACAATGGACTCGCCCTTCTTGACCTTGCTGCCGTTTTTGACCGAGATGACGGAGCCGATGACTAGGTTGTGCGCTTCCAGTTCGCGACCGCTGTCTTCGGCCATGATGGAGACGGAGCCGTTCTTGTTTAAGACGATGTTGCTGCCGTCTTCCAACTCGACCAGGCGCAGCTCATTGTACTGCACAATGCCGTCGAACTTGGCCTTGATTTTGGGCTGTTTGAAGACCTGTGACGCCGTGCCACCGATGTGGAACGTGCGCATGGTCAACTGCGTGCCGGGTTCGCCGATGGATTGGGCGGCGATGATGCCGACCGCCTCACCACGTTTAATCATGCCGCCGGTGGCCAAATTGCGCCCGTAGCAGCAGCCGCAGATGCCCTGCTTGCTTTCGCAAGTAAGCACCGATCGGATTCGGATCTTTTCCACGCCGGAGTTTTCCACTTGCTTGGCTTTGATTTCATCAATCAATTCGTTGGCGCGAACCAAAACTTTCTTAACGTCGCCGGGATCAACGATGTCGTCGCACGAGAGACGTCCGATGATGCGCTCGCTGAGTTTAACGACCTCGTCCTCGCCTTCGTAAATGGCCTGCACGAGAATGCCGTTGCTGGTGCCACAATCCTCCATGCGGATGATGACGTCCTGGGCAACGTCCACCAATTTGCGCGTCATATAGCCGGAATCGGCGGTTTTGAGTGCGGTATCAGCCAGACCCTTGCGGGCGCCGTGAGTCGAGATGAAATACTCCAACACAGTCAGTCCCTCGCGGAAGTTGGACAGAATGGGTTTCTCAATGATGTCGCCGCTGGGTTTGGCCATCAAGCCGCGCACGCCCGCCAACTGGCGGACCTGCTGGCGATTGCCGCGCGCGCCGGAATCCACCATCAAAGAGACCCGGTTGTATTCTTGTTTGCCCTGATTTGTTTCCAGGGTGCGCAACATGACGTTGGCGATCTGGTCCGTGCAATGGGTCCAGATGTCAATGACCTTGTTGTAACGTTCGCCGGGCGTGATGACGCCTTTGCGATATTGTTTCTCGACTTCGCCGATCTGCTTTTGGGCGTTTTGGATTTCCTGCTCCTTCTCCTTGGGAATGATCATATCATCAATGCCGATGGAGCAACCGGAACGGGTCGCGGAACGGAAGCCAAGTTCTTTAAGTTTGTCGAGCATCACGACGGTTTTCTCGTGGCCGCAGTGTTTGTAGCAAGTCCAGATGAGGTCGCCCAATTGCGATTTGCCGACGACTTTATTGATAAAGCCCATTTCCTCGGGCCAAATTTCGCTGAAGACCACACGGCCGACCGTGGTTTCGACGGCGCTTGCTTCGGCGTTGCCGTAGAGCGTCTTGTTCCCGCGGTCAGGGTTGGCCAGGCGGATGCGATTATGGAACGTCACTCCGCCATCAGTGTAAGCAAAAACAACCTCCGACTTATTGCCGAACAGCATGAGCGGCTTGCCGTCCCTTTTGGCGCGCGGTTCGGCTGTCAGGTAATAGCATCCCAGCGTGATATCCTGCGTCGGCGTCATGATGGGCCGCCCGCTGGAGGGGCTGAAGATGTTGTTGGGCGCCATCATCAGCAGGCGCGCTTCCATTTGCGCCTCGACGGAAAGCGGAACGTGCACCGCCATCTGGTCGCCGTCGAAGTCCGCGTTGTAAGCGGTGCAGACGAGCGGATGAATACGAATGGCCTCGCCTTCGATGAGGATCGGCTCAAACGCCTGGATGGAAAGGCGGTGGAGGGTTGGAGCGCGGTTAAGCAGGACCGGATGGCCTTTCGTTACTTCTTCCAGAATATCCCACACTTCGGGTGACTGGCGCTCGATCATTTTCTTGGCCGAGCGGACCGTGTGAACATAGCCCAATTCCTTCAAGCGGCGGATGATAAAGGGTTCAAAGAGCACCAGAGCCATTTTCTTGGGCAAGCCGCACTGATGCAGCTTCAATTCCGGTCCGATGACAATGACGGAGCGGCCCGAGTAATCCACGCGTTTGCCCAGCAGGTTCTGTCGGAAACGTCCGCTCTTGCCCTTGAGCATGTCGCTGAGGGATTTCAGAGCGCGGTTGCCGGCGCCGGTGACGGCGCGGCCATGGCGGCCATTGTCGAACAAAGCGTCCACGGCTTCCTGCAACATGCGCTTTTCGTTGCGAATGATGACCTCGGGCGTCTTGAGCTGGAGCAGGTTCTTAAGCCGGTTGTTGCGGTTGATGACGCGGCGATAGAGATCGTTAAGGTCAGAGGTGGCAAAGCGGCCGCCTTCCAACGGCACCAAGGGGCGCAAATCGGGTGGAATGACCGGCAAAACGGTCAGGATCATCCATTCCGGGCGGGCCTTGGAAGAGTGGAAAGCCGAGAGGAGCTTGATGCGCTTGGCGATTTTCTTGCGAATCTGTTTGCTCTTGGTTTCGGTCATCGCGATGGCCAGATTGTCAACCTGCTTTTGCAGATCAACGTTGCCCAGTCCCTCACGCACGGCTTCGGCGCCCATCTTGGCGACGAACGCGTCCGGTCCGTAAGTTTCACGGGCTTCGCGATACTCGTTCTCACTGAGCAATTGATGCAGCTTGAGCGGCGTCGAACCCGGATTGATAACCATGTAATCCTCGTAGTAAATGACGCGTTCGAGGTTGCGGGCGGTCATATCCAGCACCAACCCCAGGCGCGAAGGCATGCACTTGAAAAACCAGATGTGCGACACGGGCACCGCCAACTCAATATGCCCCATGCGCTCGCGCCGGACACGGGCCAAAGTGACCTCCACGCCGCAACGGTCACAAACGACGCCGCGATGTTTGATGCGTTTGTACTTGCCGCAAGAGCATTCCCAATCCTTGACGGGGCCGAAAATGCGTTCGCAGAAAAGGCCGCCCTTTTCCGGCTTGAACGTGCGGTAATTGATGGTTTCGGGGTTTTTGACTTCCCCTTTGGACCAGGCCCGGATGGCCTCGGGCGAGGCGACGGAAATGGCGACGTAATCAACCTGGTTGACTTTATCCAGGCCGAGCAACTCGCGGGCAGTATCTTTAGTGTTCATCATGCGTATGCCGTTCGGTAAAAGAATTGAATCTACGGTTACTTGAGGCTGCTCAAGGCTGTGGCTTGGACCGCTGCGGCCTGTTCCACTGGGTTCGAGTAGCCTACTTTGACATCCATGGCCAGGGACTGCATTTCCTTGACGAGGACGTTGAAGGATTCAGGCACGCCCGCTTCGAGGCAATTGTCACCTTTGACAATGCTTTCGTAGATGCGGGTGCGGCCCTGCACGTCGTCCGATTTGACGGTGAGCAATTCTTGCAAGCTGTAAGCAGCGCCGTAGGCCTCCATGGCCCAAACTTCCATTTCGCCGAAGCGCTGGCCGCCATATTGGGCCTTGCCGCCCAAAGGTTGCTGGGTGACCAGCGAATACGGCCCGACAGCGCGCGCGTGGATCTTGTCCGCCACCAAGTGG
>Ga0206802_1248_pt1 | contig 11461 bp, 3 predicted proteins | sample Alteio_BWOrgCont_63_FD_152902 | JGI IMG/M metagenome (GOLD analysis project Ga0206802, IMG submission 152902) | Enriched cells from forest soil in Barre Woods Harvard Forest LTER site, Petersham, Massachusetts, United States -... | ecosystem: Environmental > Terrestrial > Soil > Temperate forest > O... | reverse complement strand
TGTTTTCAAACTTTGGAAAGTTTTCCGTTGTGAAGACGCAGTTTGGACATCAAGGCACCGATCGCGGGAATCCTCGCAAAGGGAATCTTTATTCTCGTTTCATCTCTGATGGCGGCGGCGGGGCAGTTCGTTAAAGGCATTTAATGAAGGCCAATTTCCCCTCAACAATCACAATCGCCCCTGCTGTTCTTTATTTCAACAGCGGCGTTTTCCCGACCCTCACTCTGGCGATCCCGATCCATTCGCCGTGTAGCGGCACAGTGCAGGTAGTTAATAAGACGTCTATAGCTGAAGGAATGACCATTAAATGAAGCCTCAGAGGATATGAAAGTTCTGTATTATTTCAGCCAAGCGATATTGTGGACAGCGATCTTGACTGCGTCTCAACATGTTCAGGCGCAGATACCTCCATCAATTACGACTCAGCCGCAAAGCCAGACGGCTGATTTCTCATCCGATGTGACATTCACGGTAGCTGCCACGGGAACAGAACCGTTGAGCTATCAATGGTGCAATTCATCGGGTAACCTAGGGGACTACGACAATCTCGCGGGGTCGCAAACGCCGGTGCTTTATCTGGTTGGCGTCGGTCAGCAGAACGCTCAAAAGTATTACGTAGTCGTTAGTAACGCAGGAGGCTCAGTCACCAGTTCTTTGGTCAGCTTGACAGTGGGGCCCAAAGTGGATTTACAGGATAATTTTGAGAATGGTTTAGGTCAATGGACTCCGATGATGGACGGGGAAGTGCTGGGAATTGATAATTCTCAGAATCGCACCGCCAACAGTAGGCGCTCCGCAATGATCACAAATTCAGCGCAGAAAATGTATGCTGGACTGAATCCTAAATTGCGATCCAAGACTCGCCTGACTGTGTGGATTTACGACGCCGGGGGACCTCAAATGGCATATGCCGAATTGCGTGGATATAGCGGTGTCTACGCCGGCTACGCTAAGTACATACCGAATAAGGGTTTGCGGCAGTGCTTTGCCGCAGGAATATACACTTCTGACTTCGGGACGAATAACAAGGGCACTTTGGCTGGCGAAACCCTGGACCCGACGCGATACCAAGGAAAGGTGTCGAAGGGAACCAACTCTGGCTGGTTTAATCTCAATGCTACGGAAGCGCCCAAACGGTCGATCGGTTGGCACAAGTTTCAGATCGAGCGGTCCGCGTTTCGCACCAATGTCAGCTTTTATATTGATGGCATTCTGGCGCGGGAGATTCGCAATATCAACGCAGCGGATTTGGATACGGTAAGCATAGGCTCGACCGGGATGGGTGAGAATAATCAATGGCCAATCACTTCCACGACTGCGTGGTTCGACGATGTCATGGTGGAGAGTTTTGAGAAAAGCTACGAATATCAAAACCTGGCCTCGAACAGTTCCATTCCGGAGTTGATGCAACTGCGCGAAACTGGGACGAATGCATCTGACGTGAAAGTGTCGCCAACGACAGTATGCGAATTGACTGGTGCCGCAACGAATAGCGGGGTGGGTGCCTGGGTGACGACCAACGCGGAGATCCAGGGCGAAGGGGTTCGCGGATATTTAGAGTATACGATTAACGCGCCGGCAGACAACGCATACCGAATTGAAGTAGAAGGGCGAGAGAAGGACTTTAAATGGCCGCAAGTAGAAATTAAACTGGCAATTTGGCTCGATGGCGAGCAGGTGGCCCACGTCCTCCTGCCCTACGGGCCATCGTCTAATGGGCTGGCAAGTTGCTTCACGCCGTTCATTAAAGCGGGAGTGCACACGTTGGGGATTTACTGGGACAACGTCCGTCCTCGTTGTGAACTGGCACTGGACGCCATCCGATTGCAGTCTCTTGCTGGAGAAGCTTCAATCAATGGGATGCAATCTTGGGTGGCCAACCGCTTGTTGGCCCAGAGCGGGATGGATTCACCATCCTCCGCGAGTTTGGTTTCTCCAGTGTGCCTCGAAGGCCGGGGATTGTATTTGAGTATGATGACCCTGCTGTCCGGGACGAATTACCCGCTTTCTTCGGTGGCCATTCAACATGGCGCTGGCAATCGCTGGTATGCAAATGTCCCATTGTCTCCAAACAATGGGACGAGGGTGGAAGTGTCTTACCAAAACGGCGGAATGAAGGAAACCAACGACCTCGAATGGCAAATTACAAACCTGTTGAATGCCACCAATGCTGTGATACGCGTTGGAGATTCGCTTTTGTTTACGGCTCACCCAGAAGGGGCAACCGCAGGGACAGTGAGTATTCTAGTCCACGGGCAGGCGACTCTAAACACCGATGCGTCCACTCCAGTGCCATATCAATTCACAGCCGCCGGGAACTATACCGTTACAGGTTCCTACGAGCCAACGGGTGCAAGCGCAAGCATCAATGTCACCGTTGTGAATGCTTCTTTCAGTGGTTCCTTTCCGGTGCGCTTGCTCAACATGCGTTTCATACCCCCAAAATTGGACACGTATTGGGACTGCACCAATCTGCCGCTGGGCGTGGTTTTGGATAGGGATCCTCGGCTGCCGATCTTTCAGCAAATGTCTGCCTCAGCCCGTGCTGCCCGGTTGCCCAACGCGCCGCCTCTAGGGCCCAATGGAAGGGAACTCAGGGTCCGGGCCGACGCGCCAGAGCCACGGTACGTACTGGCTCGATTAGGCAACAATGGGCCGATCCTGGCCAGCGCGGCTCTGCTAGGTTTCCAGTTCACGGGGCCACCGTGGTCGTCCTTCCGCGTGCTTTCCACTCAGGCAGACGGCAGCCAGCTTATTGAGGCAACATTCGTGTTAAGTCCGGTGGTTCCCGGATTCAGCGTGGATTTGAGTACCGAGACAGCCGGCGTGACATTTGGAGATGGCACGGTCGCGAAAACCTTGGCCACAAGTAATTTCGATCAACTCGGGGTTTGCCGGGTGAATTTTATTCGAGCCGCCGGAGTAAACGCCAGCGCCTGCATGGTACGGGACTTTCACGCCGAAGCTGACGGAGGGGGCCAATGAATAGAACATTATTCAGCTCGCTGGCGTTGGCTCTCGCCTTGTCCAAGGGCGCCGTCTTAACGTATGCAGAGTCTTCAAACACAACGGGTGCTGTTTCTGCATCCGTTCAGTCTCTGCGGAAAGATGTCGCTCCTATGAACGGGACTCCTGAACTGCCGCCAACGGACAGATCCCCATTCCTCTTGAAGCTGATCCTCGACCCCCAGGCAGACATCCGGGACCGGCTTGAAGCAGTGCAAGAAGTTGGCAACAGCCTGAGCCGGAGTGAAATTGATTCAATGTTCTCTTTCCTGAAGAACCATCCGGATTCTCAGGAAAAAAACATGGCCGGCCTTCGCGCATTAAAAAACGACGTGATGAATGCGTTAAAGGACCAAAATCCGCCCACCGGCTTGACTACAACTTTGATTAACATTTTTCACGACCAGGCTCAGGACTTTGCCACCCGTGATTATGCAATTCAACATCTGGCGACGTGGTATAGACGCAGCACGGAGGATTCGGCTGACGCCAAAGCGAGGATTCGATCCATCCTGAAAGAAGCGAGTCGAGAAGAGACGAGCATTGCCGGAACCGCGTTGCTTGCCATGCATCGTCTGTCCGCACAGGATACGAGCTTTGATAGCGCGGATATCGATCAGACGGCATTGCGAATGGTGATATCATCGAACACGCCCGCGCCAGCACTCATCACGGCCCTGCAGGTTTGCTCGGATAGAGGCTTGTTGCGAGCCCTTCCCGAAATTGAGCACTTGGCCCAGACTCGCGGCCGGACGGCCCTGCAAATCTCGGCCATAGCCGCTTTGGGTAAGTTGGGCACAGCAGAGGACGCGGTCTTGCTCCAGAAATTGGAAAGGGAGGGCAGTGCCGAGTTGCATCCCGCTCTCGCTGCGGCCCGCAAGCGAATGTCATGGAGGCTGGCCATCCAAGAACCGTTTTAACCCAATAGACCCATGAAAAAAGCCATTGGCGCCATCGCTGCCATCTTGCTCCTAAGCGTGACGGCGAAAGCACAAATCAATTCATGTGTCTATGCCAGCGGCACCACTTGCACCACGGCCTCCGGCGCGCCCTTCACCCTATCAGTCGCACAGGCGGCCAGTTGGCCCTTCATGTGCGTGGGAGAACCCGTCATTGTGACAGCGATCCCCACAACCGGTTTGGCCAATTTGGTGCTAACCACCATCACCAATGAAGATTGTTCCATCACGCAATACATTTCGCCTTTGCCTGGCAGTGCGATAGAAAGCAGTGGCTGGCAGGCCGTAGGATCGCCGTTTAGCGGTGAGGGCTCCGGTCTGTCGGTGGCGTTCACGCCAACCGTCTGCGGAACGGGGAGCCTGATTTTCTCAATGGAATACGCAAATCAATGTGGCGGCGGTTCGACCACAGTCTTCATGACCAATACCTACACGGTCATCGCGGTGGCTTCGCTCGCCCCGACTAATTCCACCAACGTGACCTTGATCAGCAGCAATGCAACTTGCCAGCAATACTCAATCCCCGTTTCGACCGATCCTACGGTGACCAATTTGGAAATTGTGGCCACGCCCTGCCCAGAGGTGTCGCCTGGTGACCTTCCCATCAACTGGTCGCTTTGTGGAGTAGTGACCAACATAACTTATGTGGACCTGACCACTCCCGGCATTTACACCGTCATCTGCATGTCTGGCAGTTCCTCCATAACCAATATAATCTTGGTGTTGGAGAACGGGGATGTCGAACGGGCCTGCTCGACCAATGTTCCACTGCTGCTCGGCTATTGGGATTTTAACAATACGAACGTGCTGGCTGACTGGTGGCCCGCTAACGGAAATGGAAATGACGCTGTAGGCACTAACAATGGAACCCTCAACAACGTCACCTTCACCACTGGCTACACTGGCTATGGGTTTTACTTCAACGGCAGCGCATCTTTTATTTCCTTCGGCACCAACGCCGGTAACTTCGGCACCAACGATTTCGCCATTGATTTTTGGATGAAAACATCGTCTTCCTCCGAGCTGGCGATTTTGGAAAAGCGCTCCGTCTGCAATTGGGGCAATATGTGGGATGTCGTCATGTTGGGCGGTGGGAATCTCAGATTTGAAATTGCTCAAGACGAAATAACAGAACCTGACTGCTACAATACCACGCTAGACTCTTTTGGAACGATCAACGACGGTTATTTTCATGAAATCACCATTACCAGGTCGGGCCTGGATTTAGGGATTTATATTGACGGCAATTTGGATAATTTTACCACGGCAGTGGCCATTGCCAATATCTCAAACAACACCGTCATGACGGCCGGCGCTAACCCTTGCATTACGGCTTTGGACGGAACGCAATTCTTCAACGGAATAATTGATGAGATCAAGTTCGCCATTTATGGCACAAACTTTAATTCCTGGTCGGGCAATTATGGCCAGCGGCCGACATCGTCTTATGATCTGCAGAATCCCGACAGTCCTTGGGACAAGGCTTTGCAAGTGGATACCGACGCTGCGGCCAATTTGAGCTATCGCTACATGGAGGACAACGGGGCGGCCAACATCAATTGCATCAATGGGGCAGTCAGCTTTTGGTTCAAGCCAGATTGGAACGGCGGCACGGGACCGGGCAATCCAGGCCGCCTCCTTGAAATGGGGGATTCGAATTCTCTTGGCGGATGGTGGGCGCTAGGCGTGGATGCAACAGGTTCGGAACTTACTTTTCAGACCAAATCCAACGGCGTATTAAAAACCTATTTCACACAATCCATTAAGACCTGGTCTTCTAATGATTGGTACCAACTGGTCTTGAATTATTCGCCAGGGCAGGACGGATGGTATCAGACCAGTTTGTACATTAACGGCGTCCTTTCCCAAATCGGTTCGGGCATGACAAATTATCCCACGATATCAAATCGTGTGGAGTACGGTTTCAGCATTGGCAGTGATCACAACGGATCAAATCAAATTCGCGGGACTATTGACGAGCTGTATACGTTCGACTGTCCGCTAAACGCGAGCACCAACGCGAGCACTAACGCAAATGCGGTCCCTTCCATCATCACTCAACCCAAGAACCAAGTAGTGCTCGACGGCAGGCAGGCTTTATTCAGCGTGACGGCCATAGGCTCTCCAACATTAACATACCAATGGACGTTTGATGGCGCCAACATCGCAGGCGCCACGGCGAGCAATCTGACGATAAATAATGTCCAGGCAACCAATGCCGGGAGTTACTTTGTGGTAGTAACGAACACGTCGGGGACCGTTACAAGCATCGTGGCAACTTTGACGCGCTCGAATTCCGCGCCCACGATTACCACCCAGCCGCTCTATCAAATAGTATCGGCTGGGAATGATGTCACGTTTAGTGTGAGTGCCATCGGAACTGAACCACTGAGTTACCAGTGGCAAGAAGAAAGCGTAAATATTGGCGGCGAAACAAATTCAGGTGTGACGTTTTATGATGTGGATAGTGGCAACACAGGCTACTATCGAGTGCTCGTCAGCAACTCAGTCGGCGTCACTACGAGCCGCTTTGCGTTGTTGACGGTTGTTTATCCACCTGCGATAACTGTAGCGCCCAGCAATCAGAATGTGTGCGCGGGCATCCCGGTTTCATTCGAAGTGCAGGCTACCGGCACCAGCCTCTTATCGTACCAGTGGAGTTTCGATGGCACCAACATTCCCGGGGCCATTAATTCCTCCTACGTTCCCGCCAGCGTGGGGAGCAACGCAGGCACCTATGCTGTAACTGTATCGAACCCTTATGGAAGCACCAGCGCCAGCAACACCTTGACGGTGACGGACCCAAGCGAGGGCGTTTCGGTTTACCAGCAACCATCAAACCTTACTGTTTACGCTGGCAACAACGCAGTTTTTCAGACCGCCCAATCCGGCTCGTGCCCGGTCACTTATCAATGGATGAAGGCGGGCTATGGAAATCTAGTGGGCGGGGCCGGAAATGTGACCGGGGGAGAAAGCCCGACTTTAATCCTGTCGAATGTCAGTTCTAATGATAACGGCAGCTATTTCGTGATAATTAAAAACAACTTTTCCTCGGCCACGAGCACAAATGTCACTTTGTCGGTTGTCTACACGAATTTCTGGGCGCCGACGATAACTTCTATTTCACCCATTCAAGCGGCGGAAGTCAACGGCAGCTTTCAAGTCAATTATGCCGCGGTTTTGGCAGCCTCGAACGCGACGAATTACAATGGGGCGCCTGTCACTTTCAGAATTGATGCGGTAACGAACGGGTCATTGACGGTGAATGGCACGCCCTGGCAGCCGGCCTCGTCGAATTCGTTTGGGAATTGCACACTGGACGGGAGCGCGATTGTATTGTGGACGCCGGTTGGAATCGTGCCCTCTGCAGGCGAGGGCGCCTTCAGGGTTTTGGCCTTTGACGGAGTGCTAACGTCCACGAACGACGCGGTCGTGACTATCGCTCCGATCCCGGCGACCTCGCTGGTCGGGTGGGGACGGGATTCGGATGCGTGCCTGGGTATTGGGGACTTTAATCCCTGGTGGTACGACCTGATGAGCAATCATATGCAGCTCATCCCCAAAAGCCTGCCGGGCCTGACTACTGTCACGAATGTCCAGCCGGCGAGTTTTTATCATGGGGCACTCGTGTCACCTGGGACGGGGACGATCCTTGCCTGGGGGTTGTATCCATCCTGGGTTTTCGGAGAGGGACAAAATCCCTCCAATCAATTGGTGACTCTTACGTTGGATGATGCAAACCATGCCTCATCGAACCCTCCGGATTTGACAAATTTGCCTCCGTCACAGGTTGGAGGAAGGCCGACTATTTCCGCATATCCGCAGCCGGTAACCATCCAGATGTTGAATACCAACACTCACAAGCTTGAGGATTTTACTAATGTTAGCTCGATTTCGATGTACGATGACGGCGATGGCTTTGGCGCGACCATGTTTGCGGTCCGATCCGACGGATCGCTTTGGTCTTGGGGGGTTTTTGCAGGCGTTGGTTCTGGGCTGGGGGTTCTGGGATATGAACCGACTAATGTGGTTTTTGCCACGAACAACCCATTTTACCAGGGGACCCCGACGGCGCACGAAATCTGTGGGATGACAGGAACCAACGGGAACAAAATGCAAGTAAAGCAGGCCTTGATCAGTGATGAAACAGCCGGCATTGCACTCGGAATCGATGGGTCGGTCTGGTGCTGGGGGTATACGTTCGACTATTTTGCAGAACAGGTGACTCTGACCGGCTCAACATCAAATACGCCGACTCGATTGACCGTATTCGATACGACCAACACGGTTATGAGCCTGTCCGCGATGGACGGCCACTATATGGCTTTGCTGAAGAATGGCACGGTGGAGGAATTTGGCTATGTGCCAAGGCTTGATTGGTTTGACACAAATTCTCATTTATTTAGTACCGCACCAATAGTAGTCACGAATTTACCCACCAATATCGCGATGATTTGCGCTTCCTACGCATTTTCGGCCGCACTGACGACGGACGGGTTGATCTACCTTTGGGGATCAACAGAGCTTGAATGGACTTGGGCCTTTGATGGCTATCCCACAAACTCTCAACCAAGCCTTGTCGTTGGCATGTCCAATATCACCAAAATCAGCGTTAGCCTTGAGAATTTGATGGCGTTGGACACCAAAGGCAAGGTCTGGGTGATGGGGCTCGATCTGGACGATCAATTATGCGATTGGGTAACGCTGGCGGACTATGATGCTTCCAGACTGGCTACCAATTCGCAAATCGAGGCGATTAGCTTTGCAACCGACATTTATTCAGGGCAATTCTGCAACTATGCGGTGGCAAGCCTCGTCACCGATAGGCCGATTAACCTGACCGCTGCTGGTAGCAATGCGTCCGTGCAGTTGAAATGGGCGGGCTTCCCAAACGCGACCTACTATAATATCTATCGCTCCACTGTGAGTGGCGGGCCTTATGCCGTGGTTGGGAGCGCAACGAATATCTCGTACGTAGATGCGGGGTTGACCAATGCAACCTACTATTACGTCGTGACGGCGGTGGTCGGTTCTTCGGAAACGCCCTATTCCGATGAGGCGTTCGCGGCGCCGTGCGCTCCGCCGTCAGCGCCTCAGTGGAACACGATGTATGGCACCGGCGTCATTGTGGAATGCCGCAATGTCCAATTGTACTGGACAGCCAGTTCAAACGCCACAGTTTACCAGGTTTTTCGAAGTACGTCTTTGACCAACCCGTTCACTCCCATAGCCCAAACGATTGGCGTGACCAATCTTGACGCATCCGTGGCGACTAACACGGAATATTATTATTATCTCGTAGCAGGGAACGCAGGCGGATGGGGGGCCTCCTCAACCACGAATGGGCCGATTACTCTTACAACGAATCTGTGCTTCCCTGCTCCAATAATAACCAACCTCCAAGTGCCCATTGGATATAATGGCGAGGTCACTGTCACATGGGTCAGTGAGAGCAATAGTACTCTCGAGGGATTTTACGTCGATTGCTTTTTCTATGAGCCGAATAATGTGAACAAGCAGCCGCCGGATGGAAACAGCCCTTTTATTGAAGATTACATCTCTCTTTCGAATACTTCTGATATTACCATTATCGGCAACAGCTTTACCTACAACTTCGCGAATTTCGACGACACCGTACCGGACGTGGAAATGTGGTTTAAGGTGTCAGCCGTAACCAATGGCGAGCGCGGGAGCGATTCAGCGTGGGCCGGTCCCATTCTGGACTGTTACAACTGCGCGGTAGGAGCGCCTTTGCAAGTGATTGCAGTCCCCGGCAACGAGCAGGTCTATTTGGAATGGCTGGCGGTAACGAATGCGACCGTTTACGAAGTCGATTATACCAACAGCACAACCGTGACCGCCTGGACGCCGGCGAAAACCAATATCAGTGATACGCGGTTCTGGCACCTCGGCTTGAACAATGGTACAACGTATTCATATCGGATTACCCCAGAAACCGCTATGACCTTTACCAATTCCGGGACGGGGACCAATTCAGGATGGGTGCAGTATATTTCCAACACGCCCTCGGCCGTGGTTTCCGCGACACCCGAAGTCACAGATGGCTTTGCGGCCCCAACTAATAATCCGCCCCCTCCTTGTGATTCTGTTCCAACGAACCTCATCAGTTGGTGGAGGGCGGAGGGCAACGCTACCGATGCGGCAGGACTCAACAATGGTTCCTTGATCAACGGAGCATCCTTCGCACCGGGCGAAGTGGGGCGGACCTTCGCCTTCAATGGCGTGAACCAATGGGTCGAAATCCCAGATTCCGCTTCCTTGGAGCCTTCGAGTGTGACCGTGGAATGCTGGTTCAGCCCTAATGACACCTATAGTACTGGCGTCATGGTCGGCAAAGTAGTGGGCGCTGGAACCGGCGACTCTTTCGCCCTTCTGTTGTCCGGCGAAACTCTCTACGGTGCCATTTGCGATGCTAGCAACACCAGCCCCATGTTGAGTTATCCGTTCACTCGTGTTCCTGGTGCTTGGTACCACGCCGCCTTTACCTTTGATAACAATTCCCAGACAGAGACGCTTTACCTCAACGGAACCGCTGTGGATTCACAAGGGACAGGCATGGCCATTGGTTACGATTCGCATCCAATGAGAATTGGGGCCGACTTCGACTATGGCTCCCTTGTTGCTCCCTTTAATGGGGAAATTGACGAGGTTTCCATTTACGGTCGAGCCTTAACTAGCGTTGAAATCTCCAATATTTATGCAGCTGCGGTGGGCGGCAAGTGCTTTATCCCGAGCGCTCTTATGAATTTCACTGTCGTGGCCGACCCGTATGACAGCATGGTTTATGTCCATTGGCAATCGCTGGGTAATCCGCCGCAATACCAGTCTTTTGTCCAAAGAAAACTGCAGACCGATCCCGACTCAAGCTACCAGACGATCAGTGTTACGGGTTACGGGCTTTCATGTCTGGATACGACCGTCACGGATGGCACGACTTATGCCTATCGCGTCACGGCGTTTGACACAAATTACAATTGTTTCAGCGCCGTAGTTACCAATGTGACTCCGACCGCGTCTGGAGCCCTCACGGTCATTGCTACGCCGGGCAATGGGTTTGTCAACCTGAATTGGAACGCCCTCTTTGGCAGTTATTATTTGATCAAAGATGCGTCGCACTCCGGAGGGCCATATACAGTGGTTGGTTCCGCTGGCAGCACATCTTTTTTACATTACCCCCTGCAGAATGGGACCACCAACTATTACGTGGTGGAGGCGGTCACGCCGTTCGGTACAACCGTGGACTCCGCCGAGGTGGCGGCGACCCCGTCGGCCACTCTGGCCAATATGCCGCCTCAGAATTTCACCGCGACCGTTGGCAGCGGACAGATTGCTTTGTCATGGTTGCCAGTGGGCGGGGCGTCCGGTTATCAACTATCGGAATCCTTGCCTCCGGATTTGCTGATCTATAGCGGGCCGGCGACGTCGTACGTCTTTACCGTCCCAACGAATACTGTTGACGGCACGCCTTTCACGTT
>Ga0206802_1245_pt1 | contig 11544 bp, 10 predicted proteins | sample Alteio_BWOrgCont_63_FD_152902 | JGI IMG/M metagenome (GOLD analysis project Ga0206802, IMG submission 152902) | Enriched cells from forest soil in Barre Woods Harvard Forest LTER site, Petersham, Massachusetts, United States -... | ecosystem: Environmental > Terrestrial > Soil > Temperate forest >... | reverse complement strand
AATCCACCAAACTCGTGATCCGGACTATTGAATTGATTGTTAAACCAGAAATTTGGTGAATTCAACAAATTGATCAGAGCCAAGATTGATGTTTTGCCAGTGCTGTTTTCTCCAACGAAGAAGTTTACACTTTCAAGAGGAATAATCGTGTTGGTGAAACCTCGAAAATTATGGGCGTATAGGTATCTCATAATGGTGCGGATAAATTCGTCATAATGGGAGAATTACCACTTGCCACGGTCACAAATGCGGGGGCCATTTGCCTCGACTGAATAGAATCCCTCCGAAAGTTAGGCGAACGCAGCCACCGGATAATAGGTGAAGTTGCTTTAGACTGCTGTCACGAAATAAAACAGGCGTATCCACGAACGCAGAAGGCTTGATCCGTGTGGACGCTGGCGGTTTCATGTTTAATTTCATCGCCTTAAGTCAATTTAGGTAAAACGTGTGAAAAGAAAAGCATTTTGCCAATATCTTTGCGTTTGCCCTAAAACTTCGTCAACTCCTCCAGCTTCCGCAGGCGTTTTTCAATGCCGGCGCGGGTGGCGCGAATCGTCGCCGTTACTCCGAAGCCTTCGCAACAATAAGAGGCCACGATGCTGCCGTAAATCATGGCCTTGCGCAGATTTTTCTCAAACGGCCCCGGAGCGCCGGCCAGGTAGCCCATCATCCCGCCGACAAAAGAGTCCCCTGCCCCGGTCGGATCAACCACCTTTTCCAACGGATAGGCTGGCGCGAGGAAAATACCTTGGCGGCTGGAGAGAATGGCGCCGTGTTCGCCTTTTTTGATGATGACGAATTTCGGCCCCATCGCGCGGATTTTTTTGGCGGCGCTAAACAGGTTGTCTTCCTGCGTCAATTGCCGCGCCTCGCTTTCGTTGAGGACGAAGCCGTCCACGCGCGGCAGAAGTTTGAGCAAATCAGGCAGCGCGATGTTGAGCCACAAATCCATCGTGTCGGCCACCACCAATTTGGGCCGGCGCATCTGATCCAACACGTGATGCTGCAAGCCGGGGGCGATGTTGGCCAACAGGACGAACTCGCTGTTTTTGTAGGAGTCGGGCAGGTGCGGACTGAAGGTTTCGAAGACGCCCAATTCCGTGGCCAGCGTCCGGCGATTGTTCATGTTGACTTCATATTCGCCGGACCAATGGAAAGTCTTGCCCGACGCAATTTGCAGGCCTTCCAGGTTGATCTTGTGCTTTTTGTAAAGCGCGAGGTAAGCCTTGGGGAAGTCGTCCCCCACCACGCCGACAAGCCGGACCGGAGCGAAAAAGCTGGCCGCGAAGGCCGCATGACTGGCTGAACCGCCCAGCAGACGCGGGTTTTCCGCCTTCGGAGTTTTGATCGAATCAAGAGCCGTTGAGCCAACAATCAGGACACTCATCTTTTTTGGAGTTCAAAGTTTAAAGTTCAAAGTTCAAAGTTCTGAATTACGCGTGAGGAGTTTAGAGGTGGAAGGGAAAATTGATAGTGGAAAAATTGCATCGGCCAGATAATCCTCTCGACCAGCTTGGCACCTTGTTCCATATTCCCGACCAATCGCTGCTTGTTTAAATGGAAAGATACGCATATTGCAACTTGCTGGTGATTGCGGTCACCTGCTGGGTTTCTTTTCTCGGATTCCGTTCCAGGGAGTTTGAGGAAAAGTATCTGTTCTGGCCGGAGGCCATCCTGGCGTGGAAACAGCGCTACCGGCTTCTTACCTCGGGCTTTCTGCATCTGAATGAATTTCACCTGGCGGCGAATATGGTGAGCTTGTATTTGTTCGGGCCGCTAATTGAACGGTTTTGCGGCCCGGCGCAGTTTCTTGCCATTTACCTCGGTGCGATGGTCGGCGGCAACCTTCTGGCACTCTATGTGCATCGGTACCACGATTACCGGGCCTTGGGCGCCTCGGGCGGCGTGTCGGGTATTCTGCTCGCCTATACGCTGCTGTTTCCGGGTGGGGGCGTGAACCTGTATTTCCTGCCGATCGCCATTCCCGGGTGGCTCTTCGCGATTATTTATCTGCTTTCCGCGTTTTACGGCGTGCAGCGAAAAATGACCAACGTCGGCCATGACGCCCATCTAGGCGGCGCATTGGTCGGACTCTTTACGGCTGCCGCCTTTCATCCTCGCGACATTCTCTACAATCCGTGGTGGTTTGGCGGAATTACGGTGGGAACGGGCCTTTTGATCATTTACATGGCGCACAATCCCCTGTTCCTGCCCTTGGACGGCATTGACTTTACCAAGGCTAACCCACGGCCAGTTCCAACCGGAGGCCGTTTCTCGTTCCGCAGCCTCTTCAATTTTCCACGCGGCAAGAGGCGGCCCAGCGTTGGCCCGTCGAGCCGGCCAGATCGCCAGGTGGACGAGATTTTGCGCAAAATTTCCGAGCAAGGCCTCCACAGCTTGACCAAGGAAGAGCAAGCTTTGCTCAACCAAACTTCCGACAAATATCGCCGGCGCACCGAGCGGGATGATCCAAAATCCGGCTTTCCCTTCTAAGAAGCCGCGTGGACTGTCGCCTCTTAACCGTAACCATGCAGTTAAGAGGCTGGAAATTTGACAGGATTTACAGGATTTACAGGATGGAAAAAGCGGTTTCCGCGCCGGGAGAAGCAAGTTTCACCATATGGTGGTAGAGATTTAGTCGGAAAATTATCCTGTTCATCCTGTCTCAATTTGTTCCTGACCGGGTCTTCAACTGCATGGATATGGCTTAATTCTGTCCGGGCTGAATACTCCGTTGTCCCGCAGTGGTTATGGATTCGCCACAAAGAAGGCTGCCCGCGAGTCGCGCGGCCTTGCGGCCTGACACCCGGATACGCAAAGTCCGGCGCAGAAAAGTCGCATTGGCCGCATCTTCCTGAAAAATGAGGATCTCGGCGCGAGCGGAACGCCAATCGCTGACATTGCCAAGATCCCGGATCAATTGCAGATCGGCCTGGAAAAAACGCGGAGCGAATCTTAAAACGAGCGGTGCCAGAATCCTGGCATGACCAGGCAGACAATGCCTGAAGGCCAATTGCTCAAAATGTTCGGGCGAACAGTCAAAACGCCCGCAAAACACGGCTTTTAACGGCTGTCTCACGGGGTCAAGAGCGTACCATTGCCGTGGGCGCAGGCAAGCAGAATTCGCTTCTGTGACAAAATTGTTACTTAAAGGCGATAATCTACTTAAATGATTTATAAACAGGACTTTACGTCACGCTTCCACCATCAAACCGGGCGCGGGCTGGACAATTCGGATGTGCGGATGGCGGGCCTGAAGTTGCTCCTCAAACCATTGCCGGGACGATAATTCACCGTGCCCGAGCAGGATCACCTTGGGCGACACCCGGCCGGCAAAATCAAGCAGCGCCTCCCGGTTGGCGTGGGCGGTCAAATCGAACTCCTGCACCTCGCAAAGACGCGTCGCTTCCCCGGCATCGGCGCTGAAAAGGAAGGTTTCTCCCGGCTTTGAGGCCCGGAGCCGCCCACCGGGGGTGTCGGGATCGGCGTAGCCGACAAAAAAGATGGCTTGTTTGGGATCGCTCATCATCCGCAGGGCAAGTTCGTGGGCGGGCGTGCATTCCGTCAACATGCCGGCGGTGAGGACAAAAATCCTCCCGCTGCCGAGTTTGATGGCCTCCAATTGGTCTCGCTCCAAAACAATGAGTTCGAGTTCTTCGGTCAATCGGAGATTGGGCAGATGACGGGTGGCCAAGTGAGCCTTTTGATCATAAATTTCGGTAAAAACACGGCCCAGCCCGCCGATGTAAATCGGTTGGCGCGGAATATCGCCGGCTCGCATCATCAAGGCCAATTCAGCCAGCATTTCCTGGGTCCGACCCAAAGCAAAGGCCGGCAGCAACACACTGCCACGCCGCGCCAGGACATCCTGAATGGAAGCGGTCAGACGCTGGATTTCCTTTTCGCGCGTAAACCCGGGCGTCGGAATGCGGTTGCCGCGGGTCGTTTCCATAATCAACACGTCGGCCTTGATGTCATCAAACCGGGCGGATTGCAGGACGGTCTGATCGTGGAAACAGACGTCGCCGGTGAAGAAAAGGGTTTGTGATTGGCCGCGCACCAGGATGCCCGCCGAACCAAGGGCGTGGCCGGCATCGAAAAACTCGAGCGTAGGCGACGGGAAGCCGGCTCGGGTCTTGGCAAACGAGGACCATTCAATCGGGCGATTATATTTGAAACCCTGGAATTGCGCTTCGTTTTCCTCGATTTGATCATGGGTGAACAACGGGTATTCCTTAATCCCACGCGATTCCCGCTGGCGCATCATGACATTGACGGAGTTGTGCAGGACGCGCCCCGCCAGATAGCCGCTCAACTCAGTCATCAGGACATGCGCCTTGCGCGCATGGCGGACGGCGACCGGCAGCGAGCCGATGTGATCGTGGTGGCAATGGGAGATGGCAATAGCGTCCAAGTCCTTATCATCCAATAATTTGTAAAGCGGAAGCGCTTCACGTCCTTCGCGTTTTGGATGCATGCCCGCGTCCATCAGGAGGCGGCCATCATCCAAATCCACCAGCCAGGAACTGGCGCCAATGTTGGAGTCGGGGTTGAGGTTCGTTATGCGCATTCGCTTAAAAGGACTCTAACGGAAGGCCGGATTTATGGGATATAAAAATTCCAAAAAATTTTGTTGAACAATTTCCAAAATCAGGCGTCATATATTACAGCCTCAGGGCAGAGGCCGGATGGGTTTTTGGTTTTCCCAGTCGGCAGTCACCTGAGGTCAAGGGTTGGTTAGTTTGGTTGTTGGGGGGCGGACACTGCAACGGTGTCCGCCCTTTCTTTTTTGTAGGCACCACTACTCAGCCTGCTTTCTCCTGTTCAACGGCCTTGAGCCTTCCCATCCCTTCAGCCAATTTGGCGCATTTTGACCACTTGAAGGCGGCTTGGCCGCCTTTCACACAAAAAAGCGCAAGGCTTTAGTAGCCTTTAGTAGCCTTTAGTAGCTTTGATTTGGTACTGCCATCGCACGTCTTTTTTGGACTTTTGAGCCTATCCACGCGGCAGCCCACGCGCGAGCGTCAACCTGATCATTGGTTCATTTGGGGCGCAAATCTGTATTTGGTAGGGACGGCTCGCCGAGCCGTCCTGGCCCTGACGCCTCGGCAAGGCGTCCCTACCTCGAGGAACGCGCTGCGACGCGGATGCAAAAGTTGATTTGCGCCTGTTCACTTGTCCGCCCATAATTTGTTCACTTGTCCCTGGAAGACCCGAGGACGCGTGAAATTCAGGCAGCCGCCCGAGTATCATTCCACCTGTACACGACAGAGGGCTGGCCCGGTCGCCTTTTTCTCCGGCAAACCACCAGCCACGAATCACTTTTTCCCCGATGTCAAAGAACACGAGCTGGCTTCCCTTTTCGGAGCACCGGCGTCTCCACCATCCATTCATACCACATTTTTGTGGTAACGCAAGCAGCCCTCTACCAAAACCAGATTTGCGCCCTCTTGGCCTTTCATGAATCGGCACCCTGCGGACCGGCAAAAGATGACCGACCTTGGCTGCGTTTGGAGGTCATTATTGCCTGTTGGGCAGACTCACGGGAGTCGCATAGGCCGAGAACGGGTCAAGCAGGCTGTGGCATAACATTTGCTAAACCAACTCTGCTATGAAACTAACACCGTCTCTCCTTTTAGGTTTGCTGCTAATGGCTGCGCCGGCCGCGGTGCAGGCCTCAGTTCGAATACACGACGAACGCCGATGGCGATTCCATCACCATCACCGGATGGTCCGAGCCTGACGGGCCGGTCGGTGTTTTAGATATTCCAACCGCTATCAACGGTCTAACGGTCACTAGTATCGGAAATAGTGCATTCGCATTTCATGAAGGCCTTGAGGATGGGACTCCTAGCTATCTGACAAGCGTAACGATTCCTGCGGGCGTCACGAGCATCGGGGAAAGCGCGTTCCAGGGCTGCACAAGCCTTGCAAGCTTGGCAATTCCCACCAGCGTGGAGAGTATCGGGCCTTATGCCTTCTCCTATTGCGGGATGAGCAACCTTACGCTTCCCAACGGCGTCACAGGCAGTATCGGAGAGGCTGCATTCGAGTATTGCTTCAACCTAACCACGGTCACGATTCCAGGCAACGTCACATACATACCACCTTCAGCATTCACGGGCTGTACGAACTTGACCAACGTCGCGATTCTCAATGGCGTCATTGGCATCGGGGATTCAGCTTTTTCGGGCTGCGCTAGCCTGACCAACGTCACGATTTCCGGCAGCGTACTGGGTATCGTCGAGGATGCATTCTATGACTGTAGCAACCTCACCAGCGTTTTTTTCGAGGGCAATCCTCCCGCCGCCGATGCATCTGTATTCTTCTACGATGTCAACGCGACGGTCTATTATTTGCCGGGTACCACTGGGTGGACCTCTTCTTTTGCCGGTCGTCCAGCTGTTCTCTGGAATCCACAAATCCCGACTGGCCACGGCAATTTTGGCCTGAGCCACAATCAATTTGGCTTCAACATCACCGGCACGCCTGATATCCCGATTGTCCTGGAAGCCAACACCGATCTAACAAGTCCGGTTTGGACCCCCCTTCAAACCTTAACCCTCACCAACGGTTCGTACTTTTTCAGCGAACCTTTTCAGACGAACAGCCCCGGGCGCTTCTACCGGATCAGTGCGCCGTAGCTACAGGCAGACTTTCAACTAAAGAAGAAGAATGAATTGAAAAATTGGAAGATAAGTCCAACCAATTGGAAAAATGGCAATTAATTACGTTTTCAATTTGTAGTGAGCCAACCCGCCCTCCCGCCACGTCGGAATGTTCGGCGGTGATTGCTGCTCGCTCATTTGCTGCAAAACTTGCCCCACCGCTTCTCCAACCTGTTTTTCTAATTGTTTTTCAATAAGGCTCCTGGCGACGGCTGCATTGTTCTCCAAGCGTTCAAGGGTGAGAGGGGCAGGTATGGGCCGACCTTCCTCATTTGCGGTTTCAAGCCATTCTTGCATGACAATTATTATATTTTGCAACGCTTCTTCGGGCGTCGCACCGTCGGCAATACAACCCGGCAGTTCCTTGACCTGAGAAAGATAAACTCCGTCTTCGCCGCTCCATATCATCTCGAATGAATATTTATTGTCCAATGCCATAACCTTGAATTAAAATTCGCACTTGTCGCACTTGGTATTTTTTTGCTTTTCCGTTTCCATCCGGCTGCAAATTGATGATTTGAGGCAAGTTTTGCCTCGTAAAAATGTGATGACTGCCTTTTACTCGTTCTTTGAACCCCAAATTCGCCAGCATATTGCAAATATCATCAAAATTAATGTTGGCATCGGCATTGCCCGAGATAACTTGTTCTTTCGTCTTTTCCCATCGGCTCATTTTTAAGATTGGCAACCATTCCTACCATTCTTGGCCAAACACGTCAATATTTCCAAATTGTCTCGTTCCATCCTCAATTTAAGCCTGATTCAACAATCTTGCAATGTCGGAAGACTTTACAGCCTTGTGGCCTGCCTCGTCAGTTCAAAAAACGCCTCGGCCAGCCCCACGGTCGCGGCTTCATCGGCTGTAAAATAGATGTCCATTTTGGGGTTTAGCCACGAGCGGAATCTTTCACTCCTAACTCGAAATGCGCAACGGTGTCCGCCCTTTTTTCATTCCGGCGTATGTTGCAATAAGGCCCAATAACGCAGCCCGCGCGTGCTGACCGTCAGGTCTTTGAAACCAAATTGCTCCATGATCGCCTCAAAAATGGCGGCTCCGGTCAGGATGACGTCGCTCCGGTTGGGCGGCAGGCCTTCGATCTTCTGCCGTTGCGCCTGAGTCGCGTGCCAGAGAGTTTCCACCTCGCGGCGGATGCCATCCAAAGTCAGTGGCGTGGCTTCGATTTTAGCCCGGTCAAAATTGGCCATTTTGGCCTCCATCCGCGCCAGGATGCTGGTGGTGCCGCCAGTCCCGACTAAGCGCACCGTCGGCAAAGCGCCCAAGGCGGGACTTAATAACGGGGCGACTTCTGTTTTCAAAAAATCGCGCAAAGTCTTTCGGCAATAGACCAGCGCCTGCTCTCCCGGTGGATCGCCCGGACGCAATTGCTCCAACAACCGCACCGTGCCCAGGCTGTAACTTCGTCGAAATTGCGGAACCGCCTTGTCACCTACGATAAATTCCGTGCTGCCCCCGCCGACATCCACCACGAGCAAAGGAGCCGGTGCCAATGCGGGATTGGTGGTGACGCCGCGGAAAACCCAATCTGCCTCCTGCTCACCTGATATGACCTCCATTGCCTGGCCGGAGGAGTTCAGGATGGCGTCGGTCAATTCAGCGACGTTGATGGCGTCGCGGGCGGCGCTGGTGGCGATGACGCGGGCTGGCGCGGCGCCCAATTGGCAGCCGGTCCGGGAAAATTCCGCCACTGCCTCCGCCGTCAATGCAATCGCGGAAGCCTGCAATCGGCGCGTCTCGTAGAATCCGGCCCCCAGGCGCGTTTGCCGGCTCATTTCCGACACGGGTGTCACCATGCCTCCAGCGACGTCGCCCACCAGCAACTTGACGGAGTTGGTGCCGACATCAATCACGGCCCGGCGATTTGGAATGATGGTCATAGCGGGCGGTATCCAACTGAGACGCCCTTCGTTACTTGACGGCCCTGCGCGCCAGAACCGCGCCGCCAATGATCCCGGCGTCGTCCCCTGCTTTGCTGGCCACGATTTCGACGTTCTTGTTGGTGCCGGTGAGAATATAATCCTCGGCCGTCTCAATGATGATAGCCATCATTTCGTCTCCGAGGGCATCAATCACGCCCCCGCCCAGGACGACGGTTTGGGGGTTGAGGATATTGATTAAATTAGCCACGGCAATGCCGGTGTATTCGGCGGCATCTTCAACGATTTTTTCGACCACTTTGTCGCCCTTGCGAATGGCTTTGCGCAGGTCACCGCTGCGCAGGTCCGCCAAATCCGGCCCCAACATTTCTGTTAGCAGCGTTTTTTGGCCGTCTTTGATGGCGGCGTGGATGGCTCGGAAAATGGCGGTGCGGCTGGCCAAGGCCTCGAAACAGCCGCGATTGCCACAGTTGCACTTGGGGCCGCCCACTTGAATGACCATGTGCCCAATCTCAGCCGCCGTGCCGCTCGCGCCGGGGTAAAGCTTGCCATCAATAATGATCCCGCCGCCGAGGCCGGTCCCGATGAAAACTCCCACCAAATAGCGCGGCTTGGAGAGCAGTTCCTTTTCAAATACGCCCAAAGTGGCCGTGTTGCAGTCATTTTCGGTGGACACCGGCACGCCCAACTGCTTTTCCATCATTTTCTTGAGCGGAACGTCCTGCCATTGGAGGTTGGGGGCGAAAATGACACGGCCCGTTTCGGGATCAACCGCGCCGGGCGCTCCGATCCCCACTGAACGCACTTGCTTGAAATCCAAATCGCACTCGTCCACCACGTCGCGCGCGCAACGGGCGATGCGATCCATGACCTCCTCCGGGCCGCGCTCGGATTTGGTGCTCATCTTGTTACGGCCGAGGCAGTTGAGCTTGTCGTCAAAAACACCGGCCAGAATCTTGGTGCCGCCAAGATCCACGCCGACAAAGTATTCCGCTTTGGCGCTGGTTTCAGGCATGTGAAATGTATTGTTGGAAGTTCGTGAGGTCAGCCTTCGATCACGCTCTGGATGCGGCGGCGCAACTCGAGATTGATCTCGTCCGGCGAACGATGGCCGTCCACGATGGTAAAGCCGTAGGTCTGTTGAATTTCGCGGAACTTGGCGGCGACGAGCAACTGGTATTGCAGAAAGCTGTCAAACATATCGCGCGACAGCCCCAAATCCATGCCGCTTTCCCAAAAATCCAGCGCCTGGTTCTTGGCGAAATTGCGCTCAATCAATTCTTGTGGCTGCACATTGAGATAAAACACCACATCCGGCACCAAGGCAATCCCATAGAGATTCTTCAACCAGGCCTCGTCCATGCCCCGCACCATGTCGCGCACCATCAACGTGTAAATATATCGGTCGGCCAGCACCATCTGGCCCGCCCGCAAGCCGGGCACGATGATGTTCTCCAATTGATCAGCAAAGTCGGTCGCGTAAAAAAGACTCAAGGTCGTGTGGCTGAGAATGTTCCCTTGCTGCGCCTGATCCAGCTCTTCGCTGACCAGGGTGGATCGCTTCAGGCCCACTTGCACGGTGGCGTGGCCGCTGCCTTCCAGCCATTGAACCAGCCGCGCGATTTGCGTCGAGCGCCCCGAGCCGTCCGCGCCCTCGACTACAATCAATTTGCCGGCCAGCTTGGAAAGGTCCACGCCGGGCACGCCCTGGCCGTAGAAACGGCGCGGCTTGCACTTGGGCACGATAATGCTGGAATGACTCTTCAATGGAATGGGCGGGCGGGCGGCTTTCATGGCTTTTTAGGGCGTTTATGCGGCACGAATTTTTGGAGGTCCACTTTGGCCGCCACCAAGTCGCGCACGATGTTCTGCTGCGCTTCAATCGGCTGGCTGCCGTCAATGACCAGGAATTTGAAGTCCGCGCTCATGGCCAGGTATTGCTCCAGAATCCGTCCCTGGAAAATGCGGAAGCTCTCGTACGGATCGCTGGAAAGCCGCAAATCCATCCCGGCCTCGAAATACTTTAATTGCGGACGCCCATCAAGAATGCGTTGCAAGGAAGTCTCCAGCGGCGCTTTGAAGAAAAACACCAAATCCGGCGTGGCGGCAAAATTGTAGATGCCCCGGACCCATTCGGAGGGGCAGCCGCGGACGGTGTCGCGGGCAAAGGCTGTAAAAATATAACGGTCGCACAGCACGACGTAACCGGCGCGCAAGAGCGGCACCAGTTGACGTTCGTAGCGATCCGCGAAATCAGTGGCGTGAATCAGGCTGAAAGTCGTCGGGGAGAGCAATTCGCGCTTCTTACCCTTGCTGGTGGCGTTTTTGACCAAAGTTGAAGAATTCCATTCGCTGAAAAAAACCTTCAAGCCCTGCAACTCCAGCCAGCGTTTGAGCAGGTAAATTTGGGTGGATTTTCCTGAACCATCGAGTCCTTCGACGGCGATCAATCTCCCGGGAAACCCCAGTTCGGCAAAAGTTTTCATTCGCAACCCAACCTTTTATGACCGCGCGAGGGAAAAGAAAACAAAATTAGTTTATTGTCCCTTGAAGTTGCCGCCAGCCGCTCTTATTTTCGCTGGCATGAAGAAAGTATTGATTTTGCTGGCCGTTTCGCTCTCGCTGGCCGGCCGCAGCGTTCTGGCGCAGGAGCCGACCCCGTCCGCTCCCCCACCTTCCGCGCCGACCAATGATGTTGTTGCGCCTACTAACGCTCTCGCTGCCAGCACCAACATTCTGCCCGCCGCGACCAATAATCTCGCCGCCAGCACCAACGACCCCTCCGCGCATACGAACGACACACCCGCCGTCGCGGCCCCGACCGCCTCCTCCATCGCCGCGCAACAAGCCGCCGACGAACGCTACAAGCGCATGGCTTCCGATCTTGAAGCGCTGCAAATGGACAACGAATCCATGAAGGCGAAGATCACCTCCCTTGAGCAAAAGATTGACGACCTGCGCCAGCAACAAGCCGCGGCCG
>Ga0206802_1243_pt1 | contig 11635 bp, 12 predicted proteins | sample Alteio_BWOrgCont_63_FD_152902 | JGI IMG/M metagenome (GOLD analysis project Ga0206802, IMG submission 152902) | Enriched cells from forest soil in Barre Woods Harvard Forest LTER site, Petersham, Massachusetts, United States -... | ecosystem: Environmental > Terrestrial > Soil > Temperate forest >... | reverse complement strand
AGAACCTCGCGCCACTGCCTGATCCGACCGAGTCCGGGTCAGTCAGGGCAAATCAAACCAAATCAAGGCGGGGCAGGCACCAACCGACCCGGCCTAACCCGGCGGAAGCTGGTCAAATGGAGTCAGATTCTGTGGAGCCGGGTCCAAGGGACTGAAATAGGGACGGGGACAGGGACGAAAATACGGGCGCCTTGGGAAAACTGACCGGCCGTCAAAACAGGCGTTTCCATCCGTTTCCATGCTTGAGCATCCTGGCGGGGCACGCTAGCCTGCCGCTTGTGAACGTATTTGTTACTGGCGGAGCAGGGTATATTGGCTCGGTTTGCGTCGAGGAACTTCTGGACGCAGGACACGAGGTGACCGTTTATGACAATCTCACCGAGGGGCATCGCTCGGCGGTGGACAACCGCGCGGTTTTTATTCACGCCCGGCTGAGCGACACGGAAAATATCCAGGAAGCCATCCGCGACGCCAAGGCGGAAGTGGTGCTCCACTTCGCGGCCAACGCGTTGGTTGGCGAATCCATGGTCAATCCGTCCAAGTATTTCCGCAACAATGTCTGCAATGGGCTCAATTTGCTGGATGCGGCGGTGGGCGCCGGGGTCAAGAAGTTTGTTTTCAGCTCAACTTGCGCGACCTATGGTCCGCCCGATCATGTGCCGATGGGTGAGGACTTGCCGCAGCGCCCGATCAATCCGTACGGCGAATCAAAATTGATGTTCGAGAAAATGTTGCAATGGTACGAACGCATCCACGGTCTGGAATTTGTGGCCTTTCGTTACTTTAACGCCGCCGGCGCCAGCGAAAAATTCGGCGAACATCACCGCATTGAAACGCACCTCATTCCCAATGTGCTCAATGTCGCGCTCGGTCGCGCCAAGCATTGCGAGATTTATGGCACGGATTACCCTACGCCCGACGGCACCTGCATCCGGGATTACATTCATATTGTTGACTTGGCCCAGGCCCACATGCTGGCCATGCAACCGGGGCCGAATGGGTTTTACAATTTAGGCAACGGCGACGGTTATTCGGTGCGCCAGGTCATCAACGTTTGCGAAAAAGTCACCGGCAAGCCGATACCGACGGTGGAGAAACCGCGCCGCCCGGGCGATCCTCCAAAATTGGTGGCGGGCGCGGAGAAGGCCATCCGCGAATTGGGCTGGAAACCGCAATATCCGAAGCTGGAGCAAATCGTGGCCGACGCGTGGCGCTGGCATCAAGCGCATCCTGACGGCTACCCGGATTAGGACGCAACGGGTTAGGCCGTCGCGTCCAAGCTCCGGCCGTTGTCCGAGACGCCGCCGGTGGTGTTTGTGTTGGTGCTGTTGGCGGCGGCGAGCGGGGAGGTGATGATGGAACTGGTGCTGGAGGTGGTGGATGTAGTGGAAGTGGTCGTGGAACTCGAGTTCAAGCTGTTGATCAACGCCGCGGAGGATCCGCCTCCACCGCCGTGGTGATGCCCTCCGTGGCTTTTTTTGGGCGCGGTTTGGGTGGCTTGCAAGTCGGTTTTCAAATTGGCAAAGGCCTTCTGCGCGTCCGCAATGTTGCCGGACTGCAATGCGCCGACCAGGCTTTGATAGGCCGTGTTCGCCTGGGAGTTGCTGCCAAAGGGCTGGCTGGCGGAGGTTCCAGAACTGCCCTGCAAGTCCTGTTGGAACGCCGACAAGGCTGACTGCGCGGAAGATACGCTGCCAGACTGCAAGGCGCTGCCAATCGAATTGAAGTCCTGGATGATCTGGGCGAAACCGCTCTGGTTCGCAGCTTGGTACGGGTCGGTCGCCGCGGACACGCTGGAAATTGTGCTCATATTTATTTTTTCTTAACCTGCTCCAAACGAGCATCTTAGCTCACTCACTGTCCCTATCGACAGGAATGGGGGAAACTTTAGGCCGTCTTCGAAAAATCTGACTGAATGAACTCGCTTGTTTTCCATTGCATTCCCATTAAACGGTGCTACATTTGGTTTGTGGGGCGCTTGCTCCCATGAAAATGGGAATCATGCGCATGTTCATTGACATTCGGGCACGGGAAAGGGAGGAGAAGGAGCAAGGGGCCGCCATGAGCTGGCCTGCCGGAAGCAAGCCTGATCTTGGCTCGACGGCGCCCGGCTTGGGTGATAGAATTCGAAAATGGCAAACGCTGAATCGAAGTTTATTCGGGTTTTCGCTCTGATCATCGCCTCGGCTGGCTTCGGCCTCGAGAGCCGGGCGCAAATCGGCGGCAGCGGCTGGGTGCCGCAACACCTCGATTTCGCCATTCACAAACCTTACAATGTTCCGTTGAGCAGCCGTTATACCGAGGCGGACGGAGTCTATCATTTGTGGGCCTTCACCAATGATGCGGCGTTCAGCGCCGGGAACAAGACCCTGCCGCGCACGGAGCATCGTTTTAAACCGGATTACACGAGCGGCGAAATCCAATACCAGGCGATGTTGATGGCGCGCACCAACGAGAACAGCTATTGCATTTTCCAGATTCACACCGGCGATGCGCAGTCGCCCGGGCACGGCGCCACCACTTTCATGCTTTTCTGGTTTTCCAAGGACGGTGGGTCGGTCCACGATTACAGCGGCAAGGAATTGGCCAGAAATCTCGGCAACGATTGGTTTCAACTCAATGTGGACCACAATCTGGTCACCCACACGATCACGGTTTGGATCAATAGCCAGCAAGTTTGGCGGCAACGGGACAACGGCGCGAGCGACTTTTACTTCAAGGACGGAGTGTACCAGCAAAGACACAGCCCGACGCTCCAGATGGACACCTTTATCAAGGAGATCAAAATCTGGACCTGCTCCGGCCAGGGCGGTTGAAGGCCGGGTCTGAGCTTTACTGGCACGCTGAAGTTGCCAGGGGAGCGCACGCGCCCTCGCGTGCAGTGGTTGGCGCCTCGCCAACCACACCCACCACTCTGTGAAATCGAAAGCGCAACGTCAACCGGCGAGGGCGCCGGTTGAGTGCACGCGGTGGCGCGTGCGCTTCCCGGGCAACGGCGCCGTTCCGACTTAATTCCACGGCTCGATGACAGTGCGGATGATGTCAGTCGCGGTTTGCAAGCCGTCCAGCGATTGATTGACAAGGCTGGCGTCCAACGGAATGGTGCGGATGACGGAGGAGGGGAATTGCAGTTTGCCCGCGCGCGCTAAAGCCAGGAGCAAGGGAATTTCCGACGCAAGATGATCGGACACGCCGATGATTTCGGCTTCCTTATTGATCACGTTTTGGTAGGGGGCCACGGCAAAGGATGCGTTTGACAACCCCACCAAAGCCGCCCGTCCGAGGCGCGCTAAACAACGCACCGCCGCGTCCATCGTGGCGGGGTGGCCGATGAGTTCCAGCGCGACATCGGCGCCGCGCCCGCGCGTGGCGGCTTGAATCTGCTCCACCGGATCGCCTTGGCCGGGGTCAATCGGAATGGCGCCGAATTGGGCCGCCAACCGCAATTTGCCCGGCTGGATGTCAACTGCAAAAACGTCGCCCGCGCCCAGCGTCTGGGCCAGTTGCGCCGCCGAAAAGCCGAGTCCGCCAAAGCCGAAGATCGCAACCGATTCCCCGGCTTGCAGGCGCGCCTTGCGGAGAGCATGCAGGGAGGTGGCCGAGGAGCACATCATGATCGCGCCTTGGACGAACGGGATTTCCTCCGGCAGCACGAAGAGGCTGCGCGCCGGGATGCGCGCGAATTCGGCGTAGCCGCCGTCGCGATGTTTCCCGATCATGCGGCCGGATTCGCAGAATTGCTCATGCCCTGCGAAGCAACAGGCGCAATGGCCGCAAGTGTCCATGTAATGCACGCAAACCCGCGCGCCTTTGGCAATATGCTTGACGTTGGCCCCGATTTCCTCCGCCACGCCGGCGATTTCATGTCCCAACGTCATGGGCAGCGAACTGGTTTTGGACAAGCCGGCGCGGTAATGCGCGTCCGAGTGGCAAATGCCCGCCGCCGCCACCCGCACGAGCACGTCCTCCGGCCCGGGCTCCGGCAAGGGCAATACCTCCAGCGCGAGGGGCTGGCCAACTTCCATCAAACGAACTGCTTTCATGGGGCGGGAAGTCTGGCTTTGAATCCGGCAAAACTCAATCTAAGGTTCAAGGAGAATCTTCCGGGAAAAAGGTTTGACTTATGATTGCACCGAGTCTTGATATATGGCGTATTGTTCTATGACAAAAAATTCAAATTGGGGCGGCAGTCTTTATGGCTGTTGGCCATGCTGCTTTTAATTGGCTTGCCCGCTACTCTTCGGGCTGATGACGACGATGATGACCGGTCCACCAACCGCGTGCGGCGGCCGATTGAAGAGCTCTTCAAAACGGATGTTATCTATCCCGAGGAAAAGGGCGAGTTCGAGATTGTATTGGCCTCGCTTTACCAGCACCACGCGGGCGGCGATACCTGGACCATTCCGGTCTCCACGGAATACGGGATCAACAACAATTGGCAATTGGAAACGGAATGGGATTCGTTGGTGCAACGGTTTCCGAGGAACCAATCCGCCGTGCGTGGCATCGGTGACCTCGAGATTGGCACGCAATACAGTTTCATGAACATCGGCGGTTCCACGTTTCATCTCGCGCCGCGTTTCTCCCTGGAGATTCCAGTGGGAGACGTGAACCGGGATCTGAGCGAAGGCTTCCTGGAATACGAACCCGGCCTCATCCTGGCCAAGGATTTCCCGGAGCTTCATCGCACGCAGATTTTCACCGAGATTGGGGCCGCTTTAGTGCAGCGGGTCAATTCGCCGAGAGAGTCGGATAACGCGGAACCGTCGGCGCACGAATTAAACTGGGGCAGCGGTTTTTTGGTCCTGTTTCCACACGCAGCCGCCACGTTTGAATTCAATTGGGCCAACAATACCTGGAACCATCACGGAACGGAGAATGAAATGTATTTGACGCCTGGCTGTCTGTGGCGCGCGAGGCGCAATATGGAAATCGGCCTCGGCCTGCCGATCGGCTTGAACAACAATTCCGACAAGTTCGAGGTGGCGGCGCACGTGGTGTGGGAGTTTTAGAACGTCAATCGGAGCGCCAAATAGCTCTGAAAAGTGGGCGCGCGCGACGGCGGGCCATAAATGCCACGGCCGGCGGAACCGATGAGCGCGATATGCTCGGTCAAGGTTCGGCTGAAGCCGAGATTGAAACTCATGCCGCTGTTCTGGAAATCGCGGTCATATCCGCCGTAAAACTCGCCCATCAGGGAAAATTTCTCGCTCAATTCGTATTCGCCCGCCAAGCCAAACCAGCCCTGCATCGGCCCAAACTCGTTCCATTGGTAGCCGCCTTCCGCATAGACGGTCAGCCCTTTCCATTGATGTTCCACCTCGATGGGCAGCAGCAAATTATCTCCGCCAGAGGCCAAACCACGGCGGATGGAAGAAGTGGGATAGACAAACACAACCTGCGGGTAGGTGGAAACTTCCAGCCAGGACCAGTTGGTCTGGTCAATAAAACGCCATTTGATGCCGGCGAGGGAATTGCCATTGCCAGCCAGTAGGCCGCCGTGTTCCGGAACGCCCACCTCGTATTGCACTTGGTATTTCAACTGGATATGGTCGCCCACGCCATAATTGATGTCAGCAATCGGGGTGCCGATGATCCATTCGTGATACGCATCCAGAGAGGTGATGCCCGTGTTGATCTCCCAATGATTAGGCCCCGGCGTATCCGGGTCATCGGTCAGCAGTGGTGGTCCGCCCATCGCCGTGGCTCCCCACAGCAGGCAAACCAAAGCGATTCCAGCGAACAATTTAAAGTGGCGCATTTGATGCAATGCACCTGATGACATGCGAAAGCCTGCCGCATGTCAAACCAGAATGAAGAATGATTGACAAAGACCCGGCACGGAAGTAGCGTCTCGGCGACGAAAGGAACCCGTGAAAAGCGATGCCAAAACCGTTGACGAATATCTCCAGTCGCTGCCGCCGGATCGCCGCGCGGCCATGAGCGCCGTGCGAGAAGTCGTGCTGGCTCATTTGCCGAAAGGCTACGAGGAGCGCATCATTTACGACATGATTGGATACGTCGTCCCGCACAGCCTTTATCCGGCCGGCTATCATTGCGATCCAAAACTGCCATTGTCCTACGCCTGCCTCGGCTCCCAAAAAAACCATGTGGCACTCCACTTGATGAGCGTCTATGGCGATCCCGCCACTTTGGCATGGTTTCAGAAAGCCTGGAAGGCGAGCGGCAAGAAGCTTGATATGGGCAAAGCCTGCGTGCGCTTCAAGACGGTTGAGGACGTGCCTTTGGACGTCATTGGACAAGTGATCGCGCGGATGCCGGTGAAGACCTACATCGCCGCGGTGGAGAAGGCGATTGCCAGCCGAGGGAAGAAAGCCAAATAATTTTGGCCTCTATCCCGCGCTTGGAGACGCGCGATGCGCCTCGACGGCGGCGGCAATGGCGTTGACGCTGCTGAGCATGACGCGGGCCTTGGCGGCGTCGGAAATTTTCAGGCCGTAATTCTTGTCCAGCGCGACCACTAATTGCAGGGCATCCACGGAATCCAATCCCAGGCTGCGCGGGCCAAATAACGGTTGGTCATCGCCAATTTCCTCGGCGGTAATTTTAAGCATGAGGTCTTCCACCAGCATGCGCTTGAGATCCACTTTGAGTTGTGCTGAATCGGTCATGTCAAAACTTTTTCTATACTTAATCTTACTCCTAAATTTATTCTTAATCCAATGCTAATTACCGGCGGGGCGAAAGTGACTAAGCCGGAACGACTCAGATGAGTGATAAAGCTCGCCCTCACCCTGGCCCTCTCCCCCGGGAGAGGGAATCTTTTTCGACCGCCGTGCAAAAAATCACTGGACGGTGATCTTGAGCCACCGCTGAAAACAATTCTCCCTCTCCTCGGAGGAGAGGGCCGGGGTGAGGACGGACTTTCTCCCCCAACTGAATTGTTCCCGCTAAGTTAGCTTCCGAAACCTCGCCGCAATCGCTTGTTGGCTTGCGCCCACGACACTGACGTTGGCGGCTTCGAAAGCGTCCCTGGCCACGGCATCGCAAGCCGCTATACATTGCCAGGCGGCGGAAGCCGCGAAGGCTTCGCCCAGGACGACTTTGGGACTCAAGCGCGCACCCGTCCAATCCTGCCAGGCCGCATTTTCTGCCGCATTGCGCCGAGTCACGTTCCGGGCGCTGTCGCACAACAACTCGTCCGGCGACTGAGGCGGCAATTGGGAACGCGCCTTTAGCGCGGCCTCAAGGCGATTCCGCGCCCGCGTGATGGAAAACGAATCCGTTACCGCGGCCAGTTCAGCCAAGGCGCCCTCGGAATTCCTCGTCAAGTAGAGCGCCCCCGCGCCACTGCCGTAGACGGCTTCGCGGGAAAAGAGCCGCAACGCGTCAGGCACCAGCCAATCCAGTTCCTCCCCGCCGATTACCAGGCAGCTCTCCACTTCGCCCTCCGCCAGCCATTGCGCGGCCAAACCCAGCCCTTGCAGAAACATGCCGTCGTCGCCCACCAGCGTGTAACTAGGCGCGGTGCTGCCAAGGTAGGCCGCCAGATGGCTGGCCGGCGCATTGAAGACCGTCTCGGGGAAAATGAGCGGACTCGCCGTCGCCGGGTCGCGCAAGACCTCTTCGTAAAATCGCCGCGTGTAAGTGACAATGCCCGCCAGCATGGCGACAATGATGCCCACGCGCGCTGGCGTTCTCTCACCCAACGCCTCCAACGCCGCCGCTACAGTGTGTTGGGCCATCGCACTCGAACGGCGCAAACGGGCGTGCGCCAAAAACGCGGGACGCCCCGACAACGGCGGCACAGGCCGGAAGCGCAGAGGTTTTTCCCAGCCTGGGCGCGGCAAGTCACGCGCTGCAATCGGCTCGCACTTTTCCAGCCCTTCGCGCAATGCCGTCACTCCCCATCCGGCGGGTGACACTGCTCCCAAGCCGTTGACAAATACTTGACTCACGACCACCTCCGAAACGCGAGCGATGCGTTCGCCCCGCCGAAGCCAAAAGAATTCGACAGCGCGATGTTGATTTTGACGTCGACTGGCTTGCGCACAATTTTGAACTGGCAGGCTGGATCGGGCCTCTCCAGATTTATCTCAGGCGGCAGCCATTGGCCGCGCAGCGCCATCAGACACACGACGGCTTCGACCGCGCCAGCCCCGCCCAGCAAATGGCCGATGCTCGCTTTGGTTGAACTGACGGGCAGCGTCGCCGCGCGTGGGCCGGCCCAACGATTGATGGCCGCCGCTTCGGTAGCGTCGTTTTGCGGCGTGGCGGTGCCGTGGGCATTGACGTAGTCAACCTGTTCCGGCGTCACGCCCGCGTTTGCGCACGCTGCCGACATCGCCGCCAGCGCGGCGTCACCGTTCGGGTGCGGCTGGGTGAGGTGATGGATGTCCGTGGCCGCGCCGTAGCCAATGATTTCACCAAGAATCTCCGCCCCGCGCTTCTTCGCCGCCTCCAAAGACTCCAAGGCAAGCATCGCCGCGCCCTCGCCCAAAAGCAGGCCGTCACGGCCCGCATCAAACGGCCGGCAAGTGGTCGGGGAGAGCGCCTGCAAGGAATCGAACCCGGCAAAAGTTAGTTGACAAAGAGCGTCGTAACCGCCGGCGAAAACCTTGGTGGATGCGCCACGGCGAATCATTTGGAAGGCGTGGCCCAGAGCGTTGCCGCCTGAGGCGCACGCGTTGGAAATGACCGTGACCGGCCCCGCGAAACCGAAGGCGTTGCATAAATCCAGGCCTTGTCGGTGTAATTGGTATTGCACGACCCGCGTGGGTTGTTGCTTTTGGCTTTTCGGAATCGAAAGGGCGTGGAGGAGATAATTCTCGCCGCACGACATGGCCCCGCTGGTTGTGCCGAGCACAATGGGCAACTGATCGTCCGGCTGCCAGCCGGCTTGGTTCCAACATTCATGCGCGGCGGTGACCAGCAAACGCCCCGCGCGATCCAAGCGGCGCGCCATGTGGGCGGTTAGGAGCGTCGGGGGGAGGTCGCCTGGCAAGTCAATTTCCGCGGCGGACTTGGCGCGTTGGCGGGAGACATCGAAAAGAGTCACCGACCGAAACGCGACGCGCCCTGCGCGAAAACCTTCGGCATTGGATTTCCAGCCACAACCCAGCGCGGTGATAATCCCCGCGCCGGTAACAACCACCCGGCGGGGTTCGTGCGGGGCGGGACTTTGTAGCGGAGGAAACCGCACGCTGGCCTCAAGCTGCCACGGGCGCGGCCCCGCAAGTGTAAAAGTCCGCCAGCCCCTGGCGCGACGGCTCCAATCCCTCCACCGCCATCGCTTCCAAGACTCGCTCTTCGGTCATGATGAAACGGTCGCGTTTGTATATGACGTAGTCGCCGCGCAATTCATCTGGCGTCAAATTGATGGTGACGAGGTTTGCCCCCGACCGGAGGCCGTGCCGATAACCGTCCTTGGCCGCGAGATTCAAGGCGCTGACGGCTGGAATGACCCAGCTTGGACGCATCAAGCGCATGGCCGCAATACAGTTAAAAGTCCACTCGCCACTGGCCGCCGGAAATTCCCGCAAAGGAGTATCTTCGCCGGGAATGAACGGGCTGACACTACAGCCGCTCAACGGCAGCGAGGCCGCCAATTCCAAATTTCCCAGCCAATGCCGCGGCGTTTGACCCGGCAAACCGCTGATGAAGCCAGAACTGACAAACCAGCCGGATTGGGCCAGCAAGTGAATATGCCGTTCGCGTTCGGCCAGGGTGCCGGGCGCCTCAAACCGGAGAAATTCCGCCGCGTCGCCGCACTCGAATTTCATGATGTAAATCGCCGCTCCGGCCCGGTGGAGCTGGTCGTAAAGGTCCGGCGCAAGAGTGCCGAGGCAGACGCTGATCCCCAACTTGGTTTCGCGCCGCAGAACCTTGATCAGTGGAAGAACCACCTCGCGCACAGCCACCGGGTCTTCTCCGGCCTGGATATTGATGTCCGTCACGCTGGCGGGCGTGTGCTCCAGCAACATGGCGGCAATTTGGTCGGTCCGGGCGCGGAAACGAGCCAGCGCCCGGTTGTCCCGGCGCATCCCGCAATAGACACAGTTCTGACGGCAGAAATTGGAAACTTCCACCACGGCGCGGACAAAAACTTGGTTTCCGAAATGCTCCCTCGTCGCCTCGGCGGCGCGTTCGTGCAACTGCGCTTGGGCCATGCCACTGGCAGTCAGGTCGCGTTCGTTTGGATAATAGACAGCTTCCGACACTTGGTTAATTAATGTCACCTGTTTGACTCGTATCTATAAGGTAAAACCCTAATCCGGCCAATTTAATGTCAAACACCGCCGCAACGCAACGCCTTTCGACGGAAAAACCATGAAAGGGGGGCTTCGATGGTTAGAACCCATCTCATAAATAAGGAGCCCCCACTCCTATTTTAAGATGTGTTCTAGGCTTGGTTTCCGGCGCAGCGCAGAGTCAGATGGACGATTTCCGCAGGGGCGTTGATCCTGATGGGAAACCAATTGCCCACGCCATTGGACACGATCATCTGACCGCGCCCACGCGTGTAAAGGCCCGACCAGTAGCGGAACATGGCGGGGCCGCAGCCATGCTGGCTGTCAATCATCAGTTGCCCGCCGTGAGTGTGGCCCGCGAGTGTCAACGGCAAATCCCCCTCAACCGCTGGGTCGAAGGCGTGCGGATGGTGGGCCAGCAAAATGGGGAACGCATCGGGCCGGCGCTGTTTTACAAGCTGCCGCAACCAACCCGCGGACAATTCCTCACGAACTTGATCGCTCATCCGCACCCAGCGCAAGCCGAAGAGTTGCACCGGATAACCGCGAACCTCCGTGACGCCCGTTTCATTCTGCAAAAGCGGCACCCCGGCGGCTCTGACGCGCCGCGCGAATTCCGCGCCGTCCTCAATCAAGTCGTGATTGCCTTCGATCATCCAGAGGCCGTGGCGTGCCTCCATCGCTTTAACCATGGCGATGCCCTCGAAGAGGTCGGCCAGATCGTCGTTAATCAAATCGCCTGTCAGTAGAACGAGATCGGCGCGCAAGTCATTCGTCTTCTTGACCATCTCGCGTAAAACCCGGCCACTCGTCAACCTGCCGACATGAATATCGCTGACGTGTGCAATGGTCATCCCATCCAGCGCCCGGGGCAGAGTCGCCATGGAAAGCGTAAAGCGCCGCACACGGAAGTTATTGAGTTGCGCCAAGGCCACGCCCGTTAAGCCGATGGTGAACAAGGGCGGCGTCAAGGCGGCGCTCGCGCCGATGAATTCCCGGCGCGTCAGGGAATGCTCGGTGGATGGCGGTTCTGCGGCACGGTCACGTCGGAATCCGGCAAGTCGTCGCAGGCCATGAACCAACCACGCACAAGCGCGCACTAGGCCGATGGGCAGGAGGATGGCCAGCCCGAAAAAGTGCCAAATGAGGACCGCCGCGAACACAGCCCTCGGCGTTTGGCGGAGCCATTCGAAGTGCAAGAATCGTCCTACAATGATTGAAAGCAGGCCCGCCATTTGTCCTGCCATAAAAACACTAATCAGAACCCGCCAGAGTCGCCTTTTCGCCAGTCGCATGGCCATCACCCACCACGCCACATCCAACGCCACGATTAGCCCAATGATCACTAAAAATCTCGAAAGCACGTTCCTAACCTATGACGGGAGTTCCTTTTGCGCAATCACGCGGCCCCTTCATCTCATTAG
>Ga0206802_1242_pt1 | contig 11652 bp, 10 predicted proteins | sample Alteio_BWOrgCont_63_FD_152902 | JGI IMG/M metagenome (GOLD analysis project Ga0206802, IMG submission 152902) | Enriched cells from forest soil in Barre Woods Harvard Forest LTER site, Petersham, Massachusetts, United States -... | ecosystem: Environmental > Terrestrial > Soil > Temperate forest >... | reverse complement strand
GCAACTCATCCAGAAAAAGAATCCCTTGGTGTGCGAGTGAAATTTCACCTGGGCGCGGCGGCCGGCCGCCACCGACCAAGGCAACACTTGAACTGCTATGATGCGGTGAACGAAAAGGAATTTTCTGCCAATGAGCAGGATTGAACCCACTACTACTGATAGAAGAAATAGCAGCCACTTCCAGCGCCTGTTCTTCTGATAAAGAGGGTGAGATACCTGGCAACCGACTGGCCAACATGGTTTTTCCGGTTCCAGGAGGCCCAATAAATAATCCACTATGCTTGCCAGCTGCGACAATTTCTAATGCTTGTTTTGCATGAGACTGCCCCTTCACATCCGCTAAATCTAAAAGCTTTGCATTTTCTGACATCGACACTACATACTGACAGCCAGGAAGATCACGTTCGCCTCTAAGATAAGCACAAACTTCTAGCAAATGATTTGCTGTAAACACTTTGGCATCTTTAACAACCGATGCTTCAACTGCATTACTTGCTGGAATAATCAAATTTCGTCCAGCTTGTTTGACACTAATCACCATTGGTAAAACACCATGCGACCATCGCAGATCTCCTGACAAAGCGAGCTCGCCAGTAAACTCATTTTCAGCTAATTTCTTTTTCGAAATCTGTCGTGAAGCCGCCAAAATTCCTAGCGCAATAGGCAAATCAAACCGGCCACCCCCTTTGGGCAAATCAGCCGGGGCTAAATTGATCGTGATACGACTCCTTGGAAATTCAAAACCGCTATTCATCAAGGCACTGCGCACCCGATCCTTACTCTCCTTTACAGCAGCTTCAGGCAAACCTACAATGTTCAATAAAGGCGCCCCTCGGGAGATGTGAACTTCAACTGTTATCAGTGGCGCTGAAATACCACTACTTGCGCGACTATAGACGATAGCTAACGTCATAAGGTTTTTCCTCGTATGGATGGACGAAACGGTAAGTTGGGGATATTCTGGGGGGATGAACTTTTTTAGACGCCAATCATAACGCAAACAATTAAAAAATTTAAGTGGAAAATAATCAGGATAAAAGTAAAATTCATATTAATATCGAAGGAATGAAGGAATGAATGTTATTACAAACGAACATTTGGAAAGAACAACCAAGGACAATAGCCTTGCAAAAAGCTTTATCCACGAACTTTTAACCTCAGCTGGTGTCACCATTAATGGTTCAAACCCCTGGGATATTCAAGTTCACAACGAAGCTTTTTACAACCGGGCATTGCGTCAACCCGCTCTTGGCCTAGGCGAAAGCTACATGGATGGCTGGTGGGACTGTGCCCATCTTGATGATTTCTTTTATCGAATATTACACGCCAAACTTGAATATCAGCTTAAAAAAAGCAAACGTCTTACACTTGATCTTGTACTAGCCAAAATCATTAATTTTCAAACCAAGCTGCGAGCAAAAGAAGTAGGCCTAAAACATTACAATCTAGGCTATTCGTTATTCCATAATATGCTAGACAGCCGAATGAACTATACTTGCGGCTATTGGAAAAACGCCAATACGTTGGATGAAGCTCAGTTAAATAAACTAGATCTTGTCTGTCAAAAACTCCAGCTCAAACCGGGTATGCGACTACTGGATATAGGATGCGGTTGGGGTGGCTTAATCAAATACGCTGCAGAAAAATATGGTGTTAGTGCAGTGGGCGTCACCATTTCACAAGATCAATATGAATATGCAAAAGAAAACTGCAAAGGATTACCGGTTGAAATTCGCCTGCAAGATTATCGCGATGTAAATGAACAATTTGATCGAATAGCTTCTCTTGGCATGTTTGAACACGTTGGACATTTAAATTACCGCACTTACATGAAAACAGTGGATCAATGTTTAGCACCAGAAGGATTATTTTTACTCCATACCATAGGTTCCAATCAAACCACTTATAAAGCAAACGGTTGGATTTCAAAATATATTTTCCCCAATGGCATGATTCCTTCCATTGCGCAAATCGCCAAAGCCGAGGAACCTTTATTCATCATGGAAGACTGGCATAATTTTGGTGCTGATTACGATAAAACATTAATGGCATGGCATGCCAATTTCCAAAAAAATTGGGAAAAGATCCGTGATCAATTCGATAATCGTTTCTATCGGATGTGGAATTATTATTTGCTATCGTGTGCGGGTGCTTTTCGTGCGAGAGATATGCAATTATGGCAAATTGTTTATTCTAAACGCGGTGTTCTTGGTGGGTATCAAGCACCTAGATAAAATAGATTGGCGCAGTATCTGCTGACTCTTTGAATTAAAACAGGCTCTGGTTCAGAATAAATTTAAATTTATCAATAAGTTAAATTGGATATTGCGCATTTATTTCTAAAAATAGACAGCACTCCGGTTTTGGCGTACATTTACGGAATAGACTCCGGATATGCTTTTAATGATAAAGCGCTTACTTCAATTACCAAAATACCAAAGTTTTTTCCTATTTGGTGCAAAAGGTATCAGAGCAGAAAGTGCTTCCTCAGCTTTCGCTAACTCTTCCGGTGTGCCTAAATTAAGCCATAAATCTTGAAAATACTCACCAGTCACTTGCCCACGTGCGATAGCTGTTCGCAACAGATCGCCTAAACGAAACCGTCCTGGTTTACAATCTGCAAAAAATTCTGGATGAAAAACGCTGATATTTGCAAAGGTAAACATTGGAGTACCGGTTAGTGTCACTTGATTATCTTGTAATGCAAAATCACCTTTTAAATGATACGCAGGATTATCCACTAACATAATGTGCGCTAATTTTTCTGGTTGAGTGGGAAGTTTTTTCAGTGGAAAATGCGTAACGATATCACTGCTCAAAACTACAAAAGGTTCATCGCCTAACAAAGGCAATGCTTGATAAATTCCACCGCCTGTTTCTAATGGCGTTTCTTCTTCTGAATAAAGAATGCTGACACCATAACGGCTGCCATCACCTAACGTGTACTTGATCAAGTCGCGGTGATAGTTAACGTTGATGACAATTTCTTGAATGCCTATTTTTGCTAGTGCTCGAATTGAGTACTCAATTAAATAATGACCGGCTACTTTTAAGAGCGGTTTTGGAAGCGTTTCCGTTAAATTTCCCATTCTTTCGCCGCGGCCTGCGGCTAAAATCATTGCGCGCATGACATATCCTTCACTGTTTCAAATGCTGGAATAACACTATTGATTAAGTAAGTATTTAAGATTTTACTTTGGGGGTGGCGTTCACTCACCTTTAGTAAATAATCAAGTGTTCGCGGGATATGTCGCAAATAACTTGCATTGCCATCCCGGATATATTTACGTGAAAAAGTAATTAGCGCTTTCAAATGCCGCTGCATACTCATGCAATCAAACCAAAATAAAAATTCATCTTGTTTTACGTTTAGTAAAGCTCCCTTATTTTGCAAGCTATTTAAATAATAGAGGGCCAATTCGTTGACTAATTGTTCTGGCCACGCAATATAACAATCACGCAGCAGCGATGCTAAATCATAAGTCACTGGACCGATAAATGCATCTTGAAAATCAAGAATACCTAATTGACTTTCTGGTAACATCATTAAATTGGCAGAATGATAATCACGGTGCATCAATACATAGGGTTGTTGACCTGAAGTAATTGTCAGCCAATCAAAAAATGAATTTAATGTTTCCGCTTCTTGCTCTGCCAAATTTAAATAACGAACCAGGAACCATTCTTTAAACCAATCCATTTCTTGCCGCATGAATTTTGTGGTGAAATGCGGGAGAGTCAACCCCTCTATTTTTTGGCATCCTTGTAGAATACTTAAATCATCTAAAGCAACTTGATAAAGTGTTTTTGCATTTTGCGGGGTCAATTCTTGCAAGTACAAACGATCACCAAAATCCGTCAATAATAAAAACCCTTGAGAAAGATCACTCGCAAAAATTTCTGGCGTTTTCAAATTAGTTTTTCGTAAAGCATTCGCAATGGCTATAAATGATACACAACTTTCACGCTCAGGCGGCGCATCCATTACAATGTAAGATTGCTCGCCATGAACCATGCGAAAATAACAACGAAAGCTAGCATCACCTGCAAGCGGTGTCAGTTGATAGTTTTTAAATCCAGACTCTTGTGCGAGCCAAGATTGTAATGCTTGTTGCCGATCGCTCATGCGCTTATTCCTAAATGAATCGATATTTTAACCTGTCTGCCTTTCCCTTTCACATCCCTTTCCGTTAAACTTGCACGTTTTGAATGAGCATAAACCAACACGGGCAATATGGAAATTATTAAAAAACTGTTTTTTACAATAGCGGTCACTTGCCTGCCATTCTTAACCACCATTGGGTTTGCAGAAGATAAACCCGTTTTATATCAATCTCTTACAGTATCTCAATTGGCAGATGCTCTCGGTTGGAAAGAAACAGGAGAAAATCGCTGCGGTGGCTACTACCTAGAACCTGCCATTTCCACCAATGAAAACCAAGCCCACCCAGATGCAATTGAAATGATTAGCAACCAATTCTTGTACTCATTTAATGGCACTTCTGAAAGTCAGGGCAAAATCACCATCCGGCGTTTTGGCCAGGAAATTACTGCTAATAAAGCCTATTTATATCGTGATCCCATCACAGGAAAATTAAATAGTGGCAGTATTGATTTAATTGGCAATGTACAACTGCGGGAACCGAATACACTGATATTAGCTGATCGTGGTCAATTTAATTTTCAAACGAAAGCACCTTCTTTGTTAGATGTTGTTTATCGAACAGCAATCTATAGCGAAACAAGCAAAACTCGAATACACACTACTCCCGAGCTAATAAAAAGTGAACACAAAATTTATCAGTTGAGTGCATGGGGACAAGCTGGCACTTTTAATCAAGATCGACCTAAAGTTTTCATGTTGAATAATGCAAGTTATAGCACTTGCCCTCCAGCCCGATCGGTATGGAAAGTAAAAGCCTCGCATATCGAACTGAATAAAGAAACGGGACGTGGCTCTGCAACACATGCCAAACTATTGATTCATGATATTCCTGTTTTTTACACACCCTATCTCAACTTCCCGATTGACTCACGCCGACAAACTGGATTTCTCTGGCCCAAGTTTGGAACAAGTGGGAAAACAGGACCGTATTTCAACGCACCGTATTATTGGAATATGGCGCCTAATTACGATATGACTATTACACCCTCTGTCATGGCAAAGCGTGGCCTGCAAGTGACTGATCTTTTTCGCTATCTCACCCCTGAAAGTTTGGGCCATATTCAAGTAGCTGTTGTACCCTACGATCGTACGTTTGCTGCTTATCAAAAAGCATCCAGCACCAATCAGGATTTCACCTCATCCACTGATACTTATACTCAAGCTGAATTGCGACGCTTACTTAATGCAGGAACCGCTCGTGGCTCAATTACCTGGAAAGATAGCTCACGATTCAATGAGCATTGGTTTAGCAATATTGATTACAACTTCGTTAGTGATGATTATTATTCACGTGATCTGATCAGTAATATCAATGAAGTAACTGAAAATCAATTGTTGCAAAAAGCAGAGCTGATTTACAAAGGGTAGTGTTCGAGTTGGTGCTTTTGGGAAGCCATTGGCAACATGCCCAAGTTCATATTTAGTCATGGGAATTTCACAGGTCGCTTGCAAAGCTATCAAACTTTGCATCCTATTAATATTACGCCTGGTACTTTCACTGACAATCAATATAGTCGTTTCCCACAATTAGTTTTAAATGGCGACTATCCGGATAATCCTTATGGATTTGATTACACTATTAGTAATGAACTGACTCGTTTTGATTTCCGTAACACACCTGGGAATAATGCAAAATTTCCTATGGGTGTCAGGACCAATATTCAACCGGCTGTCAGCTTGCCCTACAATGTACCTTTTTTCACGATTGAACCACGCGTGCAATTTCCCATGACTAAATATGAACTTGGGCATGTTGCCAATGGCTTCCCAAAAGCACCAACTCGAACACTACCCATTTTTGATTTGAATTCTGGTGTGTATTTTGATCGCAATATCAATATCTTTGGCAATGCGTTTACTCAAACTCTCGAACCAAGAGCTTATTACACTTACATTCCTTTTCGTGAGCAAAATCAATTACCTGTTTTTGATACGACACTCAATCAATTAACTTATGATCAATTGTTTATGTACAACCGATTTAGTGGCATCGACCGCATTAATGATGCCAATCAAGTAGCACTGGGTTTAGTGACACGCTTTATAGATCAAAAATCAGGTTATGAAAAAGTCAAAGCTGCGGTTGGGCAAATTTTTTATTTTGAAAATCGGCGTGTCACTCTTTGTAGTACCCCCGATTGCAGCGATACTCCTGCTGAGTTAAATGCTAATAAACGCAATCGATCCCCTGTGGCCGGTTTGATTAAATACCATATGAATCATGACTGGAGTGCCGAAGCTAATACCATTTGGGATCCCTTAGCCAAGCATCAAAAACTCGTGAACCAGACAGCTACTTTGCATTATGAATCTGACCCAACCCACATCATTAACCTGGGCTACACTTTTGTCAGAAATGGAGATCGGCAATATCCCGATACAATTGATAAATCTTCCAATAACTTATCTCAAACTGACGTATCAGCTGCATGGCCTTTGGTCCATGATTACAGCGGGGTCGTACGCTGGACACAAAATTTAAACCGACACAGTTTCCAGAATTTATTATTTGGAGTACAATACGACTCCTGTTGCTGGGCATTACGGGTTGTAGCAGGTAGGGAGTTTGTCCAGGTAAATCCTGATAACAATCGTCTTCAATACAATACGCTGTTTTTTATTCAATTTGCCTTGAAAGGGTTAGGCAATTTAGAAACGGACGACCCCACCCAGTTGCTTGCAAGTAGCGTTTCCGGTTATCACACTCAATTCGGGCAGGATTATTAAAATGAAACAACCATTAATTAAATCTATTCTAGTTATACTCTGCGGATTCTTCGCTCATCAATCCATGGCTGCGACGACAAGTCAGCACCAGCCAATGGATCGTATCGTTGCTACCATCAATGATGCAGCGCTCACTCAAAGTGAGCTAACCACCGCGATGAATACGCTCAAACAGCAAATGGCTAACAGCCAAATGACTCTGCCTCCCGATGCAGATTTACGCAAACAAGTGCTAGATCAATTAGTGAATCGTAAATTGCAATCCCAACTCGCTGAGCAATCAGGCGTGAGCGCCAGTGAAGAAGATGTGGATCGTGCGGTTAAACAAATTGCTATGCAAAATAATATTTCCATTGCTGAGGTTTATCAAAAAATTAGCTCTCAAGGACTAAGCAAAGCAGATTATCGTAAAGAAATTCGGGACGAAATTATTTTGCAAAAAATCCAGGGACAAGAAGTTGCGGCGAAGATTACTGTCACGCCACAAGAAGTAAATGACTTCATGCGCGGAAAAGCCTGGCAAGCAGCCAACAATAAAGAGTACCACTTGCAAGATATTTTGATTGGCTTGCCCGATGAACCCACATCTCAACAAATTACTACTGCAAAACAACATGCAGAAAATATTCTGAGTCAAATCCATCATGGGATGAACTTCAACCAAGCAGCCATGGCAGAATCCAATAATAGCAGCGCTCTCAAAGGCGGCGATCTGGGCTGGCGTAAATTACCAGAAATCCCAACTGCTTTTGCCGATCAAGTTATTCAAATGAAAGAAAAAGACATTATTGGGCCTTTGCAAACGCAAAATGGTTTCCATATTATTTTTCTTGATGGCGTACGCAACGTGAACACTCATCTGGCTGCTGCTACTCAGCAAAAACAAGTAGAGCAATTAGTTTTCCAAAGAAAATTAGAAGAAGGTTTACAAAACTGGGTCATGAAGTTACGTAGTTCCGCCACGATTAATTTAAATCCTGAAACTGCAAGCTCTGAAACCGTGACCACGATTACCACAGCTTAATTGTACCCATCCGAGCCGCTACGCTTGTGGCTCGGAATAAAGGAATCAATGTGTCGATCAAAAAAATAATTATTTCTCCGGGTGAGCCTGCTGGTATCGGCCCTGACATTATTATTCAAGCTGCACAAAACCCTTGGCCTGCAGAATTAATTGTCATTGGCGACCCCAATCTATTTATAGAACGCGCAAGGTTACTTAAACTACCCTTACAGCTAATCCCTTTCGATACGGAGCATTCCTCATCTCACCAACCGCAAACGTTAAAAATTATTCCGATGCCACTCACTGCACGCTGCCAACCAGGTATATTAAATAAACAAAATGCAGACTATGTTATTTCATCTTTAAGCAAAGCTGCTGATTATTGTCTGCAAGGAAATGCCAACGCCTTAGTCACAGGGCCGATTCAAAAAAGCATCTTAAATGATGCAGGCATCTCATTTACCGGACATACTGAATTTCTCGCTACATTGTGCCAAGCGCCACAAGCGGTCATGTTATTTGTCACACCCAAAATGAAAGTGGCTCTGGCTACAACTCATCTGCCCCTCGCTAAAGTAAGTAATGCCATCACACCAGCACTACTTACTAGCACATTACGTGTTTTACATGATGGCATGCTCAAATTATTCCAATGTGCAGACCCCAAAATTTTAGTCTGTGGTTTAAATCCGCATGCAGGTGAAAACGGCCATCTTGGCTCTGAAGAAATTGCAATCATTCAACCAGCACTTGAAAAATTGCGCGCAGAAAAAATCAATGTCATTGGTCCGCTACCTGCAGATACTATTTTTACTGAAAAATATTTAAACATGGCTGATGTTATTTTTGCGATGTATCATGACCAAGCATTGCCTGTCGTAAAGTTTTCAGAATTTTATGCTGCGGTGAATGTCACATTAGGATTACCTATCATCCGCACTTCAGTTGATCATGGCACCGCGCTAGATTTGGCTGGATCGGGGTTAGCAGATTCACGCAGTTTGTCTGCAGCTATCAAGTTAGCAATTGAATGTTGTTCTCGTCAATGATGACGTATTCCCGTTATCAATGTTATGATTCAATCCTGAATAAGGGATAGAAAATGTTAAAAAAATGCCTAATAAAAACACTAATTATTATTTCAGCCTGCAGCACATCAGCGCATGCCGCCGATTTGTTACAAGTGTATCGCGATGCACTGCAAAGTGATCCTGTTTACCGACAAGCACTGGCACAACAACTTTCCACCTCTGAAGGTGTCCCTATTAGTTTGTCCAGTTTGTTACCAAATGCTGGTATCGTTGTTTCCCCTTTTCTGTCTAAAACCCATGCCTCTGGTAGTGCATTAAGCTTTGCACCTCTTCCGGGTGGCGGCGCTTCCGTAGGATCAAGCAGCGCTCGTGGATATTCAATGACATTAACCCTGACCCAAGTTGTTTTTGATTTCGGTAAATTCGCTAATTTATGTGGCGCTAAAGAAATTGCAAAACAAGCACAAGCTACCTTCAACGCTGCTATGCAAGATCTTGTGCTGCGGGTGGCAGAAGCTTATCTTGCTGTCTTAGAAAATGAAGATAATCTACGCTCCGCCCGCACAACCAGAACGGCTTTCGAAAAACAATTAGATCAAACTTCAGAACAATATAAAGTTGGCTTGAAAACTACTACTGATGTTCACACAGCACGTGCCTCTTATGAAAACTCTAATGCTGCCTACATCACCACAGAAAATGACTTGGCCGATAGTAAAGAAAATTTACGTGTCATCACTGGCATTCTCTATCCACATATCGCATCACTTAGTGAAAAATTCCCGCTGATTTCACCGCAGCCTTCCAATATTGAAGCATGGGTATGTACAACTGAACAACAAAACTGGGCCATCAAAGCAGCACAATACACAAAAGCTGCCGCTATGGATAATATCAAACAACAAAGAGCGGGCCATTTCCCCACATTAAATATGCAGGGCAGTTATGAAATCGACTACACTCGCACCTTCGGGCAAAATAGCTCTATCGCCACTATCGGCTCAAGCCAAGTTCACACCGGCACAGTTGGCTTGAATTTAGCAATTCCCATTTATCAAGGTGGCGGTGTTCTCGCACAAACTGATAAAGCAAGATATGATTTTGAAGTCGCATCACAAAAATTAGAAAAGCAAGTTCGCGATGCGACTAATCTAGCTCGTCAAAGTTACCTAGGTGTACTTTCTGGCATTAGCAAAATAAAAGCAGATATTCAAACAATTATCTCGACACAAAGCTCTCTAGAAGGGATGGAAGCACAATACAGTGTTGGTACTGAAACGCTAGTCAACGTATTAAACCAACGCCAAAAAGTATTTGAAGCGCAAAAACAATATGCGCATGATCGGTATGCTTACGTCAATAGTTTGCTTGCATTGAAAAAAGCGGCTGGCACCTTAAGTGATGAAGATTTAGGAGCGATTAATAGTTGGCTTATTTCTCAGTAACTAATTGCTGATATTTCTCCATCAATTGCTCTTTCGATTCGACATAAGCAGGATTAACCGGAATACAATCCACCGGACACACCGCAATGCATTGCGGTTCATTAAAATGCCCGACACACTCAGTGCATTTACTAGGATCAATTTCGTAAATTAATTCGCCTTGATAAATAGCATTATTCGGACACTCAGGTTCGCACACATCACAATTAATGCATTCATCAGTAATCATTAACGCCATAAACAACCACTCTTTATTTTCGTAATTTCTTTTTTAGCGCATCCACTACAAGATCAGGGACAAATGCACTGACATCGCCACCCAAAGATGCAATTTCTCGCACAAAGCTTGATGAAATATAAGTATAATCCTGCGCTGGCATTAAAAATAAACTTTCAATGTTAGGCGCCAATCGTTGATACATTCCAGCCAACTGAAATTCATAATCAAAATCGGAAACCGCACGCAACCCTCGCAAAATAACTTGCGCATCGTGCTGCTCTACAAATTCCGCCAACAATGAACCAAATCCAATTACGCTTACATTGGGATGCGCACGCAATACTTGAGTCGCCATATCAACTCGTTCTTCGAGAGAAAACACCGGCTGTTTTTTTGAACTAGCAGCAATCGCTACAATCACTCGATCAAAAAGACGCGTAGCACGTTGCACGATATCCACATGGCCCTTGGTAATCGGATCAAATGTTCCTGGGTAAACTGCGGTTTTTTTCATCAAGTTGTGCCTTAGCATGAATTAGGTGGGGTCATTATACAATATCTTGCTAAGTTTTCCTGCCTGTATAAAATGCCTTGCATGGATACCAATAAGTTACCTTACCTCAAAGCCATGGGCATCCAGCCCTGGCAGTTAAAAGCAGCGGCTGAAATACCAGCTCCGCCGAGTACTATTGCCACCACTGACTGGGATTCTTTGCGCACAGCCGTCATTAACTGCACTGCCTGCAGCCTAAGCTGCACGCGAACCCAGATCGTATTCGGCGTAGGTAATCAAAACGCTGATCTGATGATCATTGGTGAAGCACCTGGATTCTATGAGGATAAGCAGGGCGAACCTTTTGTTGGCCGCGCAGGGCAGCTTTTAAATGCTATGTTACAAAGCATTGGCTTCGATCGTTCAAAAGTCTATATTGCAAACATTCTCAAATGCCGCCCGCCTGAAAATCGTGATCCTCTACCTGAAGAAGTGGCTTTATGTACCCCTTTTTTGCAAAAGCAAATTGCCTTGGTGCAACCTAAAGTTCTTTTGGCCGTAGGGC
>Ga0206802_1241_pt1 | contig 11675 bp, 10 predicted proteins | sample Alteio_BWOrgCont_63_FD_152902 | JGI IMG/M metagenome (GOLD analysis project Ga0206802, IMG submission 152902) | Enriched cells from forest soil in Barre Woods Harvard Forest LTER site, Petersham, Massachusetts, United States -... | ecosystem: Environmental > Terrestrial > Soil > Temperate forest >... | reverse complement strand
CGGCGTGGAGCTTAAGCTCGGCCGCGATGTTCATCCACTGCGCGCCGGTGAGCACATTGCTGTAGACGGTGTAGGCGATAATGGCCTGGTATTCGCGCGCCAAATCCTCGTTCAGCGCGTCGATCAATGCGGTTACGGCGTCTGAACCACTCTTACTCTTCTTCTCTTTTGCCATGATTGGTCCCTTCCTTGGAATCCTTGAGCTTGGATGCGAGGTTGGGGACGGATGTTGCGTATTGTAGGAATGGAGTGAAGCCTTTACCCTTGAGGACTGAGACGCTGCAACAGCGGGAACAAGTCTTGTCGCGTAAGATTCACCTCACTTAAGTCCGTGCCAGGCCGTCCTCCGGACGGCCCATTGGGGAGTGCCGATGCGTTTAAGGGGGAAATTGTTGGTCGCAGCGGTCGTAGCCGGGGTTGCGCTGCAATTTGTGCGGCCCAGGATCGAGCGGCCTCCCGGAACAGCGCAGATCGCAGCTCCGCCCGAGGTGCAGGCCATCTTGCGCAACTCCTGCTACAACTGCCACTCCAATGAGACGCAGTTGTCCTGGTTCGACCAGCCCGTGCCGGCCTACTGGCTTGTGGCGCATGACGTGAAAGAAGCGCGGAAGCGCCTGAACTTTTCCGAGATTGGAAAGCTCCCGCCCGCCGCGCAGCGAGGAATCCTCTTTGAGGCAGTGAACCAGATTCGCCTCGGCGCGATGCCGCTGCCAAGCTACCGGCAGGCGCATCCCGAGAGCGCGGTTACCCCGGAGCAGCTAGCCGTCTTGGAGAAATATCTCGCTCCATTTGGCGACACACCAGCGCCTATGGCAGCGGCGCCACGGCAGGCCGCTGGTCAGGCTGGCCATGTGCCCGGCGAGATTCCCAAGCTGGAGCATGGATATGTTACGAGCCGCGTGATTGGGGCGGAGCCGAATGGCTTGGCCTTTCTTGCCGGATATCAGACCTGGAAGCCCATCAGCTCCACGGATCGCGGCGACAACCACACCCTGCGTGAAATTCTGGGCAACGACATTGCCGTAAAGGCCATCGCGGAAAAGAAAATCATGCCGTGGCCCGATGGCGCGGCCTTTGCCAAAGTCGCCTGGGAAGCGGTTCCAGACAGCAATGGCAGCTTGCAGACGGGCAAATTCATCCAAGTCGAGTTCATGATCAAGGACGCGAAGAAGTACGCCTCCACCGCAGGCTGGGGTTGGGGCCGGTGGCGCGGGATGGATCTGAAGCCTTACGGGAAAGACGCGCACTTCACAGGCGAGTGCGTCGGCTGCCACACGCCCGTGCGAAGGAACGATTACGTGTATACGCAGCCCGTCGAGCGAGGTGGGCTATGAAGATACTGCGCTTAGCTGCGACAGGGCTAGCCGTGATCGCACTCGCCGGTCTCGTGATCGGCTGCGTGACCGGCTGCGGAACCCGCAAGCTCGCCGAGGACGACGTCCTGAATGTACAAGCCAGGCTGCCGCAGGCGATGCCTGTTCCAGCGATGGACTGGCCGGTAATTTCGTCGAGTATCGACCGCACCCACCAGACCATGTCTACGCTGACAGGCAACGATCTGGCCGTGAAGTATTCCGCAACCGATGTCTATCCCGTGGGCTCGCAGCTGGCCCTCACCACCTGGCTTGAGCGCGATGATCCGCATTGGTTTGGCGCGCGGATTCCAGGCAGCTTTGTAGCGCTGGAGACAGTGACCATGGAGCGCGGTGCGGATGGCAAGGTGACTGCCCATTACACGCGGTATGCGGGAGATCCGCTGCGCGAGGTCACCGATGCCGCCGTCGCGGAGGCGCGCAAGACGGCGATCCTTGGGATGCGCCCCTCGGGGATGCCGTAGACGAGTGAGACGGTTGTGGATTTTCTGCTTGGGGATTTTCACTCTTTCGGATACGGTAGGGACAGAGACTCATAGCAAGAGCAGTCCTCCAAGAGTGTGTAATTCTTCCGCGAACGCCCAGTTGGTCCCTCGCGAGGAGACTTCCGGTTTGCTGGCGGATTGCTCCTCGCACCTCTGGACCTAGGGACCGCATCGACGATCGTATCGATCCTCAGGATGCCCAGCTCGGCCAGGCGAGAATCAATGTCCATTCATCGCTCTCACGTTCTTTAATTTTCAACTTACGAAAGAACTGGCGGGATCGCATCTTTGGCAGTGCAAATCTTCTCTCATTTTCTGTTTTGGTAAACCTCTGGATGTCCTTCGCGAGGTTCGTACGATGACTTTCGACATCCGTTCGATCTGGGTTGTTGCCGCGCTCTGCTCGGCAGGCTTCAGCTTTCTTGTTCTAGTGCTGAAGCGCAATTTCTCCGACTATCTCGGCCGTGCGCTCACCTACTGGGGATTGGCCTACTTCTGCTTCGCAGGTCTGTTCTTTCTGGCCCTGGGAGAGCCCTGGGAAGGACCATTCCTCGTCTTTGTCGTGGCACGGACGCTGGGAGCGTTTGGCTTCGCCTTTGAATATTGGGCAATCAGCGCCCTCAAACGGCAAAAGCATTCCGCCGCCTGGTTGATCGCCCCTCCGGTGCTGTTGTTTGCCGCGCTCATCTGGTCCACCTACGCACACCGGAACGTGGCAATGGTGCTCGCCGTTTCCAACTTCGTCTACGCGGTTATGATGCTGCGCAATGCGGCGTCGCTGGCGCGGCCGGAGGACGATCGCCGCCCCTTTGTCGACATGCTGGCCGCGCTCTCGTTTTTAGCGCTCACCGTTGCCACAACGATCGCGGTTGCCGGGTTTCTCCGCACCAGCCGGATTTCCGCAGGCTATAACGTCAATAGCCCGCGCCTGGTGTATATCAGCATTGCCGCCATCGTAGTGGAGAGCTTTCTCTTCGGGCTCTTCCTGCTGGCGGTTTCCGAGCGGCTCAACTACGACTTCAAGTTTCAGTCTTCGCACGATCCTCTGACCGAGCTCTACAACCGGCGCACTTTCGAGGAGATCGGGCATCGCGAAGTCTCGGGCGCCGCTCGAACCGGCTTGCCGCTCTCTCTCTTCGTCGTCGACATCGTTCACTTTGAGCGCTTCAACGAGGAATACGGCAACGCAATCGGAGACTTCATCCTGAGAGCCGCGGGCGACGCGCTTCTGCGCAGCCTGCGCGACGAGGACTACCTCTGCCGCTGGAGCGGAGATCAGTTTTGCGCGCTGCTTCCGGCCACCTCCCGCGCCCAGGCGGAGCGTGCCGTCGAACAGGCCATGGCGGCGATTGGCGCCCTCGATATCTCGGTCGAAGGGAAGCCGGTCCGCGTAGAGGCGAGCATTGGGGCCGTCACCAGGGAAAACAATGCGCTCGAGTTTCCTCTGCTCGTAAAGCTGGCATATGTAGCCTTACACCAGGCCAAGGAGTCCGGCCAGAACCAGTCCGCGATGGTTTGATTTCCGCGGCGGAAACAACGGCCCTCGACGTGTTCACCAGAGAACACCAAATCCCAGTTCCGGACACTTCCAGATTTTCTCCCCGGCTCCGTCCCTCTGAAATCAAAGACATCCAACACCAATCTTTGGCCCTGTGCCTGCTACATGGGCCATCGCCACATTTCTGAGCAGCTTATCCTCGGAGGACCGAAAAGTGTTTCCCAAAATTGTCATTGCCCTGTTCCTGTCGGCAGCATCCGCCACGCTCTTCGGCCAGCAAAAGATCCCCTACGGCGCCAACGACAGCGCAGGTCATTACGTCCAGACCTCCGACGCCAAAATCTATTACGAGCAATATGGAGAAGGCGGTACGCCCCTCGTGCTGCTCCACGGTGGCGTCTACGGCTACATCGATGAGTTCGGCGAGTTGATCGGCGAAATGAGCAAACACCGCACCGTCATCGCCATAGCCACCAGGGGCTACGGAAGATCGGAGCTAGGCAAGCAAACTCTCTCCCAGCGCCTCTTTGCCGAGGATGCGGCCACCGTCATCCGCCAGGCCGTCAAGCCCGGCGAAAAGGTCGATCTCCTCGGCTTCAGCGAGGGCGCAGGCACCTCCTACATCCTCGCCGCCAAACATCCCGAGCTCATCAACCGGCTCATCGCCATTGGAGGCTCGTTAGGCGTCTACGGCGAAACCCGTCCCTATCTCGAAGACGACTTCGAGCTCACTCCCGACGCGCTCAACAAGCAAGCCCCAGACTTTTTCGCCGCCCGCCGCAAGCTCATGGCCCACCCTGAGCAGTGGAACGGCCTCATCCTCGGCCTCGCCCACATGTACGCCCAGCCCATCGCCGTCCGTCAGGACGAAATCAAATCCATCGCCTTTCCCGCCCTAATCATGGCCGGCGATCGCGACGACTACACCCGCCTCGATCACTTTCTCGACATCTATCATCTGCTGCCCAAAGGCCAGCTGGCATTCATCCCCGGCTGCGGCCACGTAGTCCTCCAGTGCAAACCAAAACTCGTCATCCAGATCGTCTCCGGCTTCCTGCAATGAGCGCGCTCTGAAAGCCCGTTGAGTCCCTGGAGCCCATCGTCCGCCCATCCCAACCCGAAAAATCCCCGCAAATTGAAACCTCCCAACCCGCCCAACAGTCCTAAACTGCAACCATGAGCGGCTTTCGTTCCAACCCATTGCAGGGATTCACCAACGACCTTCGCTTCGCCATCCGCGGCCTCAAGAACGCCCCCGGATACGCCGCCACCATGATCCTCACCCTGGCCGTCGGACTCGGCGCTGTCACCACCATGCTGGCCATCGTGGACTCCGTTCTCCTCCGTCCCATCGCCCTGCCCCATGCCGAAGAGCTCGTAACGCTATCCGTGAAGAGCACGCAGCGCGACGACACCAACAGTCTCAGCTATCAGCAGGTCGATACCCTGCGCCGCCATGCATCCTCGTTCTCAGCCGTAGGTTCGTACACCATGCTGCCCCGGCCCATCGTCACCGCCGATGGCAGCCGCACCGCGCTCCTCAGCGAAGTCAATGCCGGCTTTTTCTCCATGCTCGGCATCCACGCCCAGCTTGGAAGGCTCATCACCTCCGCCGACGAAAAATCACCAGTCGCCGTGGTCAACGCCGCCTTCTGGCGCGAGCGCCTCCACTCCGACCCCAAAGCCGTTGGCGCAACCATCCACATCTCAGGCCAGCCACGCACCGTCATCGGCGTCATGCCCGACGGTGTTCACTTCCCCGAGGGCGTAGACGCCTCCATCGTCTTCATGCCGCTCCATCTCGAAGGCCGCCAGGACGATCTCTTCAATGACACCGCCCGCGTCCTCGCCCGCATGAAGCCCGGCGTAACCCTCCAGCAGGCTCGAACCGAAGCCCAAAGCGTCCTCGACCACAGCGGCGACAAGAGTAATTCCACCTACCAGAACATCGTTCTGCAGTCCTATTCAAAGGAAGTTACCCAGGATCTCCGCGGCAGCCTCTTTGCTCTCCTCGGAGGCGTCGCAGTCCTCCTTCTCATCGCCTGCGCCAACGCCGCAAACCTCCAGATCGCCCGCGTCTCGGCGCGCATCTCAGAGATGAGCGTCCGCTCCGCCCTCGGTGCCAGCTTCGGCCGCCTCTTGCGTCAGATCATCACCGAAAGCCTCGTCGTCTCTTTCCTCGGAGCAGCCCTCGGCGCCACCGTCGCATGGACACTCGTCGCCATCATCCGCCTCGCCTACGGACAGCGCTATGCCCGCTTCGATGAGCTAACCGTTCACCTCGTGCCTCTTTCCGTCTGCGTACTGCTGGCCGTGCTCGCCGCCGTCCTCGCCTCCATCGCTCCCATGGGCAGAATCCGCCGCCAGGTCTCCATCGCCGCTTCCACCCATCGCGCCACCCGCAGTTCGCGCCTGCCTCTCGCTCTTGTCGCCCTGCAGGTAGCCCTGACCTGCGTGCTGCTCGTCATCAGCGGTCTCTTCCTCCGCACCTTCAACGCTCTTCAGAATGTCCATCTCGGTTTCGACCCGGATCACATCACATCCATGGTCCTGATCCCCAGCAATCCGGGCATCAATCCCGAAGTCTCCCGTCAGACCCTCACCACTCTTCTCGAGAAACTCAACGCCCTGCCCGGCGTTCAGTTCGCCACCATGCAGTCTTCCATCCCCTTCTCCAACTTCAACATCACTCTCAACGGCACCACAGACGTCCAGGGACGAGCCTTCCAGCCCACCGACGCGGCCTTCTATAGCCTCGTCAGCACCAACTTCGTCCAGGCCAGCGGCATGCACCTGCTGCGCGGCCGCACCTTCGTCGCACAGGATGAGTCCGCCAGCGCCATGACCGCCCTCGTCAATCAGGCCTTCGTGCAGCGATACCTATCCAACCGCGAGCCCATCGGCGCGACGATCGGCCTCCACCGCAGCCCCACCGACCGCGACGAAGACATGCCCTTGAAAGGCTCTCTCACCGTCATCGGCGTCGTCGAAAACGAGTTGCAGGGTGGCGATCTCGGCGCTCCCTTCCAGCCCCTCGTCTACATCAACTATCGCCAGTTGGCGCCCGGCACGCCTTTCGTCCAGGTCTTCAACATGGCCCAGGAATTCGCCATCCGCTCAACCCTCGTTCAGTCGGCCCTCGACAGCGACCTGCGCAGAGTCATCCATCAGGCCGCGCCCGATATGTCCGAGATGCTTCTCCAGCCCATGGAGAAGAGCATCGAGCAGTCCCTCAACGAGCGCCGCCTCGCCCTGCAGCTCGTCACCGGCTTCGGAGCCGTAGCGCTCCTGCTCGCCGCCATCGGCATCTACGGCGTCCTCGCCTTTTCGGTGATCCAGCGCCGCAAGGAGATCGGCATCCGCATGGCTCTCGGCTCCTCACGCGTCGGAGCCGTCCACCTCATCGCTTATCAGGCCGGTCAGATGATCCTCGCCGGCTTCCTCGTCGGAGCCGCCGCCGCATGGCCCGCCGGCCGCGCCATCCAGTCCTTCCTCTTCGGCGTGCAGCCCATCGATCCCGTAGCGCTCACCGTTTCAGCCGCGATCCTCGTAGTCGTCTGCGCCATCGCCGCCGCCGCACCCGCCTGGCGAGCCGCGCAGGTCAATCCAGTAGAAGCCCTCCGCGCCGAATAACCCACGGCATCACCACAAATCGGTCATCCTGAGCGCAGCGCAGCGGAGTCGAAGGACCTGCGGCTGCACTTTGTCTGCTCACGAACAAACTCTGCTCGTGAACAAACAGGATGGTATCCAGAAATTAAAGTTGTCATCCTGAGCGCAGCGAAGGATCTGCTGTTCTCAGCTGTTGGCCGATGCTGCATAATAGCGGCATCCACAATGGACTCGAAGCCCAAGCCCGAATCAACACATGTTGAAACCTGGATAGACCGTGTCTACGAGCCCACCGAAAGCGATCTTCGTGGCGCCCGCAAAACCAGCGATCTCTTTCTCAACAACGGCGAATATCTGACTATTTTTCAGAGAATAGGCTTTCTCTTCTTTTGGCTCCCGTCCATCGGCATGGGACTGTATTTATTACGGGAAGCCATCAGGTGTTTACGCGAACTTGATTGGACGATGTTGGTCCTTTGTCCCTTATCGGCAGGATTTCTCTATGCTGGTATTCGCGGCATTAGAAACGTACTCCGCTTCAAATCCCCAGACCAACCAACAGTGTAGTTGAGCTAGGCAGGTGGGTGCCCCAGGTCTCGAGTTTGAGACCTGGGAACCGCCAAGCCGGACCGTTCAGGCTTCTCGTTCACCCCTGCATCCAAACCCGCATCCCCTTCAAATCCATCACCACCACCGAGTGCTCCAGCAGCGCGTGCCCCACCGTCCCATCGAACATCCCATCCGGCAGATGCACTTCCGGCCCGGCAAAATACACCGTCGCATCCTTCGCCAGCGTCCGCCCCTCGAACGCCTCGGAAGCCGCCTTGGACGTCATCATGTCCACGCCGCCATCGGTGTACTTGATCCTCTCCTTGGTCGTCGACTTAGCCTCCGCGCTCAGCCCCAGCTTCTCCACCGAAGTCGGATAAATCAGCATCGTCCCGCTGAAAAGCGAGTCGATCTGCGCCGTAATCGCCTTCCCATTCACCGAAAATCCAGTGCCCACCAGGATCGGCGGTCCTTGCTTCCCAAACGTCGGCGTCGTCAACTCCCCGCACTGCCCAGGGCACGCCACACCGCTCGTCAGCACATCCGAAAACCGGACCTTCCGCGCCAAATAATCCATCTCCAGCACCCGGCTCTTGAAAGCCGTATAGGCCAGCAAACCATCCGCCTTCGGCATCTGGTCCTTCGCCATCGGAGTAGCCACATCCATTACCAGCACCTTCACATCGCCCAGCTCCGCATCGCCCACCTTCAACCCACGCAGCAGCGTCCTTGCATATCCCGGAATCTCCTTGCCGTCCGCGTCCTTCACCGGAGAAACCTCAAGCCCCAGATCCTTCGCCACCTTCGTATCCAGTATTGAGCTCACATCCCCCGTATCGATCAGCATCTTCAAATGCTTTCCGCTCGCCAATGTCACATCCACGCACGGCAATCCAGCGCAATCCAGCATCGCCCCGCCATGCAACTCAGGCATCTGCGCCCCCGCGGGCAGCAGCGCAGCAACCGACAAAACCATCGCCAATCCAATATGCTTCACAGCTCACCTCGACAAAGAATTCAATTCCTGTTCGACGCCGGCAAGCGCCAATTGGCACGGACCAATTCGATCTATTTTGCCCATACCACTCAAGCTGGCCCGCTAACTCGCCAACCCGCTAAGGCGCGGAACGCGCGCCAACTCGCTGCTGTTCGATATACCGCTTCGAATCGAACTTCTTCCCCGTAGACTCCCCAGACATATACCGCACCAGCCCAAACACCGGCCTATCGAACCAGGGCCGGTCATGCTTCCCCACAATCGCCCAGGCAATCCCCGAGTACCCATTCGGATCGCGCCCATCCAACTCATACTTGTCGTTCAAATACACAGCCCACTCAAATGCCCGCGCTGCGTCCGGAGCCCACTCCAGAATCTTCTTCGCCCAGTACATCCGCATGTAGTTATGCATCCAACCATCGCGCACCATCTCCCGCTGCCCAGCATTCCAAAGCTCGTCGTGTGTCTCCGCCTTTTCCAATTGCCGCAGCGTATAACTCCACGGCCGCCTATCCCCAGCGTGAGCTGTAAGCGTCTTCCTGGCCCACTCCTCCGCGCACTCCCAGTTGTCGTAGTTAGGGTTGTACTTGCAAAACAAAACAGAAAGCTCCCGCCATCCAATCAACTCGTCCAGATACTTATCCGCAACCGCCTCGCCAGCCTTGCCGCGCTTCACCGCATCCTTCACAGCCAGCGCAACAGTAATCGGCGAGATATGCCCGTAATGCAAATAAGGCGACATCTGGCTCGTCCCGCGCGTCTCAGGATGATTCCGCGCCTCGTCGTAATCGGCCAGCTGTGTCTCCGTAAACTCCTTCAGCCGCGTCAGCGCCGCCTTAGTCCCGCCTGTAAAAGTATCGACAGGCCCAACCGACCGATCCAGCTTGTCAAAACCCTCGGTAATATCCTTCTTCAGCGAATAACTCGCAACCCGCCTCTTCCATTCTTTTTCCAGCTTGATCTTCTTCACCGGCACAAGAAACTCCGGCAATTGCCTATGCAAATGCGGCCGGAAATGATGCAGCAAAACATAAGTCTTCCCAAACACCGCCGAAGGCACAACCACATCCGCATCCACCGTAAGAAAAGGAATCTTCAGCTTGCGAGCCAGCGCCTTTCGCCACCGCTCCGGCTCCCGGCAAACATTCTCATCCCCCACCACCATCGCCGCCCCAACCTCATCGAGAAAAGCCTCCAGCGTATCCCCATCCGTAGGCCGCCGCACCACAAATCCAACCCCGCGCTCAGCCAGTCCCTCAGCCAAATCATGCAGCCCCTGCTGCAAAAAGTAACAATGCCGGTAATTGGCATTCGGATAATTCGGAATCACAGAAAAATAAGCCGCCACCGGCAATCCCAGCGCATTCCCGCAACTAAGCGCCACCTCCAGCGCCGGATTATCGACCGCCCTCTGCGCCCGCTGCACCCAATACACCACGCACTTGCCATCCGCGCGCAGCTCACCCCCACGCCGCACAGTCACGCGCTTATTCGCAGCAATCTCCGACAGCGCCTCAGGCAACTCACCGGCCGCCATACAAGCCCTCCGCACAAACACTCATCCTACCGGCTTCATCTTCCACAAGCTGGTCCCATCCGCACTTCAATTTGATCCCAGCGAAAGAGCCATAACTCAATATTCGCCAGCTTGAATCCGGCAGCTTGATTTGGAGAGACCAAGCGGTCGCTTGTATTTCTCACCTGGAGTACCATGTCTGCACAGCCGAATCGCCAACTCAACTGGACGTGAGGTTCCCTTGCAAGCCGAAGACTCATCCAGCAGCGCAACCTTAAAGATGACCGCGCGCCTTCCGCGTATCGAAACCGTCGATCTCCTTCGCGGCCTGCTCATGATCCTGATGGCCCTCGACCATGCCCGCGACTTCTTCTCCGGCGCGGGAGTCAACCCCACCGACCCGCTGCGCTCCTGGCCCGCGCTCTTCGCCACGCGCTGGGTCACGCACCTCTGCGCTCCAGGCTTTGTAGCGCTCGCGGGAACCTCCGTTTATCTCCAGCGTGCCCGCGGCAAGTCGCAGGCTGAGATCGCGCGGCTGCTCCTAACGCGCGGCCTCTGGCTTATCTTCCTGGAGCTCACCCTCATCAGCTTCTCCTGGTCGCTCACGTTTTCCGCTCCGTTCTTTCAGGTCATCTGGGCAGTCGGAGTCGCCATGGTGCTGCTCGCCGGCCTGCAATACCTGCCCGCCAAAGCAGTCGGAGCCATCGGCGCAGCCATCGTAGTCCTGCACAACCTGCTCGAGCCGATTGATCCGTCTTCTCTCGGTTCCTGGGGCAATCTCTATACGCTCATGGTCGGCCGCGGTCCGCTCATCTTCCATGGCCAGCCATTCGGCTTCGTCGCCTACTCGGCCATCCCCTGGACAGGCGCCATCTGCCTCGGTTACGCTTTCGGCCCCGTCGTCCTTGCGCGCCTAAGCTTTTGGAGACGCGTCCTTCCAGGCATCGTCTTGCTCGCCGCCTTCGCCCTCCTGCGCATCTTCTCAAGCTATGGAGACGCCACCCGCTGGCAGCCGCTCGCCAACCCCGTCCAATCCGCCATGAGCTTCATGAACCTGCAGAAATACCCGCCGTCGCTCGAGTATTACCTGGCCACCTTCGGAGTGCTGCTCATCCTCTATGCCATCTTCGACAGCGCAGTGCAGCACAATTGGGCCAACCCTCTGCGCAGCTTCATCAAGACCTACGGCGAAGTTCCTTTCTTCTACTACATCCCGCATATCTGGCTTCTGCACGCAGCCACGGTTCTCGTCGCGCTCGTCACCGGCCAGGACTGGCACATCTGGCTGCAGCCTCGCGTCATCTTTCTCTCCGGACCGCCGCCCGGCTGGGGCTTCGGCCTGCCTTTCGTCTATGCAATATGGGCCGCCGTCGTACTAGCGCTCTATCTACCCTGCCGATGGTTCAGGAGCTATAAATCCCATCATCGCGATTGGTGGCTGAGTTATCTCTAGACAAGCGATCCGCAAATCCAAAAATGATTTCGGGCGCCCCACCTTCACCGCCGCCTTTGGCGATTAAGGTGGGATACTTTGTATCTATAAGCCCCTTACAGTTCTTGATAGCTTTTCTATTCTCTGGTCCCTAAAAGAAATCCCCCAACCCAGCCTTCCCGGCATGCTCCACCATCCCACGCTGAATCTCCA
>Ga0206802_1240_pt1 | contig 11700 bp, 12 predicted proteins | sample Alteio_BWOrgCont_63_FD_152902 | JGI IMG/M metagenome (GOLD analysis project Ga0206802, IMG submission 152902) | Enriched cells from forest soil in Barre Woods Harvard Forest LTER site, Petersham, Massachusetts, United States -... | ecosystem: Environmental > Terrestrial > Soil > Temperate forest >... | reverse complement strand
ATAAAGCGTGGGCAGATCTGTATTCAGCAAAAAGATTAGGGTATACTATTAATTCCGGATTTATCAGCGCGTTAAACCAGGCATCTGGTAGAATGGAGAGGTAATGTCCACAAAAAGAACAAGGGGTATCTTTTTAACTGTTAATAAATATCAAACTAAAATCATTCTCCTCATCTTTATTCCTTCCCTGTTGATTTTTTTGTCGTTTATCAGCATTGTGTTTATCGGTAACCCGATTATTTCAATGGCCATATTTCATACTTCGTTTTCAGGCATGGAACGTTTGATCAATCAATTTTCCGGATTGATGATTTTTTTAATGTGTTTGGTTCTTTGGGTATCCTTGATGTTAGCGTTTGTTGTTTCTAATAACATGGTGGGTGCTTTTGGGCGTATCAACAGGGAGTTAGAAGAAATTATCGCCAGGCGATCCCAAAAAAGCATCGCTTGCCGTTCCCATGACGATTTGGCGCGTGACCTGCTAAAAAATATTAATGTGCTGGTCAAGTATTATGTGGAGCATAAAGATGAGAATAAGAAATCATAAGGCTAAAAAGGGTTTTACCCTTATTGAAATAACTATAGTTTTGATCATTGTCGGGATTTTGGCTGCTGTTTCCCTGCCGGCATATTTTTCCTGGGTAGAACGTTCCCGTGCGGGAGAAGCGATACTCGCATTAGGAGCATTAAAAGATACTGTAGAAGGCCAAATCCAGGCTGGGAGTGTTAATGTATGTAATGGACAAGGTCAACCACTCACGGGGGCTTTTCGTACTTTTGTGTATGGCATTCTTGATTCAATGTCACATGGGCAGTATTTTTTGTACGGTACAGCTGCTGACACTCAAGTAGGAGCCCCTACCGTAGGATGTAACAATGGAGCGCTGCGGATTGATGCGATACGGAATCACGCGGTGCAGTACGGAGGCGGTGACCCTTGCGCAAGCGGCAGTAACCCGATCTGTCATTTTGTCGGTTGTGGAGGTACTTGGGGGTTCATGATTGAGAGTGGGGTAACGATTTGTCGGGATACTTCGGGATATTACACCATGGCAGGTTTGGGTACATATTTCGGTTCACCTTAAGGAATCGTAATTTTATTTTATCGGCCATTGATTCCTACATTGGCTGGATTATAATCAAGTTGATTTAAGCTTTGGAAGTTTTGCGCCTGTAGCTCAACTGGAAAAGGCCCAATTGCTTCGGCTTTGTTAGGTGGTTTCAAGCGCCTGTAGCTCAACTGGATAGAGCATTAGTCTTCGGAACTAAGGGTTGCAAGTTCGAGTCTTGCCAGGCGCGTTTTATGACTATGCCTAAAATTCTTAAAAAGTGTGGCAAGAAATGTTGGGTCTGCGGCAGGCCGGTTTTTAGCGTTCATTCCGTCTATTGCGCCAGATGCGCGCGCCTGGCCTTTCGCATGAAAGCGAGGCGGTTCTCGCCCGAGGCTGTTGAGAGGGTCTGGAATTATGTACGTACCCACGACTATCGGTGTTATTACACCAATATGCCCCTTGAGATGGAGGACATCAGATCCCCTTGGTTTTGCGTCTTTGACCATTTGATACCCCTTGATCCAAACCAAATCGTGCTGACTAGCGCCTTGATCAATGAGATGAAATCAGCCCTCTCGCCTAAGGAATTTTGGTATTATGTTAAACAGTTGGCTGATTATATAGATCATCACAAGAAGATAAAAAAGATAAAGCTGGCCTATTGGCGGCAGGGCGCTTATAGCCATGGGTATGGCGAAGGTACAGGAGGCAAGCCCATTGGCGCGAACACCTCAGGGTAAGAGGCAAAAAATGTTACCTCTGCGGACGGCCGGTCTTTAACATCCGTTCCAAGTATTGTCTGCGGTGTTCACACTTTGCCCATCGCCTGGAGATGCAAAGATTGTGCCTTATTCAATGAGATGAAATCAGACCTTTCCATCAAGGAATTCTGGTATTACATCAGGCAATTGGCCAACTATAAAAGGAAACATTCAAGAATAAGGAAGAAAAAGCTGGTTTACTGGTACAGGCTGACTTCACAAGAGCTGCGTTTAAAAAGCCTTCGGGATTAAATTATTTTTATCTTTACTTTGAAATGACTTTTGGATATAGTTTTTTTCTATGTCAGTGCAAACTTCCCTACATAATACTCCTTTAGCCGATGAGCATGTGGCGCTGGGTGCCAAAATGGTCGGCTTTGGCGGATGGAACATGCCTTTGCAATATGAGAGCATTCTCGCCGAGTGGGAACATAATCGTAAAACCGTCTCACTTTTTGATTGCTCTCACATGGGTGAGTTTATGATCAAGGGCGACGCGGTTGCCTGCGGTTTGGACGCGATGGTAACCCAGACGATCGTTGATATGCCCGTTCATACCTGCCGTTACGGTGCGATGCTCAATGAAGAGGGTGGCATTATTTATGATTTGATCGTTTATCGTAAAGACATAGAGGACTGGATGATCGTGGTCAACGCGGCTAATATAGAGAAGAACGCGCGGCACTTTCGGGCGCATTTAAACGCTAAGGCATCTTTTGAGGACGCCTCTTTTAAAACAGCCAAGCTTGACCTTCAAGGCCCTCAATCGCGCGACCTATTAAAAGTCCTGGCACCAGGTATTGAAAAATTATCCTATTATACATTTCATCAATTCCAGATAGAAGGCATTCCATGCTTGATTTCCCGCACCGGCTACACCGGCGAGCTGGGCTTTGAAATTTACTGCCCATGGGAAAAGTGTAAAGAAATCTGGAAATTAATTTTGAAGAATGCTACAGTAAAACCAACAGGTTTAGGGGTGCGTGATGTGTTGCGTGTTGAGATGTGCTACAGCCTTTACGGCCATGAACTTGATGAGGGTATTTCTCCGCTGGAAGCAGGATTAGAAAAATTTATCGACGGGAAAAAAGATTTTATCGGGCGCCAGGCCCTTTTGGCACGGCCGGCCCAACGCGCCATCGGTTATTTTACCAGCACCTCGCGTAAAAGCCCCAGGGCGGGACATAAGATTTTTGATGCCCAGGGTAAAGAATTAGGGGTGGTGACAAGCGGGACTTTTTCGCCCGGATTACAGGCTGGTATTGGCATAGGATTCATGAGCCTTCAGGGCAACGGCACTGGTACACAACTATTTTTTGGTGATGAAAAGAATAAGGCCGAGGGTATGGTTGTCAAAAGGCCTTTTTATAAAAAAGGATCTTTAAAAGCATAGTTATTCGTCATCTGGGACGTTATTGTAGTCATCCTGAGTGAAACGAAGGATCTTAATAAAATTAATTCTTTAAAGATTCTTCGCTTCGCTCAGAATGACAGTATTTTCGCCTCAGAATGACAACACGCACAGGAGACGGGTATGGAAATCGAAGAAAATTTTCTTTATACGAAAGAACATGAATGGGTTTCCGTCGAGGATAACATTGCCACGATGGGCATCACCGATTACGCCCAGGAGGCTTTGGGTGATGTGACCTACGTCGAGCTTCCTGAAGAAGAATCCGAGGTGGAGCAGTTTGAGCAGTTTGTTTCCGTCGAGTCAGTCAAGGCGGCCAGCGACATTTACGCGCCTATGGGCGGCAAGGTCACGGAAGTCAATCGCAAACTGGAGGACACACCCGGCCTTATCAACAAGGATTGTTACGGCAAAGGGTGGATCGCCAAGATAGAAGTCCGTGATATGGACGAAAGCACCAATCTCATGAGTGCCGAGGAATACCGTAATTATTTGGAATCGTTGCATTGACAAAAACCTAACGATGTCGAAGGACGTATGGATAAAGCCTTTTTATTTGGAATCGTTGCATTGACAAAAACCTAACGATGTCGAAGGACGTACGGCTAAAGCCTTTCTATTTAGATTCCCTCGCACACTAGGATCTTGAATTGAACCCTTATATAACCAATACCCCCCAAGAAGTCAAGCAGATGCTTGAAAGCATCGGCGTTGAGAATATCGACGCCCTTTTTGCCGGCATTAAGCCGGAACATCGGCCTAAGTCATTTGATCTGGCGCGCGGCCTTTCAGAATATGAAGTCGTGCGCCACGTGACGGCGCTGTCTTTAAAAAATAATGTGCATGTCACTCCTTTTATCGGCGGGGGATATTACGATCATTATATTCCAACGGCAGTCCCATCATTAACTTCCCGGGGAGAATTTTATACAGCGTACACTCCCTATCAGCCCGAATGCGCCCAGGGGACCTTGCAGGCCCTCTTTGAATATCAAAGTTCTATTTGCGCCCTGACCGGGATGGAGGTTTCTAACGCTTCTTTGTACGACGGGGGAACAGCCCTTTATGAAGCCATGATGATGGCCATCCGTATCACCGGGCGTAGCAAGGTGATCATGGACGGCGGGGTCAGCCCTATTTACCGCAAGATTTTAAAGACTTACACGCATCATTTGTCTTATCAGTTTGAAGAGACACCTGTCGTCCAGGGCACAAGCAGCAGGGATGAAATATACCGCCTCTTAGACAAGGACACCGCGGTCGTTATTTTACAGAACCCTAATTTTTTCGGGGCCATTGATGATTTGACCGACATCATCCAAAAAGCCCATAGCGTGGGTGCTTTGGCCATTGTCAGTGTCTATCCCATTTCATTGGGGTTATTGAAAACACCGGCGGACATGGGTGCTGATATTGTGACGGGCGAGGGCCAGTCCTTGGGATTGCCGCTTAATTTTGGCGGTCCTTATTTAGGATTTATGAGTGCCCGCAAAAAATATATCCGCAAAATGCCCGGGCGCATCGTCGGTGAAACAGTGGATTCCAAGGGGCAGCGCTGTTTCGTTAACACCTTGCAGGCGCGTGAACAGCATATCCGACGGGAAAAGGCGACTTCAAATATTTGTACCAATGTTTCTTTATGCGCCTTGCAGGCGGCGATTTTTATGGCGGTGGTGGGCAAAAACGGCTTGAAGGAAATGGCGCAATTGAATTTAGATAAAGCGGAGTATGCCAAACAGGTTTTGTCCAAGATCAAGGGTGTTGAAGTCAAGCGTTCCGCGCCGACCTTTAATGAATTCACCTTGCACCTGCCTAAGGACGCTTCACAGGTGGTAGAGGCCATGATGAAAAAAGGTTTCGCGGCAGGATTTGCTTTGGGCCGTTATTATCCTGGCATGGAACGTTATTTACTGGTGGCTGTGACCGAGAAGCGGACTAAAGAAGAGATTGATCGTTACGCGAAAGCGTTGCAGGAAGTGTTGTAATATCCGTGATGCTATTTGGCTTCAATTTATTTTTTTCACTCACGGTCATTTTTTTAAAGGCAAAAGTTTTTCTGTTGTTCCGGTGGCTGAACAACTCGCTTAAAAGTTCTCTGGAACTTTTAAGCTCAAACAAGTTCAGCCATCCCTCGGCCTAAAGCCTCGGGATTCCCGAAACAACAAGAAACTTTTGCCTAAAAATGACAGTTCGTTCAAAAAACAAATTGAAGCCAAATAGCAACCATGAATATTATTTTATAGCTTAAGCAGCATTGTAAGGAAAGAGTTTGTTCTTTGAAGCGACTGTGTCATTTTTAGCCTAAAAACGTATGATGGTGAGGGAACCCTGTACCGTACGGTACAGGGTGGTCAAACATGTTTGAGTCCTTTCCGCCTAGAGGCGGAGAGGACGAGTTGTTTGACCACCGAACCAGCATATGTTTTTGGGCGTTAAGAAAATGACTTTCAGGAGCGAAAAGAACAAATTCTTTCCTTACAATGCGTGTATACGAGAAAATAAATTGAGGCTAAATAGCAGGCGCTAGATTCCCGACAGAAGCATTCGGGAATGACGAGCAACTGCGAGTGTCGGTCAATACGACCATTTGGAGTATATATGGAATTAATATTTGAAAAATCTATAGTGGATCGCCGTGGGTTTGATTTTGGGCCTTCGGATGTTCCTACACATGCGAATATTGCTCCTAAATACGCGCGCCGTGAAGATGCTCCTTTGCCGGAAGTTTCTGAATTGGACGTGGTCCGTCATTACACCCGTTTGTCCCAAAAGAACTTTTCGATTGATACGCATTTTTATCCGCTGGGTTCATGCACCATGAAATATAATCCCAAGTTTACCGAGGCCCTGGCGCGTTTGTCGGGATTTACAGATCTTCATCCGTTATTAGCACAGCTTTCAGGAGGAGAACAGTGGACCCAGGGGGCTTTGCAAATTTTGTATGAGTTAGAGCAGTGGATGTGTGAGATGACAGGATTTGGTCATTTTACCATGCAGCCTCTGGCTGGCGCCCATGGGGAATTGACCGGTATTATGCTCATGGCGGCGTATCATAAATCCAAGGGGAATTCTAAAAAGAAATATGTCATTATCCCGGACTCCGCTCACGGAACGAATCCTGCCTCTGCCGCGGTGGCGGGCTATGAAACAATTTCCATTCCATCCAATAAAGACGGAGGCATGGATTTAGAGGCGCTTAAAGCCGCTGTCAATGATGAGACGGCCGGTCTCATGATGACCGTGCCCAGCACCTATGGCGTCTTTGAAGGGAATATCAGCGAAATCGCCAAGATCATTCACGCGGTCGACGGCATCATGTATTATGACGGGGCTAATTTAAACGCTGTTTTAGGGCGCTGCCGACCGGGCGATGTTGGCTTTGATGTGATGCATATCAATACCCATAAAACGTTCACGACCCCTCATGGTGGCGGTGGCCCTGGTTCCGGTCCCGTTGGTGTTAATGAAAAATTAGCCAAATTCTTGCCGATCTCACGGGTCATCAAACGCAGGAGTGGTGAATACGCTTTGGATTATAATTATCCTGAATCCATCGGGTATATTGCTTCATTTTACGGTAATTTCGGACTTCTGGTGCGGGCGTACGCGTATATGCTGATGCTGGGCAAGGAAGGTTTGATTGACACGACCAATCACGCGGTGCTTAATGCTAATTACATCATGAAAAAGTTGGAGCCCTATTATAAAATTTGTTTTGACCGCATCTGCATGCACGAAAGTGTTTTTTCCGCCTCCAGGCAGGCTGAGCGCGGGGTGCATGCCATTGACATTGCCAAATTCCTCATTGATCAGGACATCCATCCTCCGACGGTGTATTTCCCCATCAGCGTGCCTGAGGCCATCATGATCGAACCCACTGAAACAGAGTCCAAGCAGACCATGGACCATTTTATCGCCAAAATGATCGAGGCGGACAAGCTTTCTCAGAGCAACCCAGCGGCTTTTCATGAATTCCCCAAGACCATGCCTGTTGCTCGTCCGGATGAAGTCAAAGCCGCCAGGGACGTTAAAACCAGCTACTTCTTGACGCCTACCACGAGGGACTTATTGGATTGATAATGACGAGGTGTTATGCAAACTATCCGTCATTTGACAAACATAGAATTTCCTTGTATTTTTCTGGGAATAGCGGGACAATAAATATTGTGAATCATATTAAAAAACAATCCATATCTGATCTTATCGAGCCCTATGCTGGCCAATGGGTAGCTCTCACATCAAACCAAACAGCAATTGTGGCACATTCCAGAAATTTAAAAACGGCCTTAAAGCAAGCTCATCAAAAGGGTGAAGAATTTCCTCATATGGTTAAGGCTCCGACCGAATCAACAGCCTCTGTTATCTATTGAACCCCACGTTTACCATCCCATATAAGAAGATTCATATTCCTTCACGGGGAGATTTTCCAGCGCAAGTTAAGTATTCTCCCATTGTTGCCACCGTTTTAGAGAGCAAGTCAAACCGGCTTAATTTTTCTTTTGATTCTATCATTGACTCAGGGGCTGATTATTGTGTATTTCCATCCCAGTTAGGAGAATTGATTGGGCACTAGGCAAGAAGTTACCAACCTATGGAGTAGGAGGGCAGGAAACTTTATATTTTCATCATATTAAAGTTACTTTGATCATCGAGAAAGAGGCATGGGAGTTTCCATGTTTTGCCGGCTTTTCAAGAAAGATGAATCACAAAGGAGTTGGATTGCTTGGCCGGCAGGGATTTTTTAATTTGTTTAAAAGAGTTGAGTTTTTAGAGAATAAGCGAAAGTTAATACTGGCAGTAGAAAGCGGCCCATTATTTTAACCCTCGAATTACCATGAAGAAATCACCCCTTTATGCAGCTTAGAGACATTTCATTTCCCACTCCAGAGGAAAATATCGCTTTTGATGATGTTTTATTGTCCTTGGCAGAAAAGCATGATGCCGGGGAATACCTGCGCTTTTGGGAGTCTTCTAAAATATTTATTGTCCTTGGCCGTATCGGCCGCGCGGAAATAGATGTCAATACCATCCATACCCAACAAGACGGTATTCCTGTGTTATGGCGTTCTTCAGGTGGCGGGACAGTGGTCCAAGGTCCGGGATGCCTTAACTACACATTAATTCTCTCGAAACAAAAGTATCCGCAGCTTCATGATTTACGCAAATCTTATGAATGGATCAGCACCCGTGTCATTGAAGCCCTGCGTCAGGCTGGGGTGGAGGCGTATTTTAGGCCGACGTCAGATTTAGCCACTGGTCAGGGGGAGAAAAAATTCTCCGGCAACGCCCAGCGCCGGGGGAAGAATTATATTTTGCATCATGGCACGATACTTTACAATTTTGACATATCACTCATCAGCCGCTATTTGAAGATGCCCCAAGACATCCCTGAATACCGTCAAAATCGCCCACATACGGACTTCGTTACCAATGTTCCCATTAATCCGCTTGTTTTTAAAGACCATCTGGCCCAAAGTTTTCATGCCTCAGCCTTGCAATCCCCAAGCCCTCAAGAGCTTTCATTGCTAAGAAATTTCTAACATTTTTAGGGATCGACTTGCCAATACTTTAATAAATGTTATACTTAATCAGAGTTAATCAGTACTGATCAATCATGAACAGGAGGGTAAAATGACCGTTGAGACTATCCCTGCCGTTAAAGCGCGCACTCACTTTGGGGAATTAATGAAGAAATCTTATATAAAAGGTGCCCGTTTTATTGTTGAAAAGTCGGGTATCCCTATGGTTGTTATCCTTAACGCTCAGGATTATAATCGCATGGTTGAAGCTAGTGAAGAACGTTTTAAGATACTGGATCGTATTAAATCAAAATTATCTAAAGTTTCCGAAGATGTCATTTTAGAAGATGTTTCCAAAGCGGTATCCTCTCTAAGAAAACGACATGCTTAAAGCTGTTATTGATACTAATCAATTTGTCAGCAGTTTGATTTCCAAACAAGGCCCATCCGCGCAGTTAATAGATCGCTGGAGAGAACAAAAGTTTATTCTTGTTACAAGCCCTGAAATTATGGCTGAAATTCAAAGAGTTCTTGAATATCCTCACATAGCCAAGAAGTATAAGCTCACTAAATCGGTCATACAGTCTTTAATGATTTTGATAGAGCATGAAGCAGTTGTGATACCAAAACCAACAATAGTTCACGTTATTAAAGATGATCCGGATGATGATAAATTTTTGGGATGCGCGCTTGCCGCTAAAGCGGAATATATTGTTTCAGGTGACCAACATCTGTTGAGTCTTGGTAGTTATGAATCGATTTCCATTGTCACGGTGAAAGATTTTCTGCTGAAATGCAGGTAATCATTCCAATCAATGAAGCTCCCCAACCCTAACATAGATCCCACCATTCTCAAACCGCCTAAAACCACCCAAATTGGCATTATTTAAATATACCAGGTATACTTGGGTATTATGAAAAAAGCGGTATCTGCTTTTATCCTTTTGTGCTTTATTGGCACAGGCATAGTGGGTCCAGGCCCTGTTTATGCCCAAGATTTTACTTTGCCCGCACCCGGTAAAATGGTGGCGCTAAGCCCTGCTTTTAGTCCCGTTGTGCTTAAAGGCATCAAAGTCCATGCAGACAATCCATTTAGGTTCGATTTTTTTATGGATGTAGGGGACGATTCTAAACCGTCCCAAAATGGGCGGGTTTTGAACCCGCCCCTACAGCAAGATGCCACACGTTTAATCAAGTATTTCCTCGCTTCATTAACCATCCCTGAAAAAGACTTATGGGTCAATCTTTCCCCTTATGAAAAAGACCGTATAGTTCCACAAGAATTTGGACAAACGGAAATGGGGCGTGATTTGTTAGCACAAGACTACATGCTCAAACAAATTACAGCGTCATTGATATACCCCGAAAGTCAATTAGGTAAAGAATTTTGGACTAAGGTTTATGCCCAGGCCCAAGCCAAATATGGGACAACGAATATTCCGATTAACACATTCAATAAAGTTTGGATAGTTCCTGATAAGGCTGTTGTCTATGAAAACGGGGGAGTGGCGTTTGTATTGGAAAACCATTTGAAGGTGATGTTGGAAGAAGATTATTTATCATTCAGTCGTCATTCTGAGGGAGTGCGTAGCACGACTGAAGAATCTAAAGGTATATTAAGATCCTTCGCTAACGCTCAGGATGACAGGGATCATAGCATAGCATTCAACATCATCCGTGAAATCGTCATTCCCGCCTTAACCAAGGAAGTCAACGAAGGCAAGAATTTTTCTCAACTACGTCAGGTTTTCTATTCGTTAATTTTAGCCACTTGGTATAAAAAGAAGATCAAGGACAGCATTCTTAATAAGATTTATTCCAATCAAAACAAGATTGGCGGGGTGGATGTTTTCCAGGGAGATAAGGAGAAAATTTATCAGGAATACCTGAGAGCTTTTAAGAAGGGGGTTTTTAACTATATTAAAGAAGATGTTTCTTTGGGTTCCCCAGGTTCGGATAGCAAGAAACAGGGAGTATTGCCAAGGAAGTATTTCTCTGGCGGGGTCAATGCCTTAGAAATAGATCATGCCATGCTTCTTATTGGCCCCGGTCAAATTAGGCACGAACAGATCAATACTCTTGATAAAGCACAATTGGTAGAAGTCGTAACAGATATTAGATTCGACCGTGCCATGAATAATGGTGACAGTGCTCAACCAGGAGGAATTCAAGGGGAGGCTGTCAATGAGAAGCAAATCCAGGAGACAATAGATGTTTTTGAGGATAGAGCAGTAAAAGACCGCTTGGCCTATGAATTAAGTCATTTCGATACGATTTACCCAGGGCAGAGGTGGCGTTTGACAATGGTACGCAATGCAATCTTTGCAGGTAGTATCATGCCTGTAGTGAGTGGGACAAAATTAGTTTTAGATTATCCTTTGCTCCAAACTAAAAAGCCGCCTCGTCTTTATTTACTGCCACCTAATGACAATAGAATGATTCTTGGCATGGAATTTTTACGATTACCTTCCTACAAATTGAATGTTAACGCAGGTCCAGAAGAAGGGAAATCACTAGCTGAAGATTTTACTGTTGTTGCTAATCCTATTAGAAAAATACCCTTAAAGATTTTTTTAGAAGAAAAGTTAAGGGTCGACCCAAAGAAGGATCAGTATGTACTGGCTAATTTGTTTTACGTTGAAAATGATGGGGTAATAGTTCGGGATATGAAAACACATCAAGTAAGAATTAATTTGAGAGGAAACGAGAAGAATTCGAATGTAAATCTTAAGACTGGTATGTTTTATGGCTATCAAACAGGACTAGGGGAAGAAGAAGCGCATAACCCTGCGTATGCACTTATAAATGATGTTAATACGCAAATGATTTTACGTTACCATTTTCATCCAATTCAATACACGCCTGTTATTGCTTGGGAAGACATTGATAATCGAATTCAGGAAATGGACAGGTCTCCACAAATAACTAATGTGCCTGAGCTTGTCATTAATTTTAAT
>Ga0206802_1239_pt1 | contig 11902 bp, 10 predicted proteins | sample Alteio_BWOrgCont_63_FD_152902 | JGI IMG/M metagenome (GOLD analysis project Ga0206802, IMG submission 152902) | Enriched cells from forest soil in Barre Woods Harvard Forest LTER site, Petersham, Massachusetts, United States -... | ecosystem: Environmental > Terrestrial > Soil > Temperate forest >... | reverse complement strand
AAGAAGTTTGAAATCCGCCATGCTTTGAGTGTTAGTAGTGGTTTTGGTGGTAAAAATGCGGCACTAATATTTAGTTATAAGAGCGCATGATTCAATCCTTCAGGAAAGTTTTTGTTACAGGAGGTAGTGGATTTATAGGACGTTCTCTAATTAAATTATTGCACTCGAAAGGGTTGGAAGTGAAAGCTTTGGCCCGCTCTGAGGATGCTCAGGAAGTTGTCAAATCCCTTGGTGCAACGCCTGTGCGAGGTGATATATCAGATTTGAAAATCCTGCTAGCTGAAACAGCCGGTTGCGATGCATTGTTTCACCTCGCTGGTGTTGTTTCTTACCAAGTGCTACATCGGAAAAAGATGTTGCAAGTAAATGTTGAGGGAACGAAAAATATTCTAAAAGTGATAAAGAAGAATCAAATTCATAGATTTGTTTATTGCAGTACGGTCTCGGTTCTTGGCGGCTCTCAGGGGGAGGTTCGCGACGAAAATTCGCAAATGTATGCATTATTTCAGGCAATAATGGAGATTCAGAACCTCCAACCAATGCTGCCTCAAGATGACCGTCCTGGATCGCACGATATCCAGTTCCAATCGCATCGGCCGAGGAAGCGCTCCCCGTGCAAAGAGTGTGGCTGGGACCTTGCAATTTTAAGAGTAATGAAATTTCCGCGGCGGAATCGCCTAAACTGCCGGATAAAAGTATGAGAGGGTTAACCTTGCTCGGGCCTTTAGTCAAATAATTTCTATGTTCATCAAATATTTTTTCAATCCCAGCCATCGATGTCCCCTCAAACACCCCACACTGGAAGCTATTGGTCTTATCAATTTTAAGTTTAGAATCTTGCATGGCAAGAAGCGCTGCAGCACATGCAAGTTGTGAGTGACGGTGCATTCTTCTTACTCTTTTGGGATCCATATAGGTATTTGGATCGAAGGATGAAACCTGTGCCCCAAGGACAGTCTTGCTGTTATCACCGTTTTTAATTTCAAAAACTCCTGAAGCTGATTTCCCCTGTACGATATGTTTCCACAGAGTCCCACATTCCAATCCAATTGGGGAAATTACTCCGACTCCTGTGATAACGACTCTATGCTTAAGGTTCCGTCGCAGCAGAGTTACTAACTTTTTTTGGGTTTCGAATTCCCTCTTGAATTCCCCGCCGCCCGATCGCCTATCATTAACCCTGCGGTCAATGATAAGCGGACTAATTTCTCTATTTAAATCTGCAAATATACCTCGAAGTGCAGATATACGGGCTTCGGATAGACGGCCGAATTCAACTCCAAATACAGTGTTAGTATTTTTTCGCCAAGTTACAGTCGAAGGGATGCTCAACTTTTCGATTTCTGATTCCACTTCGATTTTTATGGAAGAAGGCAATTCGAGCGACGATTTCAGAAAAAAAGACATCCCTGTATCGCTAACATCTTGTATGTACCCTATAAGCGATTGAGATCCCTCAGGAGTCGAGTACGAGATTCTGATCTCTTTATCTATACGAATTCGTCTCGGAAGCCGCCGATCCTGATAAGCATTTTGCATATTAGTTCCCTTTACCTATAGCTGGCGATATGATTTAAGATTGCTCACTTTGGTGAACCGAATTTGTACGTTATGTTTAGGGCAACAGTATTGGCAAAATCCTTATATGTCCCGCTAATATCTGCTGATGGGAATCCTGCGGTATTCAGGCCGACATTATTATTAATTGTTCGGTTGTGAGAAAATACCGCTGCATACGCAAGATCTACGGTGACATGGGAAGAAACCGCATACCCTGTTCCAATAGTAAGCCCATATCGTGTCAAATCTTGATAAGAGGGAGAAAAAGTTGATTCTGGCTCAGCCCAAGGCGCATACCAGAAACCAGTACGAAATTGCCAGCGATCACTGTACTTATAGTTCGCCCCAGCATTGAAACTCCACGCGTCTCGCAAGTTAAGCGGCGTCGGATTATTCGCGTCAAGAACAGCGAGCCTGAATGGATTCGATTCTTTATAAGTGACATTCAAGTTCTGGAATTGAGACCAGTGGTACCACGCGGCATCTGTCTCGAGCAACCACTTTGATGTAGGTTTAAACGCATACCCTAATTGAACGTTTTCGGGGAGTGTCAGCTCTGTTTCTGCGTCTACAGAATAATTCGATCCCCCAAAAACTGCGGCAGATGTTCCGGAGAGACCACTTAATTTAATGCTCCCATCTATAGGGATAGTTACTTGCGAATGGTAGGTGACTCCGAAAGAATTTTTTTCGTCTGGGGTGTAAACAAATCCTGCATGTCCACCCCAAGAAGAACCATCTCCTTTAAGACTAGCAACACCGTCTGGAGTGCCAGCGCTGGGCGCTCCAAAACCAGCATTCAGTGCATCCACATTAACATGTCGATCTAATTGCGCATTGGAAAGATCTGCATAATCAAAACCAGCACCAAGTGAAAATTGAGGCGTCATTTGTAACGCAACAGATGGGGAAACAAAAGTAACTGCCAAGCGAGAATCTGTTGCCACATAGCGCTGGGGGCTATTGCCATCCCAATGCGTTTCCAAGCCATAAGGGGTTTGAACGCTTAATCCAAAACCGATCAATCCATCCATATAAGTATGTGTAGCGGACAAATTAGGAACAGCAACATCCGTTACGCGCTCCTTAGTTTGAGCGCCGGTATTGCTGTCATATGCTCCGTGAACATTTTCCCAAGTCGCGCCGATCGTAAATTGAGTTCCTGGAAGACGTGTAATGCCGCCGGCATTAGACCACGCCACCGTTGGATCATCATTTTGGCCAGCAACACCGACATATCCCTCGCCGGCAGAACGCGCACTAGGCACTTCATTCCCGATATTGGCTCCGCCCAATGCCCAACTGCTAGATACCATCCCCATCGATAACAGCAGTCCGAGTCCCTTTGATACGTAACGCATGAAGTTCCCCCTCCAGAGTTTTTTCTAATGTAATGATTGACTATGCGGCTTTTGCCCCATCCAGCTGCCGTTGATGACAAATTTTTTCGATTTCCAGACGATCAAAAAGAAGCGCGGCATTCGAGCCATGCCCGACGCGTTTCCAGACACGGATCTTCCCCTTGTGGATCCAACTCACAAGCGTTTGCCGCGAAATTCCCAGCGCCTGACAAGCCTCTGTTCTGTCGAGGATTTCGCTTGGATTCATGAATTGTAAACTTTATGTAAATTCATTTTAACTCGCTGGATATAACAGGGGTTGTCAGTTCTGTCAAGGGGTCCACCACTATATTTTTATAGTATTTTTCCCTATAGAGCTTTACAGCGCGTGAAGAATGGTAAACAACACAAGACAAGGCCAAACATCAATACGGCAGACATCAGCGCAGGAAGCGGATGCTCGTTTCGCGGACTGCGCAGCGTCAGATGAAGATAGTGCGTTAGCATGGCGAAGATGGCAAGACGATTCGAAAGACACTTCCTTTATTCTGCTGACTCGAAACCTCAATCGTTCCGCCATGGCGCTGGATGATTTGCTGTGTCAGATACAGCCCAATACCCATTCCGTGCGAACCTTTTGTACTGAACCAGGGATCAAACAAATGTGAAATGTCTTTTGCCGCTATGCCTGATCCAGAATCTTTAATTGTGAGTTCAAAGCCCGCAGGATTATGCTGAAGGTCACAACTCAAAAGCCTGGCATGGGTTATTGTCCACATCGATTCGACAGCATTTCGAATAATGTTGCAAAAGGCAATTTCCAGTTGATGCGCATTCCCCGAATACGAAGGAAGATTTGAGGCTATTGTGGTTTGGAGTTTGATTGTCTCGCGCTTCAATCGCTCCCCCTCTGCCGCAAGTACATGCTCCAGAATCTCGGCCAAATTTAGCGGTTCGCGCAAGAGTCTGGCGTCCATAGACAATTCGCGAATGGCTTCAATTTTTTCTGCTGCTTCATGCGATTCTCTCAAAATAAAAGCGAGGTGCTCGCGTAAGGGCCCCACCAACTCCGCGCTGACATGCTGTTCCGACACCCATCGATCTATATCGGACAGTGCCAGCTGGGCTGGCAAACTCATTTTTGCCAGAGGTCGTTTAATCTCATGTGCAAAACTACTGGTAGCCTCACGTAACAAAGATTGATTCAGCGATTCGCGCGGGAAGCGGCGGTCCATCCAATATTGCAAACTACTTCTAAAGGGCTGAAAAATAAGCGCAATGAAAATGGTTGCGATGGCCGATGAAACAACAGAAGCATTGACATACAGCCTGTCGAGAAAATGCGTGAAAATGGCGATCGTTCCGACATAGAGCGCCGCCAAGGCAGCGGATACAACCGAATAAACAACTGTTTTTCGAACCACAATCTGCACGTCAATGACTCGATATCGGGCAATCGCATAGGCAAGGATGCAACTACAGACGGATACCAAGATATTCAGTTGTGGTGGAAACGAAATCCCATACCACATGGGCCAATTGCTAATAGCCCCAAGATGCCCGATCACGAGAGCGGCCATGGCGTAATACATGCGGTTGAGCGAGCTGGCATCCCTTCGAGATGCTGCTTTAATAAGTACTACAAATGCGCACAAACACTCGACATACCAATAAAGAAGGTAGATCCCGAGCCACGGTTTAGGGAGTCCCCACAAACCTGTCGCGGCGCGCGGCACAACGGAAGAAAACAGAACGCCTGAAAAATTCATTCCCGTAAATCCGATTTTGAGAAGAATATCCGAAATCAACCACCGCCAGCGCTTGCGTGTCATTCCCTCAAAACAAAAAGCAAAATACACAAAAGCCACATTGGGCCACATGCCAAAAAAGAAGGTCCACTGCAGGACCTTAAAAGCGGCCGTAGGACGCGCCATGCACTGCCATATCGCATAGCTGGCACTCCATAAGACAATGCTTAAGTTAAAGAACCCATATGCTCGGGCTAGAGGAGTATGCGGCCTGGCCTGCAAAACAAAAAATGCCAATGCGCCACACACCACACCATTGAGAAAGGCCGTCCAGGCAAGAAATGTCACATTAAAGCTTTTCTAAACAAAAATCTAAACGTTGTGGCTCCGGGGTGGCTTTTGACTTCAATTGAAGCGCCATGCAGTCTTAGAATTTCTTTCGTGAGATAAAGCCCAATCCCCATTCCACCGGAACCTTTGGTGGTGAACCAGGGGTCAAAGAGATGCGCAAGGTCATGCGCGGCAATGCCAGCACCTGAATCTTCAATATCAATGGCAATCCAGTCCGATTCGCGACTAAAGCCAAATCGCAGGCACCGCGCAGAATCTGTTCTGGCTAATGAATCAATCGCATTTTTTATCACGTTCGCCAATGCTATTTTGAGTTGCATCGCGTCCCCCAATGTCCAAAAATCGGTCTTTGGTTCAGGAAGAATGAGTTTTATGTTCTCTCGGTCAATTCGTGTTTGTTCCTGCGCAAGGGCTTGAGTAAGCAAATCCCTCAGATTCACGGGATCTTGCGCCGCGGAGGTTTGAGTTGAAAGATGACTGATAGCCTCAATTTTTTCCCCCGCTTTTAAAGATTCATTAACGATGTATTTAAGCTGTTCTCTTAATTTTGGAAGCACACGCTCAAACTCCTCAGGATGTCCAGCGATGGCCTCTACATTCATAAGGGCCAACTGCGCAGGCATACTAATATTGGCCAACGGACGTTTAATCTCATGGACAAAGCGCCCTGTGGCTTCACGGAGAATGGCCTGATTCAATGCTTCACGTGGGAAATGACGGTCCATCCAGTTTTGAATGCGCGACCGGACGGGCTGAAATAATATCGCGATGACGGCCGCGGCGACAGCAGATGAGTAGGCATGCGGCGCGCCATTCCAACCTTCAAAAGCCTTTGTTATAAAAATTAATACTGCAACATAGATAACCGTCAAACTGAGTGTGGCTGCTGAATAGACCAGAGTTTTACGAATCACCACCTGCACATCCATAAGATGGTGCTTCAAAATGGCATACGACATAATGAGCGGATAGAGGGGTATCATGCATTGCCCCCAGGGATATACGTTGAATCCGTAAATGGGCAGATAATTAAGGATGCCTCCGGAAAATCCGAGCGCGGTAGCTAAAAAGAAATAGCGGATTTGATTTTTTTTGCCTTCAGAGGCTGTACGTTGAGCTCTAGCCAGAAGAAAATGAGAATAAATAACCAACCCCCACCACCAGACAGAATAGAAAGAATAAAACCAGCCTGCTTGAGCAACATAAATCACATTAGTAACCCATTTTGTATAGGGGATAAAGTCATGGGCAGGGGCCATGCACGCACAAAACAATGCAATTCCATAATGAAATCTGATTGATCGGCGAGAAGTTTGTCCTAGAAAATCACTTACAAAATGATAAAAAAGCGGGGCAATCCATATCGCAGCAAAGGCATGGCCCAGACGCCAAATGACAAGCGCTGTATGAGCGTCCCTTTGCTCTGAAATCCATACTCCAAACACTCCCCAAATCGCGACCGAACTTACGAAAATAAACCATCGTTTTGCGAGCTGCCTGTTAGAACTCCGCACAAAAACCAATAAACCGAATCCAAAAGAAGAAACAGCGGTTAATACGCTTCCAATGCCGAATGGATTCATAAATTTACTTAACATCGATGTATGACCGATCAATGTTTATTTCCCAAATTTATAGGTGCGATTCAACGCCAGACTGGGCACGAAAATGGAATAGGTTCCGTTGACGGCCGAAGGGTCATCCGTTTCCGCAACAAACGCATTTCCCTGCCCCAGGGCTTTGGCGCCCACAAGCTCCGCTGAAAAGCCGCTCGCGTCAACTGCGAAAGATTCAGAGATTATAAAAAAGATATGAGAATGCCCATGCTCTGTTTCATAACGTCCACCTTAATTTATTTTTTGCATCAGCTCGCCAAAGGAAGCCGGATCTCAAACTCCGCTCCTCCTTCCGGATGATTGTGCGCCTCGATAGTCCCGCCATGGGCATGAATGATTTGCCGGCATAAGAAAAGACCGATGCCACGCTCAGCTGTACTTTTTGTGCTGAAGAACGGCGTAAATAGTCGGACGCTCTCTACGGCAAAACCGGGGCCTTGATCATGAATTCGAATGACGATTTGCTTCCGCTTTTGTTCCACCACCAACGTCACCTGTCGCTTTGATTCGGACACCTGCTCCATAGACTCGGCAGCATTTTTCAAGAGATTTGAAAAAACGATTTCCAATTGTTCAAGACTTCCGTTCACCCGTACATCTGGGATTTGCGGCGTATTTATATTGATCTTATGGCGAAGGAAAAGGTCTTGCAGGGATACATAGGCGGATTCAATCGGTTTGGCCAAAGCGATGGATTTATAATTACGAGAATTTAATCCCATTAACACATGAATCCCGTCTAAACGCTGACTGGCCTGCTTCGCCCTGTCCATAATGACGGTCATGCGTTTTTTAATTTTTGCGGCCGCTTCTTGTCCCTGGACTCGCCCATCTAAAACATCCTGCGCATCCGCAAAAGAAAGCTCCGCAGGAAGACTGATGGCGACTAACGGGGTTTTGATTTCATGAACAAGGGCAGCGGTCAAGTTCATGTCGGAAAAATTTTTGGTCTAACCAGCTGTCAAATCCTTTACTAAGCGGATAAAAAATCAAGGCGATAGCGGCGGCTGCCGCCGCGGAAGAATATATGGATGGCCGAAGCACATGGCCTTCCAGTAGTCGCGCGCATAACGTCACTATCGCCGCATAAATACAAACCAGAACAGCCGAAACTAATGAATAAAGGAGGGTTCGACGAAAAACAATTTGAATGTCCATCAAACGATGCCGAAGAATCGCATAAGCGACAATCAGGACGTAAATGCTAACGAGAATGTTGGGAGAGATTGCGGGGGGGTTTGCGCATGAGATTAAGACGCCCTTGGCGAATATCAGCTTGCCGGCGGAGCTGAGTATTATGGATTTGATTGATGTGGAAAAGGGCAAACGCAGGGCGGAAGACGTGCTGCCGGAGCTTAAGTTGCGCTTGAAGGACATTATGACGCAGGCGTTCAAGGCGAGCGAGAAGATCGAGGCGATCCGGCAGTTCTCCAAGCCGGGCCAGGTTCGCCTGATTCCCGTGGAGCTCATTAAAATCTTTAATAACAGCCTAGGGCTGCTCGACCATTTACTTAAGAAACACCGCGTGCGCATCGTGACGCACTTCCCGGCGGCGATGTCGCCCATTCGCGGGGATGCGAAGCAACTGGAAATCGTTTTCGTGAATCTGATTAAGAACGCGGTGGAGGCGATGGGCAACAACGTGTCGCACGGACTGGCGCGCGAGCTGGTGCTTTCCGGGCGCGAAGAGTCGGATTGGATTATTGCCAGCGTGAAGGATTCGGGGCCCGGCATTAAACGCGCGGATTTCGGACATTTGTTTGAGGCGTATTTCACGACGAAGGGTTCCGAGGGAACGGGGATGGGGCTTTTCCTGTCGCATCAGGTCATTAAGGCGCACGGCGGGGCGATTGACTGCAAAAGCGAAGAAGGACAGGGAACGGAATTCATTATTCGCCTGCCCAAGTTCGCGGAAGAGCACCTAGGAGTAAAAGCCGCATGATGAATAACACCGAACGGCGGGGAGCCAGGATGGCGGGTTGCCGGAGCAGCGGGCAGCCAGAGCGGCCGCGAGTGGTTCCCTTTAAAGAGTACCAATCACCGACTCTCCGGCAACCCGCTGCTCCGGCCTCCCGACTCTCGGTGTAAAGTTATGATCCTCCGCCTCTTGATCGTCGACGATGATGAAACGTTATGCCGGCATCTGAAAATGTTTTTCGAGCGGCAGAGCTATCGGGTGGAGCTTGCGCATAACGGCCTGCAGGCGCTGGAAGTGGCCCAGAAATTTCATCCGCATCTCATGTTCCTTGATATTGGTCTGCCCGGGCTCTCGGGGATTGATGTCCTGCGCCAGATCAAAGAAAAGGATCCATCCATCCGCGTCATCATGATCACGGGCCAGACGGAAGATGAGTTGATGCGCAAAGCCCGCGTGCTGGGCGCGGATGATTATGTGACCAAGCCCTTTACGCTCGAGTACCTCAGCGGCGAAGTACTCGATAAATTGCACAAACAACTCTTTGTGGAACTGCGTTCCACCAGTGAAGACCTGGCGCTGGAACGCGAGAAAATGGAGCTGCTCTTCGCGCAGGTGAAGGAAGGCGTGATTCTCTGCGAAGCGCAGCAGCATCCCTTTTTAGCCAATCCAGCGGCGCGCGCTTATCTCGGACTGACCGGTGAGCTCACGCAGCCCACGTTAGCGCTGCTCTTTCAAGGGTTTACCTCGACGCCGCCAGATCGCTTGAACGATTTGGCGTTGGAAAAGGGGGAACCGTTTGACCTGGTTCGGGAGTCTCCTAAACAGCTGGTCATCGAATGCAAGGCGAATGCGATCTTCAATAAGAAAAAAGAGGTCACGGGCTACATGCTTTTGATTCGCGATGTCACCATGGAACGCCGCGCGGAAACGGCCATGCATCGCTTTATCTCGCTGATCAGCCATAAGCTGCGCACGCCGCTCGTGACAATCCGCGCTTATCCGAAACTCCTGCTCACGGAAAATTCCATGAGCCCCTTGAATGACTTCCAAAGGAACGCACTGGAAGTTATTCAAAAACAATGCCTGGCCATGGAAGACATGGTGAACCAGCTCATTGCCTTTAGCAGTCTGGATCCGGATGAGCTCATGCGCCAGTCCATGAATGCCGCGGAGCTTATCAAGGAAGCGATCAAATTAATGCCGGATCCAATCAAGCCCAAACTGAAAGGCATTCAGGTCGATCCGTCGCTCGCGTCCTTATCCGTGGATGTGGATCCCACGTTGATGCAGCATGCGGTGCGCAATGTCGTGGACAATGCCTTTAAATTTGGCGCCACGGAACTCAAAATTTCTGGTGAAAGCCAGGACGGTTCGGTGACGCTGCGTTTCACGGATAACGGTCCCGGGATTCCGCCGGAAGATCGGGAGCGCGCGTTTGAGCGGTTCTATCAGGTGGAAAAATCATTTTCGGGGCAGGTCCCCGGCGTAGGCCTGGGATTGACTATGGTGCGTCAGGCCGTTGAGTCGCACGGTGGCCGGGTTTGGATAGAAAGCCAGGTCGGCTCAGGACTCACCGTTTGCATGAAGCTGCCCGCGGGAATGGTGAGCAAGGTCGAACCATGACCAGCCCAATCAAATTAAATCTCTGGGTCATGCCCAACGCCGGGTTTGATACCCAGCGCGTCCTGCAGAAAGAACTCGCGCTTTTTCATCGGGAGAATCCCGGCTATGACGTGAAGCTGACGGTCCAGCCCTGGCATTATGCGTGGGACCGGCTGATTGCCGTGGCCAAGAAGCGCGACTATCGCGATCCGCCGGACGTGGTGCAGATCGGCGGCACCTGGAATACCACGCTCGCCGCGCTCGGCACGCTAATGGACGTGACGGATTTGCTGCAGGATACGGATCGCTCGGATATCGTCCGGCCGGTCTGGAACTATTGCTACGAGCCCACGCGCACGCGTGCCTTTTCGCTGCCCTGGTTTCTAGATGCGCGCGTGCTTTACTACCGTCGCGATTTGCTGCAGGAGCTGGGCGTGCAGCCGGATGATCTGTCCACCTGGAAGGGGTTTCGCGACGCCTGCGAGCGGCTCCATAATTCAAAGCTTGGGAAAAAATATTTCGCGCTGCCGCTGCCGGGACAAAAGGAAGGCATTCTCATCCATGACCTGGCGCCCTGGATCTGGGGCGCGGGCGGCAATTTCATCAGCTCCGACCGTCGTACGGCCCAGTTCCATGAGAGCTCCGCTTTGAAGGGGATGGATTTCTTTTATCGAATGATGGTGGACCATTTAATCCCGTTGTCCGGACGCGACCGTTTTTCCACCGGTGATTTTTTCTCCGGACAATTTGCGTTCCAGATTTCCGGCGTCTGGCCGATTAACACGTATCTGAATCCAAAATACGCTTATTACCAACCGGATGTGGCGCGCCATTACGGGGTGGCCTCATTTCCGGCCGGACCCGCGGGGCAGGTCACCTATCTGGGCGGCAGCAATCTGGCCATTGTCCGAACGTCGCAGCATCCGCACGCCGCGTGGAAGCTCATCCAGTTTTTGACGAGCCCTGAATCGCAGGTCCGGCATTGCCGGCAGATCGGGATGCTGCCGAGCCGCTATTCGGCCCTGGAGACTTTATTGTCATCGGCGCCGGCCTCCGTGGCGGAAACGTTTCGCCAGGCCCTGCGCGTGGCGCGCACGTTGCCCTGCGCGGCGACGCTCGGAACGCTCGAACGCATCATGGGCCGCGCCAGTCGGGAGTTGATGGCGGCCGTGCGCGAAAACCGCTATAACGAAAAAGTCCTTGCCGATGAAATGGCGGCGGCGGCGAAGGAATCGGATTATGTGTTGTCCCTCTATGAATAATGAAAGATAAACGCGCCCTGCAGCATATTCGCGAGGAGTTCCAGCGCTTCCAGCTGGACGAATCGCTGTGGCCCAAGCGTCGCAGTTTTCTTATCCCTTCGGAGAAAAGCGATTTGCTGGCGCATGCGCTGCGCTTCCTATGCACCTCCAGCCAGGTCGACCGCGCAGCGGTTTTCCTTTACGATGAAGAACAAAAGTCACTCATGGCCCGGCAACTCGTGGATGGGGGCGACGTGCTGCCCGGCGAAGAAGAAATTGCCGTCATGGAAGGGTCGCCCATCAGCCGCCTGCTGGGCGGCAAGCGGCCTTATCTCATTTTGCATGATCCCCATCCACTCGCGTATATTCCGCTGCGCGCGTTCGGGCATATCTTCGGCATTTTGCGGGTTGAAAACGTGCGTCGGACCCGCATGTTCAGCGAACAGGATATGCCGCTTCTCAATGATTTCGCGCACGAATTGGCCACGACGTTGAAGGGATTGGAAATGACGGTCAATGAACGCGA
>Ga0206802_1238_pt1 | contig 11932 bp, 12 predicted proteins | sample Alteio_BWOrgCont_63_FD_152902 | JGI IMG/M metagenome (GOLD analysis project Ga0206802, IMG submission 152902) | Enriched cells from forest soil in Barre Woods Harvard Forest LTER site, Petersham, Massachusetts, United States -... | ecosystem: Environmental > Terrestrial > Soil > Temperate forest >... | reverse complement strand
TTAATAACAAAGCTAACTAATGATGCAAATGCTGCAGCCGTAGGAGAGATGACTTATGGCGTTACAAAAGGCATCAAACATTTTATTACAATAACATTAGGTACAGGTGTAGGAAGCGGAATTGTAATTGATGGTAAAATATTATTGGGTCACGATGGTTTTGCAGGAGAATTAGGACATACAATTATTCGTCCGGGTGGCAGATTGCATAAAAGTACAAAAATGCGTGGTAGTTTAGAAGCATATGCTTCGGCTACAGGTGTACGTGAGACTGCAATTGAATTACTAACCTTACATCCTGAAAAAGAAAGTCTTTTAAGAGATTATGCCATTAATAATCTTACCAGCGAAACGGTGTACGAATGCGCAATGCAGGGAGATACGATTGCTAATCAGATATTTGAATTTACTGGACAAATACTAGGTGAATCTTTAGCGAACTTTATCATGTTCTCTTCACCGGAAGTTATTGTATTATTTGGCGGCTTAACAAAGGCCGGTAATTTAATACTAAATCCTACAAGGAAAGCAATGGAAGCGAATGTACTGCCTATCTTCCAGAATAAAGTAAAACTATTATTCAGCGAGTTGAAAGAAGCTGACGCTGCGATATTAGGTGCTAGTGCTTTGATATGGGATGTATCAGAATATGATTAAGAGTAACCAACCTTTTTGGTCATGTTGCAGTATATGTAGTAAATAAAATATAACATAATAAATGAAAAAGATAGCCCTGTTTTTAATAACAATAATTACTTTAGTAATTGCAATATCTTCTTGTAAAAAAAGCTCATCTCCGACTATTATAGGTACCTGGGGATTATTTTTTTATCAAAAAACAATGATCGATTCTGCGGTTCTCCCTTTTCAGTATGTAAGTGATACAACTTTCGCTGATCAGCACTTATATGTTTATAAGTTTAATAGTAATAATACATTTACTCTTACGGATTCATTTCCAACTCCTGCAATTATATATGCTGGTACATTTAGTTTGCTCCCAAATAATCAGCTTCGTATTGTGGGTATTTCGCCAGTTTCTTACATTGATACAGTAGGGTATGGTATTAATGGGAATGAGTTGCAAATTACAATTACAGGAAGTAGTCCGGGAAATTCGTTTAGAGAAGTTGATAGTTATAACCTTCAATAAAATTAAAACCCCATCTTCAAAAGATGGGGTTTTAATTTTATTGAAGTAGTATTTCTTATAAAGCAGTATTTCCTTTTTCTTCCATCCACTTATTTCTCCCCCAGCCTTGTATCACATGTTTTTCTGAATGATAAGAAGAACGAACTAATGGTCCGCTTTCTACGTAATCAAATCCCATATTGTAACCGATCTCTCTTAATTCTTTAAATTCATCAGGGTGCACAAAACGTTGCACCTGCAAATGTTTTTTGCTTGGCTGTAAATATTGTCCGATTGTAATTACGTCAACATTGCTATCTCTTAAATTTTGCATTGTCTGAATTACTTCTTCTTTCGTTTCACCTAAACCCAACATGATACCGCTTTTTGTGCGCATGCCACCTTGCTTTAAAATACGTAAGGTTTCCATGCTGCGCCAATATTTTGCTTGTATGCGCACTTGCTTGGTTAATCTTTCTACCGTTTCAATATTATGACTTACTACTTCAGGTGCAGCATCTATGATACGTTGTATATTTTCAGCTTCTGCTTTAAAATCAGGTATTAATGTTTCTAATGTAGTTGTAGGATTTAAAGCTTTGATCGCTTTAATGGTATTATACCAAATAATAGAACCGCCATCTTTTATTTCATCTCTATCTACAGAAGTAACAACCGCATGTTTCACTTTCATCAAATTAATCGCTTCAGCTACTCTTTGTGGTTCATCCCAATCTACCGGTTCAGGTCTGCCCGTAGCAACAGCGCAAAAGCCACAACTGCGCGTACAGATATTCCCCAGGATCATAAATGTTGCGGTACCCTCTCCCCAGCATTCGCCCATATTTGGACAGTTGCCACTCTCGCAAATGGTATGAAGTTTATGTGTATCTACTAAATTTCTTACGTGTTTATATTCTTCACCAATAGGCAACTTAACCCTTAGCCAGTTTGGCTTTTTTGGTTTTTGCTCTATCACTCCGTCTATTACCGGTAACTCTATCATCTATTTCTATTTTAATATTCTTATTCGATTTTACATCCACTATTTTTTTCGCCGCCATCCAAATATTATAGCGGCATATACGCTTATAAAAGATTGTTGAGGAGCTACGGCATAAAGAATAGGGATATTTTTAGTGTAATATTCTGCCGAGATACCTATCTCTAAAGCTGTCACGGTTTTGGTGTAATGTCCGTAATCAAATCTTACTGCGGCTTTGCCGTATACTCCTGGTACCAAACTTAGATCTTCCCAACCTTGGGAAAGTGTTGGGCCGCCTAGAAGTCCCTGAATAGTAGTATCTGATAAAATTGTATTTAGCTGAACAAATTTAGATGAACCATCAGCAGTCAAAACTTCATATTCATATGGTCTGAGTATCGCAAAACTAAGTCCTCCACCAATATTACAAGTAATATTTACCCCATTTTTGTTTGCCTTATTTGCCAATAGAAATTGTTCCTGAACACCCAGTTTTGTGTAGTAGAAGAAATTCTCTTTTCCTAAAATAAAAGGAGAAGAGCTGGGGTCATTAGTATTAGATTGTTTTATTTCTCTCGCACTTTTACGTTCTCCAATTTCTAATTGGTATAATAATGATCTTTTTACTGATTTAGCCCTGCCTATATCCATAAAGATTCCGTAGCCATCAGACACAAGCTTTGCGCCAAAATCCGTTTGCTTACGGTAGTTAATAATGCCTTCTTCTTCCTGGCTTATTAGAGAGTCAACTTTTTCTTTTTTCTTTTCTCTTCTTTCCTGAGATCTTTTTTGAGATGAACTCATGTTAGAGTTTTGCGCGAAACAAGGCAATGCTGCTATCACCAAAAAGAACAAAAATATTTTACGCATAGTACCTGTTTACTTCAGTAAATTTATGCAAAAATACTACAATGACAGCAACGATTCTTTATGAGGGCAACTTACGTTGTAATGCCCTGCATTTGCAAAGTGGAACATCTATTGAAACTGATGCCCCAACGGACAATAAAGGAAAAGGAGAGCATTTTTCACCTACAGATCTTGTCTGTACTGCATTAGCTACTTGCATTATAACAACGATGGCTATTAAAACCGATACTATGGGCATAGAACTGAAGGGTACAAGTATTAATGTAAAAAAACATATGATAACAGATCCAATAAGGATGATAGGGGCGATCGATGTGGAAATAAATTTCCCTAATTCGCTAGTTCTGGAAGAAAAAGACAAGTCAATTTTAAGAAGAGTGGGCGATAATTGCCCTGTTACCAAAAGTTTGCATCCGGATGTTAAATTGAATATTGTGTACAATTTTTCTAATGGTTAATTGTTGATGGATAATTAACCATCAACAATTAACCATTAATTTGTTCCCCACTGCACAATCCAGACAACGCTTTTGATTACAATACATATTCTTTAACTGAATGAGTGCTTGTGAATCCAAAGCGTTGTTGTTTTCGATATTTAATGTAGTAAATCCTTTAGTGATCTCATTCTTTTCTGCAGCAATTTCTTCCATCCATAGTAATGCTTTGTCTTTATATTGTTGTTCTTTATGATATTGTCCATACGCAAAAAGAACGGGAACAATTGTATTGATCAAAATATTGTTGATCATTTGCATGCCTAGGTTTTTCTCTTTGAAAGAGGATGTGTCATCAAATGTGTAATGATAATGCCAGTAATCATTAGCTGTTACATTTAGTAATGATTTTATTTCTTTTAAAGAATTGCTTTCTCTTATTTGTCCGAATAAGTGAGTACTATTATGGATCAACATCGCCAACTGAGCTAAACGTATTGTAGGAAAATTGGATGGCCGCATCCGTAAAAAATGAATGGGTAATTGTATTGGCATGAGTTGATATTTATTTTTGTAGAACAAGTATTCATTCTGCAACATTTTTGGGTAAGCTTCAGTGAAATTATTTTCCAATAAGCCTGCTTGCCCGAATAACAATGCTTCAGTTTGATGAATTTGATTTTTATGTTTAGCGAGAATATTGATGGGAATTGACTTAGCTATTTTTTCGAATGCATCACTATTTACTTTTATCCCAAAGTTTCTTGCTAGCAACCACCAAAAGGCTTCTTCCCAATGAGTGTTGTTAATTTGTATATATTCAAAAATTCGGCTGGCTTTATCATGCAAGCGTTCTGCCAGCAATCTGTCTTTCCAGGAATTCCAGATAATAGGTTCAACCTGGAGTATATTATTTTGACAAGCAATAAATGAATTTGTATTCATTAGCTCATTATATTTTGTCAATAGTAATTTTGATACTTTACTCTGTAATTCAAGTGTAGGAAAGGCTAATTTTAAATCAATATCATCTTGCCAAACCACGTGTAAAATTACATTATTGTAGTTTTTATCATCGCCATGCTTATGGTTTTTCCAGTCGGATGAAAGCAAGTGTAGTTCAATACTTCCCGCCCAGATAGTATTGCCGATCTTTATTTTAGCATTTAGGAAGTCGGGCCCCTGATTAGTATTTAAAATCCCTGGATGTATAATTTGCAAAGGTTCATTATCGACAGTGGCAAGTTCATTAAAATTAAAATGCCTGAATTGCCAAATGTATTGGAATAGTTTTTCGTTCATAGGAGGATTTTAATAAGTCAAAAGTAAAAAGTTAAAATCAAAAATTGAACAAAATTTATTCAATTTCACTTTTATTATATTGTTACACTTTTTACTTTTTATTTTGCAATGCATCAAGTGCTCTAACAACTCTGCTAACAGGTAATCCCATCACATTGTAAAAATCTCCTGTAACAGACTTTATTCCCACAACGCCTATCCATTCTTGAATGGCGTATGCACCGGCTTTATCGTAAGGTTTGTATTTATCTATATAGAATTCAATCTGATCTTTTGTTAGCTCATGAAAAATAACGGTAGTCTTATCTGCAAAAGCAATTTCTTTATCTCTATCTAAGATTACCACACCAGTAATCACAAAATGTTCCTTTCCAGAAAGTCGCGTTAAAATATCGATCGCATCTGCTCTGTCTTTGGGCTTACCAATCACTTCATTAACAAGTACTACAATTGTATCAGCAGCTAGTATCGGAACAGCAATACTATTAGATTGTTTTACTGCCAATGCTTTATTTCTCGCAATATGTATCGCTATTTTATCAACCGGTAAATTTGAAGGGTAGCTTTCATCCGTTTCTTTTACAATAATGTCAAATGAAATTTCCGCCCATTCTAATAATTGTTTTCTGCGAGGAGATTGTGAAGCGAGGATGATCTTGTTCATTTGTTTTTATTTGAGCCAAACATTTGTATTTCAATTAAGCTTTGGTGGCGTCGCACATTTCAGCGGCAGCTAAGTATTAAACTTAAAAAATAATATAGATAATATTCCTGCGAGCATGATAAATTTTATCACGGTACTTAAACGATGGTATTCCCCAGCATTTTGCGCCAGGTATAAATTTCGTATCACCCATAACAACGGCAATATGATCAATAAAAAACAATATACAGCACTCATCCACCAGCCAAATTGCAATACATAAAATTGTATAATTGTTAAGGCACCGATCAATACAATTATCCATACACCTACAAATACTTTCGAAGCCGGAATTCCCCATGCGATGGGCATTGTATTGCATTTGTATTTTGCATCTCCCTCAATATCTTCCATATCTTTTACAACTTCTCTGATTAGAGATATAATAAAAGCAAAGCCTCCATATAAAACTGCTAATTTATAAATATGGTTGAATGATAATTTAATATCACTAGTAAGTGCCGGTGTTCTTATGATGGTAGTATTGGTTGCAAAGTAGAGTACAAGTATTGTCCAGGCTGTTAATGCGGAGATAATGATGTTCCCGGATAATAATTTTTTCTTAAAAGTGGTTGAATAAAACCATAACAATAAAGTACTGATAATATTTGCGATAAGAATTATTAGCGTCGTTTTTACACCCACATAAAAACTAATACCAACACCAATTGTAGTAATGATCAAATGCAATAAAATAGCACCACGACGATTAATGTTTTTTTCAATAATCATTTTCGCCGGCTTATTAACCCTATCGATATTTATATCAAAATAATCATTGATGATGTAGCCTCCCGCAGCAATAAATATGGAAGCAGCAATAATGAAAGGAAATAGCTGTGGTGTTAATTTATGCGGAAGTAAGTAATAAGTGGGAGGAAGTGATGGAACAATAATGCAATAGTAAAAAAGACATTCAGTAAGTGCAATAAAAAAAAGATTGGGCCAACGAATTAAACGAAAAAAGGCAATTAATGATTTCATGCTATGATTTCTGCACCGAATTTACGTCTAGAATATTTAAGATTGGATATGTAATATTGAAAAACTAGTTACCTTAAAAATATTAATTATTCAATAGTAAATATTCGATAATTACCAGTTACCATTGAGTTTTAATACTTTCTCAATAACATCGCGTCCGCACCCTTTACCGCCATCAATAGGAGATATGTATTTCGAAACATGTTTGATTTCAATGGCTGCATCGGCAGGGCAACAAGGTAAACCTACCAATTGCATACATTCAAGATCAGGAATATCATCACCCATATATAATATCTCATCCCACTTTAATTTGTGTTGATGTATATAAGCTTCGAGTGTTTCTTTTTTGTTAGATATACCAAGGTGAACTTCTTCTATGCCTAATCTTACTAATCTGTCTTTTACGGCCTGGGAAACGCCGCCCGAAATGATTACAATGCGGTATCCTTTTTTTACAGCTAACTGTAACGCATAGCCGTCTTTGCTATTCATGTTACGAGCCATCTCTCCACCACCCAATATCAATAAAATATCACTGGCTAAGACGCCATCAACATCAAAGACGAATGTTTTTACAGATTTGAAGAGTGCGAGGATATTCATTGGCTATGTACTATTTAAGATTGAATAGGTAATATTGATTAGCGGCTTTTGTAGAATACTCTAATAAATATTCAATATTAAATTTCCCTTATTCAATATTATTATTTCTGATTATCTCTCCACTCATAAACCCAAGTGCTTTGGATCATTTCAAGATGTCCTTCATTGCTTTGTTCAGCAGTTCCTGAAAAATTAGGAATTTCCAGTACCCATTTGTGAAGATCTGTAAAACGAATACGATAGATCTTGCCTTCATTAAAATCATCACCAAAACGTTCGTATAGCTTCATGGCTATATCTTCATAGTCGTTCCAATGTATTGGTGGTTCAAAGTGACTCATAGTATTTAATGTGCTATTTATTCTCCTAAAAATTGTGTCTGGTCGGGTAGGGTAACAATAATGTCGCCGCTACTGCCATGTTGTAATACACATTGACAACCAAGTCTTGAAATTAATCTTGGATTTATTGCCCTGTCAATAAAATCTTCTTCTTTATCGGTTAGTTCTTCTATATAATTTTCACCTTTCTCTACATACAAATGGCAGGTACTACAAGCACAAACGCCACCGCAATTATGGTGAAGATCGATATTATTTTTAAGCGCCACTTCCAATATAGATTGTTCCGGCTCCTGGTTAGTAATTGTAACCGGTTCTAATCCCTTCTGTTCAAATTTAAACGTAATGTTATACATACTTATACAAAGTTCGAGATGCAAACCTACTTTACAATTACCAATTACGGAAATCTAAAACAATATGCATGATCACAAATCGTACTAACGGTTGGAACGAATGCTTTCCGTTATCAGCTGGTATAATTTTTTCAGCTTTGGATAATTTGCTAAAACGGCCAGGTGTTTGTCAATGGTAGAAATGTCGTTTCTTGCAGCCGGTCCAGTCTGTATATCGCTAGGAGAATAGCTGTCAAGCCTGCGAACAGTTTCATTAATAATGGGTAGCAATAACTTGAAATCAATATTTTCATTTTTACAGAATGTCTCGGTTAATGAAAATAAATGATTGGTGAAATTATTGGCTATAGTAGCCGCAATGTGTAATTTCAATCTTTGGTCATCATCAGCTTGGCTAACAATCGGAGAGATTGTTAACGCGAAATCCTGAATTGATCTTATTGATCGCTCGGAATTCCCATCTATCAATAATGGGATATCAATTACATAATGCATTTCTTTTCGCAAACTTTGCAAAGGATATAGCACCCCATAATTTGTAGAAATATTTTGCAGTATATTTTTTGAGACAGCTGCGGCAGTGTGTACAACCAATTTATCTCCTACATTAAATTCTCTATTCAATTTCGTTAAAGAATCATCATTGATCGCTATAATATATATATCAGCAGTTGTGTTAATGGCGGCATAATTATCAACAAAATCACAATTTAATTCAGTCGCCAGCGTTTTAGCATTGGGTAATTGTTGACTGATAACCTGTAATATATTATGACCGCTCTGTTTTATTAATCGGGAAAAAATTGTGGCCACATTACCCGAGCCTATCATTACAACTTTCATAAATGTTATCTTTGCTAAATATGAAATTAAAGCAAAGTTTAGCAATTGCTTACATCAGAACAAAATTTAAAATATTAGCAACCATGTCTAAACGAAAAGCGGCGGAAGAAGCATTCACACTATTTTGCACACCGTTAATTAAACCGATAACAGAAATTCCACAACTTTTTAAAGAGGCGGAATCGCTGCAGTTTGAATCAAATGGTTTAAAAGTTCAGGGCTATCGCTGGAATCATCCTCAGAAAAATAAGGTAATGGTATTGCATGGCTTTTCTTCTGCAGCCTGCAAATTCGAACGTTACATAGCATCTCTTCTTGATAAAGGGTATGAAGTGCTCGCTTTTGATGCGCCAGCACATGGCAATAGCGAAGGTAAAACGGTTAACGTTGTGCAATATAGCGATATGATCAAAAAAGCAATAAGTTTATATGGACCGATCGATAGTTTTATTGCACATTCTTTTGGAGGATTAGCCATTAGCTTAACGCTGGAAGTACTACCGCATGACGAACATACTAAAGTAGTTTTTATTGCACCTGCAACGGAAACAACCTCAGCTGTTAAAACGGCGTTCGAAATTTTACAATTACATAATTCTAAAGTAAAAGAGATCTTCAATAATATTATTTATGAATTGGGTGGCAAACCTACAGAATGGTATTCTATAAAAAGAGCGATGAAAAATATCAAAGCAAAAATATTATGGATACACGATGAAGAGGATGATGTTACTCCGATAGCTGATGTATTAAAAGTAAAGGAAGATAATCACCCTAATATTGAATTTATCTTCACAAAAGGACTCGGACATAGAAAAATTTACAGGGATAATGCGGTAAGAAATGCCGTTATAAATTTCTTGTAGTACCTGCTTTTCTTTCTCTCAGATAGAATGAAAAATTTTGTTTTTTCAATTTTAAAGTAATATTGCAGTACCGTTGCATCTTGAATTTTGCTTGTTTGCGATCGTCTAAATTGTTCTGTAATATAAAACAGTATTAGTTTTGAGACGTTTATAGCCTGGCATATATGAGTGGGACGAATCTTTATAATAAGCAGTCAAGATTTTAATTTGTGCTGATAAAAATCAATAAATGGCAAAAAATCTATTAATAGTTGAGTCCCCTGCAAAAGCAAAAACCATAGAAAAAATCCTTGGTCCTGATTTTGAAGTGAAAAGTTGTTATGGACATATCCGTGATTTGGAGAAGAATGATATGGGGATAGACATGAATAATAATTTCCAACCAAAATATATTGTACCTGCAGATAAAGAACGGGTAGTAAAGGATCTAAAAAGTCTTGCAAAAAAATCTACAGAGGTTTGGTTAGCATCCGATGAGGACCGTGAAGGAGAAAGTATCAGCTGGCATTTGGCTGAAGTGTTAGGTTTGGATCCTAAGACGACTAAAAGAATTGTTTTCCATGAAATTACCAAGCCTGCTATCGAAAAGGCTGTAAAGAATCCACGTATTATCAATATGGATCTGGTAAATGCACAACAAGCCAGGAGAGTATTAGATAGAATTGTGGGTTTTGAATTGAGTCCTGTTTTATGGCGAAAGATTGGCATGAAAGGAGGACTGAGCGCAGGACGTGTACAAAGTGTTGCCGTAAAATTAATTGTAGAAAAAGAAAGAGAAATAAATCATTTTACTGCTGTCGGTAGTTTTAAAGTAGAAGCTTTATTAGCTGCGACAGATCTTAATAACAGATCGGTTTCATTTAAAGCTGACGGACATAAATATAGTAAGACAGAAGATGCAGAGAAGTTTTTACAAGGTTGCATCGGCGCAAAATATACCGTAAAAGATATCCAGGTAAAGCCCGGGAAACGTACACCTGCTGCACCTTTTACCACATCAACATTACAACAGGAAGCGAGCCGTAAATTAGGCTATGGTGTAAGTAAAACAATGTTGCTGGCGCAAAAGCTGTATGAAAGCGGTAAGATAACCTACATGCGTACCGATAGCGTAAACCTTGGCGAAACGGCTATGGACGGTATCAAAGCAGAAATAGGAAAAAGTTACGGTGATAAGTATTTACAAATACGCAAGTACAAAAATAAAAACGATAGTGCGCAGGAAGCGCATGAAGCCATTCGTCCAACGTACATGGAAAATCATACGGTAAACGATCCTGAACTGGCGCGTTTATATGAATTGATCTGGAAACGGACGATTGCTAGTCAAATGAGTGATGCAGAATTAGAAAAGACAACTGCGAAAATTAATATCAGCACCAATAACGAAGAATTATCTGCCAGTGGCGAAGTAATAAAATTCGATGGGTTTCTAAAAGTTTATATGGAAGGAACGGATGATGAGGATAACGAAAATGAGAATGAAGGTGAAAGTCGTTTACCAAATCTAACTGTTGGACAATCATTGGATTTTAAACAAATGACTGCGACGGAAAGATTTACCAAACATTCTGCAAGATACACGGAAGCTTCACTAAAGAAAATGGAAGAATTAGGTATCGGCAGACCAAGTACTTATGCGCCAACGATCTCTACAATTATTAAAAGAACTTATGTAGAGAAAAAAGATAAAGAAGGTGTAAAAAGAAGTTTCCGCATACTGAAATTAAAAGATGATGTGGTACAAAAAATAACTGAGCAGGAAAACACGGGTACTGAAAAATCAAAATTATTTCCTTCTGATCTTGGTTTAGTGGTAACGGATTTTTTAAGTCAGCATTTTACTAAAGTGATGGATTATTCTTTTACGGCTAATATTGAAAAAGAATTTGATGAAATTGCAGATGGTAAAATAGTATGGAATAAAATGGTGGGCGATTTCTACAAACCATTCCACACGGGCGTTGAGCATACATTGGAAACTGCAGAAAGAGCCGTAGGCGAACATATATTGGGAACTGATCCTGCAACAGGAAAGCCAATAATGGCGAGAATGGGGCGTTATGGCCCAATGGTACAGATCGGTGCGCAGCACGATGAAGAAAAACCACGTTTTGCAAAACTGAAAGCAACACAAAGTATTGAAACGATAACTTTAGATGAAGCGCTTGAACTCTTCAAACTACCATTAACACTGGGAGAATACGAAGGATTAGAAGTGTCTGTAAACATAGGCAGATTTGGTCCGTATGTAAAATGGGGCGAACAATTTATATCTATTCCAAAAGGAAGAGAAGCGTCGGAAGTTGATTTGCAGGAGGCAATAGAGATAATTACAGCCAAAAAAATTGAAGATGCGCCGATTGGGTTTTATGATGAAAAGCCAATCACCAAAGGAAAAGGCAGATTTGGTCCATTCATTAAATGGAACGATATGTTTATCAATATTCCACGTGCCTATAATTTTGATGCACTAACGCAACAAGATTGTGATGAGTTGATCGAAA
>Ga0206802_1237_pt1 | contig 11934 bp, 12 predicted proteins | sample Alteio_BWOrgCont_63_FD_152902 | JGI IMG/M metagenome (GOLD analysis project Ga0206802, IMG submission 152902) | Enriched cells from forest soil in Barre Woods Harvard Forest LTER site, Petersham, Massachusetts, United States -... | ecosystem: Environmental > Terrestrial > Soil > Temperate forest >... | reverse complement strand
GATTTTTTCCGCCGTCGGAATTGCTTTTGCCGTGAAAGAATCGCTGCTCGATGCCGTGACCGGCTTGAGCGGGAGTGGTCCGGCGTATGTTTATTTGATAATCGAGGCCTTGAGCGACGGCGGAGTGGCGGCGGGCTTGCCGCGCGACGTGGCCACCAAGCTCGCGGCGCAAACGCTCCTGGGCAGCGCCAAGATGGTGCTTGAGACGGGCCTGCATCCCGGCGTGCTCAAGGACATGGTGACCAGTCCCGGCGGAACAACCATCGAGGGCCTGCACGAATTGGAAAAAGGGAAGGTGCGCGGGGTTTTGATCAGCGCCGTCCGCGCCGCGATGGAGAAATCCCGCAAACTCGGCCAAGGCTGACGCATGTTCCGCCCGTGCATAGACCTGCATGAAGGCAAGGTCAAACAAATTGTCGGCGGCAGCCTGACCGGCCAGGCGGCCGATTTGCGCGTTAATTTTGTCTCCGAGCGTCCCAGCCGATGGTTCGCCGAACTCTACCGGCGCGACGACCTGCGCGGCGGCCACGTCATCATGCTCGGCCCCGGCAACGAGACAGCGGCCCGCGAGGCGCTGGCGGCCTATCCGGGAGGCTTGCACGTAGGCGGTGGCATCAATTTGGAGAATGCCCCCGGCTGGCTTGCGGCGGGCGCTTCCCACGTCATCGTGACTTCCTGGATTTTTCGCGACGGCCAGTTGGATTGGGCGCGACTCAAAGCGCTGGCGGCGGCCATCGGCCCGGAAAGACTCGTGCTTGATCTCAGTTGCCGGAAAAAGGGAGCGGATTATTTTGTCGTCACCGACCGCTGGCAGAAATTCACCGAACTAAAAATTTCGCCGGACACCCTGAACTTGCTGGGCGAATGGTGCGACGAATTTCTGGTTCACGCGGCTGATGTCGAGGGCTTGTGCCGCGGTATTGATTTGGAGTTGGTCGAACAACTGGGCCGCTGGTCGCCGCGCCCGGCGACGTATGCCGGCGGGGCCAATGCGTTGCGCGACCTGGAAGACGTGGCCCGCGCGGGCGGCGGCAAAATAAACCTGACAATCGGCTCGGCGCTCGATATATTCGGCGGATCGTTGGTTCGTTACGACGAAGTGGTCGCACTAAACCGAAAGCTCGAGCAAGAAAGAGAGTCAATATGAAAAACCAATCCATTCTGGGCGTCCTGCTGGCGGCAGCCTTTATATTTCAAGCCGGGGCCCAGCCATCCGATGCCCCCGAGACAGGGACGCGCGGGAGAAGGGGCGGTGCTGGTCGCGGAAACGCCGAACAGACGACCAACGAAACGAAAAACGCCTCCGCCGCCAAAGACAAGGACAAGGAGCCAAAGGACGAGCTGGTGATTACGACCAACACCGTGACTATCGGTGGCGTTGAAGTCAACTATAAGGCCACGGCGGGCACCATTGTCGTCAAGGACGAGGAGGGCAAGGCGCTGGTTTCCTTTTTCTTCATCGCTTACACCAGTCTGGACAAGACCAACGTGACCGAACGTCCGCTCACTTTTTCCTTCAACGGCGGACCCGGCTCGGCCTCGCTGTGGCTGCATCTGGGCGCGTTAGGGCCTCGGAGGGTTTATTTGAAAGATGACGGCGGGTTGCCGCCGCCGCCGTTTAAGCTGGTCAACAACGAGCAATCTTTGCTGGACCAAACCGACCTGGTTTTCCTCGATCCCGTCAGCACCGGTTTCACGCGCACCGTGCCCGGGGAAGACCCGGCCAAGTATCACGGTGTGGATCAGGACTTGCGCTCGGTCGGCGATTTCATCCGCCTTTACACGACGCGCTATAATCGGTGGCTCTCGCCTAAATTTTTGATCGGCGAAAGTTACGGCACGACGCGCGCGTCGGGTTTGGCTGGTTATTTGGAAGACCGCTACGGCCTCTACCTCAACGGCATCGGCTTGGTTTCGGCCGTGCTGGATTTTTCGACCATCAGCTTCAACAACGGCAACGATTTGCCTTACATTCTTTTTCTCCCCACCTACACAGCCACAGCCTGGTACCACAAGAAACTCGCGCCCGATTTGCAGGCCGACCAAATGAAGGCCCTGAACGAAGCGGAGACCTTTGCCCTCGGCCCTTACACATCGGCCTTGATGCAAGGGGCCAAATTATCTCCGGCCGAGCATGCCACCATTATCAAGAAGCTGGCGCGCCTGACCGGGTTGTCGGAGGATTACATTGATCGCGCCAATATGCGCGTGCGCGCCGGGCAATTTTTCAAGGAAATCCTGCGGACGGAACATTTGACGGTGGGCCGTTACGACAGCCGCATCACCGGCGAGGACCGCGATTCGGTGGGGGAATCGCCGGAGTACGATCCAAGCTACACCACGGCCCTCGGCCCGTTCGCGGCCACGTTCAATGATTACGTCCGGCGCGAGTTGAAATTCGAGAGCGACCTGCCTTACGAAGTCCTGACCGGCAAAGTGCAGCCGTGGGATTACAACACCGCGAGGAATCGTTATCTTGACATCGCGGAGAATCTGCGCGAGGCCATGACGCACAATCCGTACCTCAAGGTCTTCGTGGCCAACGGCCATTATGACCTGGCCACACCGTATTTGGCCACTCGCTACACGTTCGATCACATGGGCCTGCCACCGGACCTGCGCACCAACGTGAGCATGGGTTACTACGAAGCCGGCCACATGATGTACCTGAACACCCCTTCGCGCATCGCGCTGAAAGAGGACCTGGCAAAGTTCATCCAGTCATCCTTGCCGGCTAAGTAGTCTGGTCATTTGGCCGCCGGTTTTGCCTCTGAGCCATATCCATGCAATTGAGGACTCGATCAGAAAGAATTTGAGACAGGATGAACAGGATAGACAGGATGGTTTTCTGACCAAATCTCTGTAGTATGGGGGTGAATCTCTTTTCTACCGAGTGGGAAGCAGTTTTTCCATCCTGTTCATCCTGTAAATCCTGTCAAATTTCCGATAGCTTAACTGCATGGTTACGGATGGGACTCGGGTTGCTGAGATGAAATTTGATAGGAGATCATGAACAGGCGGCGAAAAGGAAATAGCACACATCCGTTGGCGCGGCTGGGATAAGCCCGGCGGACGCGCTCAAGATATTCCGCGGTGAAAGCCTTCCTTGTTTCATCGTCCGGCAGGGTGTCGAGAAAAGGCCGCAATCCGGTGCCCTTATACCATTCAACGATGCCGGCGGCATCAGGCATAATGTGCATGTATTCGGTTTCCCAAAAGTCCAGCGTGGCGGCATGGGGAGCAAGAATATCGTAGTAAGTTGCCAGATTTTCGACGTGCCATTCGCGGACGCCACCCGGCAAGAAGCCGCGCCAAGTTTCGGATGACGCCATTTCGCGCATGAGGCAGTGGGCCGGGGCGTCGAAATTGCCGGGCATTTGGATGGCCAGCGCGCCACCGGGCGCGACGCGTTTCAGGAGTTTGGGAAACAAGTCGGTGTGATTGGGTACCCATTGCAGCGCGGCATTGCTGAAGACGACGTCGCAAGCCGGGCCTTCTTCGCCAGCCCACGCGGCAATGTCACCCGCGCGCCAGTCCAGAAGGGTGTTTCCACGACGGGCGGCGGCGATCATCTCCGGCGAACTATCCAGCCCGGACAATTCCGCCTTCGACCAGCGTTCTGCCAGAACGGCCGTGCTGTTCCCCGGGCCGCAGCCTAAATCAATCACACGAACAGGTTCGGGCCCAAGGCTGACCCTGGCGGCCAGCTCGCGACAAGGACGCGTGCGCTCGTCATTGAAGCAAAGATATTGCTTGGCATCCCAAGTAGGCATGGGAAAGAAAATTCAAGGAATTGAACGGGGAACTCAAGGAGATTTGTTGGATCGGACAATGGCCCATTCAGAAACCCCGGGTTAATGTAACACTTCCACCAAGTCCGTTTCATTTTCAAACACTCTTGCCAGTGGTTGGTCGAGAGTTGCAAGGCTGAGTCCATGTTGGCGGGCAAGTGCGACGAGATAGTGGTCAGTGATCTGATTCGCGCCCGCCATCAAATCTGTCCGCACAACGCGGTCGGCGCAACTGAGGTCGGCGGCGATAAACTCGTGGCGCGGATCAGCGACGAATTGTCGGAGAACTCCAAATGCCAATTCGGGCGTCAGGCCGTATCCTAGCAAAGGATGCGATGAGACACGCGCAAAACCGAGTTGAACAAGCGGGCAAGTCGCAAACGCTCTAACACCTCCGAACCTCGAACGGGCTTTGGCATGATGCTCGTGATTTTCCCATAGCAACGCCATGAGAAGGTTGACATCCAACAGCCGCGTCACGGGGTCCGGCTTTCAATTTCGCGAACGAGTTGCGAAGTAATAGTTCCCCCCTTTGGCGCGGATAACCGGCAGCCCGTCGCTTTCAGTGTCCACCGAAAATTCGCGTTGCGTCCTCAAACTGCCATTCTCTACGAGAAACTTGGCTACTTGCGCCTGTTCGATCGCGGGCAACTCTTTGATTTGCTCAATAATTTCAAACGCGCTCATGGCTAGATTGTCCGGCAAAATTCGTTATTTTGCAAGCTGCCGTGCTCCAGACGTTATGTTGTTTGTCGATTACCAATCCTTGAATCTGCCCCGTTGCGTGTTGATGGGCCGGTTGGTCGGGGAGAAGAGCAATACTTTGGAGTCATCCTTTAACTGATCGAGCAATTGGCGGGCTTCCTGGGGACTCATGTGAAGCTCGGCCGCGCCGGCTGCTTGCTCGTCCTTTTCATCCGGCTTGTCTTTCTGGTCGTCTTTGTTGGCTTGGGCCATCTGCTGTTTTTTTTGCTGATCTTTCTTTTCCTGGTCCTTTTTGGCCTGTTCCTGCCGGGCTTTTTCCTCGTCTTTCTTTTGCTGATCGGATTTTTGGCCCTGCTGCTGTTGTTGCTTTTGATCTTTCTGATCCTGTTGATCCTTCGGATCCTTCTGGTCTTTGTTTTTTTGATCCTTGTTTTGCTGCTGTTGCTGCTGGTCTTGCTGCTGCTGATCCTTTTGGTCCTTCTGATCTTTGTTCTGTTGCTGCTGTTGCTGTTGCTGTTTCAATTCCTGCAACCTTCGCTGGACATATGCGAGATTGTTGCTGGCATCCGAATCGTTCGTGTTCAAACGCATGGCGCGGCTGAAATTGGTGATCGCTTCCTGCCACAATTGTTGCTTCTTGTCCGCCTCCTCCATCGGCAGGCCCTCCTGGTAAAGGGTGTTGCCCAGATTGTAGTAAGTCCGCTGCTGGTTTTGCGGATCGGAAATAATGTCCGGCGATTCCAGCGCGGCGTTGAATTGCTTTTCGGCCGCGTCCAATTGTTTGGCTTTGTAGGCGGCGGCGCCCGCGTCGTAGTGGAGGCGGTAATCGTTGGTCTTCTGTCCGGCCAACCGATTGTATTCTTCAAACGAACTTTTGAAATCGCCCGATTGAAAATCGCTATAAGCGCTGGAAGGCGAGCCGCCGCCACGCAGGGGAAGAAGCAACAAAACCAGCGCCGCCACCACGTTCTGCAAGGCGGGCGCGACGGAACGGCCACGTCGCACGCGCGGGCGCGCCCGTTCCGGCAGCACCGTCTCGATAATCAGGCAGAGCACCGCGAAACCCAGGAACCAATGATAGCGCTCTTGATAAACGCGTGTCAGCCTCGTGGTTTCCTCGCCTTTGGGCAATGGCGCCAGGCCGCGCGCGTATAACATCTCCATCGGATTGGCCCCTTGCAACGGCAGATAAAAGCCGTTGGCTTCGGTGGCGATTTGCCGCAACAGTTTCTCGTTCAAGTGCGATTTGACCGCGTTGCCATCCTCATCCTTCAAGAACGAAGTGTTGCCCTGGTCATCGGTCACTTGCAGCAATTCCCCTTCCGGCGTGCCTACACCAATAGTGAAAATGCGCAGGCCCGCTTCCGCCGCTTCCTTCGTGGCGGCCATGGTGTCCGTGTCCACGTCGTGATCTTCGCCGTCCGTAAAGAGCACCAGGACTTTATGGTTGTCGTTTCCCCTCTCGAAGGCCGCCAGCGTGGTGCGGATGGCCGAGGAAAGCGACGTGCCGCCCACCGGCACAATGCCGACGGAAACGAAATTGACGGCCTGCTGAAAAGCCTGTTCGTCCAATGTCAGCGGCGCTTGCAGAAAGGCGTCGCCGGCGAAAACCACCAATCCCATGCGGTCCGATTTGGCCTGGCGCATCAAATCAATCACCGCCAGCTTGCATTTTTCGAGGCGGTTGGGCGGGACATCGCGCGCCAACATGCTGCGCGACGTGTCGAGGGCCACGATGATGTCCAGCCCCTGCTGTTTGGCCTCCTCCCAGGCGAAGCCCCATTGCGGACGGGCCAGCGCGCACAGGATGCCCGCCACCGCCGCGACCAGCAGCACGAGACGAAATTTTTCCCGCGCGCGGGAAACTCCGGCCGTCAAGGTGGAAACCAGGCGGGCGGCGACAAATTGCAGGACCAATTTCTGCTTGACGCGCCAGGACCAATAAAGAAAGGCGATCAGCGCCGGAATCGCGGCGGCCATCAACCAGAGAACTTGCGGGTGCTCGAATCTTATGTTCACGGCAACTTCCTCCAAACCGTTTGGCCCAAAATCATCTCCAACAAAAACACGGCCAGACCGGCAATCGCCGCATGGCCGAACAATTCATCATAATGCTGGAACTTCTTGACTTCAACCTCCGTCGTTTCCAGCCGATCAATGTCTGCGTAAATCCGGCGCATGGTGTCGGCGGTGTCGGCTCGGTAATACTTGCCGCCAGTTTCCTGCGCGATTTTCTTCAGCGTCTCTTCGTCCACGTCCACCGCCATGTCTCGATAGTGCATTTGGCCGAACTGGTCTTTCCCGACAGGATACGGAGCCGTGCCCTGCTTGCCAATGCCGATGGTATAAACCTTGACCGCCAGGGCTTGGGCGGCGTCGGCGGCAGTCATGGGAGGAACCTTGCCGGAGTTGTTTTCGCCATCGGTCATCAGGATGACGATTTTGCTTTTGTCTTTGAGGTCTTTGATGCGATTGAGCGACGTCATCAAGGCCGAACCGATTGCGGTGGCGTTCTCATCAATGACCCCGATAGTGAGCCGGTCCAACTGGTGCTGTAGATAATCGTGATCCAGCGTCGGCGGCGAGGCAATGTAAGCATCCTTCGCGAACGCGACCAGGCCGATGCGGTCATTGGGGCGGTTGTCAATAAATTTGCCCAGGACTTCTTTGGCCAGCTTGATGCGGCTCTGGCCCGGGCCGAAGTCTTCCGAGCGCATGCTGCCGGAAAGGTCAAGGGCCACCACGATGTCAATGCCGCTGGCCTTGATGTGCGATTCCCCGCGCACCAGCCGCGGTTGGGCCAGCGCGAAAATGAAGACCGCCAGCGCCAGCCAGCGCAGATTGGCCAGAATGGCCCCCGCGCGCGAACGATGGAAACCGGTAATCGGACGCACCAGGTCCACCGAGGAATAGACAAAGGCCGAGGCCTGCCCCAGCTTGCCTTTGAGCCACGCCAGCACCGGCAAGAGCAGCCACAGCAACAAAATATAAGGATGCGCGAAGGTCATTGGGCGGCGGGAGCCGGCGCGGCGGCGACAGAAGATTGAATTTCGGCAGGCGCCCAGCGTGGCTCCGTTTCGTTGACAAGCTTGAGCGCCGCAGCGTGCAGCGCGCGCAAATAGGTTTCTGTCGGCTCGTACTTGGCGAATTTGATAAGGTCGCAGTTGGCGAGAAAATCTCCCAGGCTAAGTTTCTGTTCAGTGGTCAGGAGATTTGTCCCCTGCAACTCGTGCAAAAATTCCTCGGTGGTTCTCTCAGGCGCGTGAAAATTGAACCGTTCCTCCAAGTACTCACGCAACGCGCCGGAGACCGCGATGGAAAAAGCTTTCGGATCGCTGAGCAGGGCCAGCGCCGCTTCCAACGCATGACGCGCCCGCACATGGGCCGGGACAGGCGGAGCGGACGCAACAGCGGCAGCCTTTTTGCGCCACGCACGCCACGCCCACCATGCAAGGGCGCACAGCACCAGGATCACTGCCCCCCAGATCACCAACAGCCAGCCGTTGGAGATTTTGATCAGCGGCTTAAGGCCCTCGTGAAAAGTCAGCGTGGGCGTGTTGGAGGCGGCCGTCTGCGGCGCGGGCACCATGATGGCGGAATTCGTGTTCATCCGTGGCGGCGGCGTTTTTCGCGCGTTTGGAAAAATTCTCCCAGGGCGGATGCATACGGCTCGCCCGTGCGGACCTCGATGGAGTCAATGCTGGCCGAGCGCAGCACGCGCAGCAATTCGGCCTGGTGTTTGCTTCGGCGGTCGGCGAAAGCCCGGCGCTTGCGCGCGTCGTTGGTATTGATCTCGATCATTTCGCCCGTTTCGGCGTCGCTGAAGACCAGGCGGCCCAGCGCCGGCAAAGCCAGCTCGTACCGGTCAACTACTTGAATGGCGATGACGTCGTGGCGGCGATTGGCCTGGCGCAAAGCGGGCAACGTGCGCGGACCCAGATTAGGCGACAGCAAATAACCTCCGCGGCGGGCCGTCTCGCCCTCCGGCGCCGCCACGCGATGCTCAAACAGGAAATCGGAAATGACCACCACAATGGCATGGCGTCGGGCCAGCCGATTGAGCACATCGAGCGCCTCGCCAAAATTGGTGCCGCGCTTGGCCGGTTGGAAGCAGAGGATTTCGCGGATGACACGAAGGACGTGCCGTCGCCCCTTCTTGGGCGGAATATATTTCTCCACCTCTTCGGTGAAGAGAATCAACCCGACCTTGTCGTTATTGCGGATGGCCGAGAAGGCCAGCACCGAGGCCAGTTCAGCGGCCAGTTCGCGCTTGGATTGGTCGCGCGAGCCGAAGAGGCCGGAACCGCTCAAATCCACCACCAGCATGAGCGTCAGCTCGCGCTCCTCGACAAACTTCTTGACAAACGGATGATTCATCCGCGCCGTCACGTTCCAGTCAATCGAACGCACTTCGTCGCCCGGCTGATATTCGCGCACCTCCTCGAAATTCATGCCCTGCCCTTTGAACACGCTATGGTACTGCCCGCCCAGTGTTTCCGACACGAGCCGCGTGGTGCGCAACTCGATCTGGCGGATCTTTTTGAGTATTTCGCGGGGGATCATGCGGGGGGAAAGGATGAAGGATGAGGGATGAAGGATGAAGTTGGGAAGGCGAAAATCTCTACTTGCACAAGCGTGCCAAAGATATAATTAGAATCCATGTCTTTGGAAAAATTCTTTGCCGCTGCGAAAGAACTTCCGTTCGAGGAACGGGTTGAACTCTCGCATCGTCTCTGGGACGAATTCATGGACGGCTTCCAAGGCTGGAAAGCTCCGCCGATGCCGGAAGGCGTTTTCGCCTGGAAAACCCTGAAAGCTGAAATTGATGCAAAGTTGAGCCGAGAGGATCGTATCGAACTCGCGCAACGAGTTGGGGAGAACATCGTGGAGAATGGATATGACCCCGAACCGACGCCGGAGCAAATGGAAGAAATCGAACGACGTGCGGAAGAATTGTCGAAACATCCAGAACGAGGAATTCCTTGGGAACAAATCCAAGCGGAGATGAAACAAAAATACGGCTGGAAATGAACAGCGCTCAGTTGTGATTCGCGGGGAGCGCAGCCGCCTCGGCTGCGGTTCGGCGCGCCCTCGCGCCGAACTTCTTGCGCGATGACAACAGAATTTTTTTGCGCGCGCGCATCGCGAAGATGCCAACGACGAGGGCGTCGTTGGCAGCACGCGAGGCGCGTGCGCTCCCCGGGCATTGCCACGAAGCGCTTCGTGCGAATCTCGATCCGTCCCATTAATTTGAGAATCCTGCGTGGGTTCATGAACCTTTATCTAATCGCCGTTCCACAAAGGCAGACAGTTCTTCAGGGGAAAATAATTTTTCATCAATGCATCGGGTCAAAAGCCGTCGATGCTTGACCATCCAATTGCTATGTTTGAGAGCTTCGGCTACTTCTTGAGCAGAAGAGCCTAACAGATCGTGTTCGGCTTGGTGATGCTTTTCGCAAAGAACGATCAAATTTTCAGCAGCCTCGTTCCAAGGCTCGCTGGTTGTATAATTGCGATGGTGAACATTTAAGTCGCCTGCGTGTTCACCCTCTGATTGGCAACGCCAATCGTCACGCTTCATAACTACTTCGCGTTTTGCGCGCCATCGCAAGTCTGAAAAACTCTCTGTTGGAATCTGCGGACGAGGTTTGTATTTCGTTGGCATAATTCATCACTCACGGCACAGGCAATTCGTTAAAGATCTTAGTGATAATCGTCTCACTGCTCTTCTCTTCTGCCTCGGCTTCGTAGGTCACGGTCACACGGTGGCGCAGCACGTCCATGCCGATGCTTTTGACGTCTTGCGGGGTCACGTAGCCGCGGCCGCGCAGGAAGGCGTAGGCTTTGGAGACGAGGGCCAGGGCAATGGTGGCGCGGGGTGAGGCGCCCATCTGGATCAGCCCTTGCAGGCCGTCAATTTTGTAGGCGCCCGGATCGCGCGTGCAACAAACAATGTCAACAATGTAGTCCTTGACCTTGTCGTCTATATACATGTCGTTGAGCGTTTGCCGGGCCTCCAGGATTTGCTGGGCCGAGACCACCTGGCTGGCGACGGCCGTCATGGTCGTGCGGGCCATCAAATCCAGTATCTGCCGCTCCTCTTCGCGCGACGGATAGACAATTTTCAACTTCAACATGAACCGGTCCACCTGCGCTTCCGGCAACGGGTAAGTGCCCTCCTGTTCGATGGGGTTCTGCGTGGCCAACACCAGGAATGGCTCCTCCAACTTGTAGGATTGGTCGCCAATGGTGACTTGTTTCTCCTGCATGGCCTCCAGCAGAGCGCTTTGCACCTTGGCCGGCGCGCGGTTGATTTCGTCGGCCAGCACCAGGTTGGCGAAAACAGGGCCGCGCCGGGTGGTGAAAGCGCCGGTTTGCGGATTATAAACCTGCGTGCCAATCAAGTCCGCCGGGAGCAGATCCGGCGTGAACTGAAGGCGGGAGAATTTGACGTTCAGGGCGGAAGCTAAAGCCTTGACGGAAAGGGTTTTAGCCAATCCTGGAACGCCCTCAAGCAAGACGTGGCCGTTGGCCAGGAGGCCGACCACCAGGCGTTCGACCAGGTAGGTTTGGCCGATGATCACCTTCCCAATCTCGCTGAAAAGCGGGCGCACAAAGGCGCTGGTCCGTTGCACTTGTTCGTTAATTGCGCTGATGCCAGTATTCATAGTCAAAAAACTACGTATGCCCAAAAGACAACCGAAGATCAAACTTTGTTCAGAAAAACCGCAATTCCGGGGGCACAAGGGGGGCAAATCTGGTTTTGGTAGATGGATGGCCAAATACGAGGCTTTTGCGGAATCGCGCTCGGTCATCCAGCAGCATTTGGTGGCCGCGCGGCAGGCGTTGATGGCACTCCCACCAGGGAAAGGGCGCTCGGGTCTGGCCGGATTGACCGAGTTTCTGGCGGAACAAACGGAAGCCTTGGGTGTTATTTATTAAAATTCAAGCTTCTCCCAGGCGGGAAGCAAACTGTTGCATACGAAAGCTGAACTGGAAAAAGCCCTTGCGCAGCCTGCGCCAGAGGAGACCGTCGAGATCGAGGAGATTGACGATCTTGAGCTAGTGCGTCGTGCCCAAAAGGAGGACATGCGGGCCTACGATGTTTTGGTTCGACGGTACCAGGAAAGGGTTTACGGCACAGTCTATCACATGACCTCCAACCATGAGGACGCCAACGACCTCACACAGGAGACGTTCATCAAAGCATTCCGGGTCCTCAAATCATTCAAGGGGGATTCCAGCTTTTTCACCTGGATTTACCGGATCGCGGTGAACAAGACGATCAATTTCCTCAAACAGCGCAAGAACCGGACGCAAATCAGCCTCAACGACGTTGATTTCAACGCCGAGAACGACCCGGATTTGGTGGCGCTGGTATCGGACAAAACGCCACGGCGAGATTTGAGTTTGAGCGAGTTGCAGGAGAAATTGAACG
>Ga0206802_1236_pt1 | contig 11955 bp, 9 predicted proteins | sample Alteio_BWOrgCont_63_FD_152902 | JGI IMG/M metagenome (GOLD analysis project Ga0206802, IMG submission 152902) | Enriched cells from forest soil in Barre Woods Harvard Forest LTER site, Petersham, Massachusetts, United States -... | ecosystem: Environmental > Terrestrial > Soil > Temperate forest > O... | reverse complement strand
AGCACCGGAATAGGTGTTGGCTCCGGCAAGAGTCAAAGACCCGCTGCCACTCTTCGTCAAACTCCCATTACCGTCGATAATTCCTGAAAGGCTGGAGTCCATGTTATTGGTATTAATGGTTCCCCCACCTGCATTTAACGTGATGGCGCGTGCAGACGTAATTCCGGCCAGCGTGAGCAGGGAACCATTATTAAAATAGAGATGTGAAAGAGAATTGCCAAGGTTATTGGCTGAAGAAATGGCCAGGGTTCCACCATTAATCGCTGTTGCACCGGCATATGTGTTAACACCCGCCAGTGTAAATATCCCGGTTCCCACTTTAACTAGAGATCCTGGACCTGAGATGATGCCGGAAAAAATAGTGCTTGTATTATCAAGGCCCGTGGTCAGCGTCGCGGAGCCAAGACTCACATTGCCTCCAAAAATGCCGCCGCCTGACAACGAAGCGATCTGTTGATCGAAGCCATTCAAATCCAACGCAACGCCACCGCTGTTGGCCAGTGTAATAGCACTGGCGTTTGAATATACATTCGACGCTCCAGCGCGCAAAATGCCGCCATTCACAAGGGTCATGCCGGAATACATACTCGAACCTGAAAGCGTTAGCGATCCAGAGCCGATGAGGGTAAGTGCACCTGACCCTGTCAGTGGACCTGTCCAGGTGGAGTTAAATCCGCCATTGAAAAACGTCCCGCCACCAAACCCTAGAACAATAGAACGATTGCTCGTCACATCCGCATGAACCTGAAGGGCGGCATTGTTTGAAAACGTGAGTGCTCCCGTCGAATTTCCCAGATTATTATCGTTCCCAATATCCAGAACTCCACCGGAGAGATTGGTGCCACCTCCATATGTATTTGCGCCTGAAAGAGACAATGTGCCGGTGCCTGTTTTGGTCAAAGTTCCATTACCGCCAATGGAGCCCGACCAAATGGAATTAGACGAGTCAGTCTCAAGGGTTCCCCCGGCGCCATTGAGGGTCAGCATTCTTGCCGATGTAATGCCGAGGCTGCCCAATTGAAGAATGGCATTATTGGTTATCGTCAAAGGCGCTGCGGAAAGACCTAGATTGGCGTCACTTGTAATGCTGAGACGGCCACCCGAAAGCATGGTGCCGCCTGAATAGGTATTGGCTCCAGTCAACGTCAGAGTCCCTGTCCCTGTTTTGGTGAGAGAGCCCCCAACGCCGCTGATAGTGCCTGAAACGTTTGAGTCTAGATTAGTGCTGCCCACCATCAGGTTTTTGGAGCCCAAGGCAATAGAACCTGAACCAGAAATAGAACCGAGACTAATCCCGGAGGTCGCTAAAGCGGAAATATCCACTGTGCCGCCGGCATTATTGGCAATAGTGGCATTGCCTCCTGTGGCGTTTTCTGAAAATGTCGTCTGCCCGCCATCGTTATTCGTGATTGTCGCATCGCCTGAGGTAGATGTGCCTGAAAAAGCCGTGACGCCGTTTATGTTATTGATAATGGTCGCATGGTCAGCGGTTGCGCCACCGGCTGAGACGCTTCCGGTAAACGTGGTGCTGCCCCCATTCGTATTTGTAATCGTCGCATACCCAGCCGTCGTAGGATTGGGGACATTGTTGAGAAATGTCGTATTTCCGCCGTCATTGACAATGGTGGAATGGTCGGCCGTCGCAGCCTGGGAAAAACTGGTGCTGCCCCCGTTGAAATTGGTGATCGAAGCGTTTGCTGCCGTTGAGGTAAGTCCATTGGCAGGAGCGAATTGCGTATTACCGCCATTATTATTAATGATCGCGGCATTTCCGGCAGATCCGAATACGGCCGTGCTCCCTCCATTATTATTGACGATGGTCGCAGAGCTCGCAGTCGATTCAATCGCTGTATACCCCAAATTATTATTTGTTATAGAGGCATTGCCCGCCATGGAATTACCGTCGAATAGTACTCCTCCATTGTCGCTATTCGTAATAGACGCATGAGCCGCTGTCGCACTGTCTGAAAATTCCAAAAAGGTGTCATCACCCAAAATTGTTGCATGGTCTGCGCTGGAAGATCCCTGAAAGAGAATAGAGGGTCCATAGAGTGTCCCCCCTGTGAGAAAACTATTTCCCTCAATGACGGCATTAGATGCTGTCCCACTACTTAGGCTTAGCGTTCCGCCTAAGACATTTATTGTTTGGGCAGCGCTGGAATTATTCAAGATCCCCGCTCCCGTGAGATTCAAAGACGCTCGATCTTCAACGGTTATTGTATAGGCGGATGCATCGGAATTAAAAACAAGACTATTAAGCGTTGGCGTATTGAATGGCGTTATATAGATAGACGTGGGACTCGCTGAACTAAAGGCTGCGATATCCGTCGGCTTCCCGGCACTCCAGTTGCCGGAATAATCAAAGTCCCAATCGGGGCCGATCCAGGTGCTTGTCGCACTGAATGCGCAAGAAATGCAGACTACCATTAAGCTGGCCAACCAGAATATTCTTCTATATAAATAGTTCATCGTTACGCTCCGAGATCTCGTTATGTCTATTGTTTCCATAGCTTAGAGTCGTTTCCCCTGACTTTTATTCACTTTTATTTTAGAGAGTGGTTCTGAAGAGATGCTGAAGCGAAGATGAAGATTTACTGAAGGATTGTGCTGCTTGGTTTAGGGACACGAATAATCGCCATTAATTTTCCCGCTCCCACTGCACAAGCCGCATGCCGCTTGTATCCCCATCCAGCTGGTAAATGTTGCCATCGGTATCAAAACGAATGGACGCGCAGGAGGACGGCAGGCCGGTTAAATGGACGCTTCCTTTAAATGTGCCGTCGGCTTCGTAGACATTGATCTGGCAGGCGGTCGCGCGGGTGTAGAGATCGCCCTGGTCGGTGGTGTAGATCACCGCGCCCTGGATGGAGGAGATGGGTCTATGGGATTCATCGGTGATCTGCGTGGTGACGGATTCGCCCGTCTTTGAGCCGGGCAGCGGGTCCGTGAAATAGGTGTGATCGTTCTTGCGGATTTCATGGTGAGTTAGGGGCGGCGGGCCAACAGCCTCCTTTTTCAGAAGCAGGCTGTCCTCATCGAAAAGGAACGAAGCGGTCGCGGCGACATTTTTGTCCGAAGATGCGATGACGTGCAGCACCGCATGATCATCCAGATGGAGCCGGAACTGGTTGAACTGGGAAAACAGTCCGCCGCGCCGCTGCCGGGCATGCACGTCGTACACCCCGTAATAGAAGCCGCGCATGGGATCACTCAAGAGCAGCCAGAGGTTTTGATGGGCGTCCGGATGGGCGAAAATCTGCCGCGCGGTGGGGACATAACGCAGTTCCATCTGGTATTTTCCCGCCGAAGAGAAGCGGGCGATGCGATGACGGACAATATCGGTAATATAGAAGTGTCCCACCTCATCCAACGTGAATTCACGCGGGATGATCAGGTTGCTTCCCTCGATTTGAGAGCCCAGGGTCTCCGGACGTTGCCCAAAAGGAACGTGGAACAACTCGCGAGGCATGAATTGAACCCTCGCGGCAAATGAGATTCCACTGGCGAGCGGAAGCAAAACAAGCCCTATCATGCTTGGGAATTTCATCGCGCGCTTCATTATGGAACTGATCCGCCCTTTTTGTCATTAGAAGAACATCTTCCCACCAGTTGCGCAGGCGCGCAGCCACAGACAGAAGAGCACAAAACCCAGCACAACGCCGATCCATGGTTGGATCACATCCCAGCGGCTGACGCGGGAATCCGGATTGTAGGCACTTACTTTAGCTTTGAAGGCTTCCCGCGCTTTCAGGATATTCTGAAAGTCCTGCGATTCCTTCGACGCCACATCCCACTGGCATTGGGGACAATGGGATCCTTTATCATTGGGCCAGGCGGCAAAACAGACGGGGCATTTCATGGGAATCTCCTTAAGATTCACTACCGCAGTTACCACAGAATTTGGATCCCGCGACAAGTGGTTGCTGACATTGCATACACAACACGGCGGAGGCGAGCGGCATGCCGCACGCTTCACAGAATTTCCCGCCATGCGTCTGCGCATTACAAGCAGGACAATTAATGAGATGGGCGACGGCTTTCCCGCTGTCAATATCCGTGACCGCATGCTCGACCGACAACCGGTTGGCCTCCCGGGCCGCGGCCTGACCGGACTCCGGCGCGCATGAATCGCACATGCCCGATTTGTCATTCCAGCAATTCTCCGGACACACCCAATGCCCGCAGGCGGAACATTTCTTAAAGAAGACCATGGCCTCCTGGACCGCCCGTTCATAGGCGGCGTCCCGTTCTTTGCCGCGCAGGCCACGATCGATGGTTTTTGAGGCATTGCCCAATCCGAGAGGCCGGAACACTTCAAACATATCGATGGCCGTCTTCAGGAGATTGCTTTTAGAGGAAATAAACTGGCTCTCATACCCATCGCCGCAGCGGTCGCATTTAAAACGAAACTTATAGCCGCCGTCTTCCGACAAATCCTCGACGTTATTCACAAATTTGGTCAGCGCCATGATGGCCTCCTCAGGGTGATCGAGATCCGCCGGCAATCTCATACTCCTTAGAGCTCGTTGCGCGATTTTTATTCACTTTTATTTTTAAAAAATTTAAATGAATAAAAATCCGGGATCCAGACTCTAAGCCTCAAGACGTTAAATGAATATCGGGAGGCTTTTATGAACATAAAAGGACTAAGCATGATTATTGGGTTGGGACTTCTGATGAATCCGTCGGCGTACAGCGCGGACCCAAACACCACTCCGCACAACATTGTTTGGCAAAACGGCATCTGGCTAAACACCGTCAAAGAGCTGCCCCTTTATGAAATAGGGTCACGGCTGATTCCCCTTCGGGACGTCGATCTCTATATTCAGAACTTTGTGGCGGTTGCCCATCATATCTTCGTGGAGCGCACCCCCAGCTCCCTGACACTGGGCGCACGGGTGGCTTGGTAGTGCGTGAAATCGGCTCTGATATAATCAGCCGCTGATAGACATTCCTTATTCGAAAGGACGGACGATGACCCTACGATCCTGGAAAACACTGGCCATCGCTCTGGGCTTGACGTGCTTTTCCACGTTTTTCATGGCGAAAATAATCGCCCGTTTTCCCTTCCATGAAGATGAAGCCGCTTATACCAGCTTTAGCAAGGACATTGTAAACGGCGATCTCTTCTTAACAACAAAAGGTCTCGATAAACCGCCTGTTTTCTTCTATGTTCAAGCCGTCGCCATACGGCTGTTAGGAGAAAATCCCATAACGGATCGGCTGCCGAATTGTCTGGCGTTGCTGCTGACGAACCTGATTTTATTTTTGATGATCCGGCGGATTTTCGGTCTAGGAACCGCCTCTTTTGTCCTCTTATTTTTAGCGACCAGTCCGTTTCTGCTGCTGTTCGGTCCGACTGCTTTTGTAGATGGCGTCGCCTCCCTGTGCGGCATCTGGTCGCTCGAACGCCTCAGTCAGAAGAAATGGGGCGCGGCGGGAAGCCTGGCGACTCTCGCCATGTTTACCAAACAATATTTTGGCCTCTTCCTTTTTTACGATCTCATAGCCATGGCGATGATCCCTTCGCTAAAACAGACGCCCCAGACGTTCAAAAAATGGGCCCGCGGTATTGTTTATACTGCGATCCCTCTCGTCACGTGGGAGACTTTTTGCAACCGGCCGCCTTGGTACATGCTGTTCAACGCCAAGGTTGCCTATGGAAAATGGATGCAGTCGATTACATTCCATGACTCATTCCTCGCCTGGGGTACGTTGTACCGTTTGGTTTTAGGTTCGCGCATCCTCAACGGCGGGCTGATTGCCGCGCTGACCCTTTTGCCGTTCACCGCCTTCTTCGATGTCAGTCAAAAAAACTCTCCGCAGGAACGCGAAAAAAAGCGCTGGGAATTATTTTTTCTGTTTTGGTTTCTGAGCTATTTTCTACTTATCGCTTGGCAAACCCGGATTCCGCATTGGGATCGCTATCTCATCCCCGGAGCTTATCCTTTGTGCATTATTGCGGGCTGCGGATTGTCACGCTTTTCGAAATGCCTTCGTTTCCTGCAACCATTCCTGTTTTTAAGTGTGCTTGTGACGGCGTTCGCCTTTGACGTCTCACACATCATCCGATTAAGCTCTGACTATGAATTCGGCGCCAATAACGATGCGTATGTAGGCTTTCCCGCTATGTTTCAAACATTAGGATCGCTTATGAAAGATCCCCGCAGCGCCGTTTTATATGACGAGAGCATCTTCTTCTCGCGCTATTACGCGTATCGGTGGACATATCCCGTAAGGGAGACCTCGGCGAATACTCTTAGAGAAGAGCTGGGCCGCTATATGTTTTGCCCTATCTTCTTCATCTCCAAAAGCGGGCCGCTGGGCATTGAAACGCTACCCCATGTGTTGGGTCCGCTCTGGACCGGCCATTCCATCGCTTCAGAAGGGAAGTATCATCTCTGGATACTGAGGCCGAATGAAACATATCGCATCCCCAGCACTCCAAAAAACATAGCAGCTGCACTTGCCGAACTCACCGGACATCCCGCAACAGCCGCCCAGGAACCCTCCTGCACAAAACTTACCATGGCGGGAGAAATCAGGGACGAAATTCCGGCGCACATCACCTCATGCTGGACCTCTGTTAGCGTATTCAAGGAGTCAGGCCATTATGCGATTGAAGGAATTCCCGAGCGAACGGAACTGCGTATTTCAGCTGAAGAAGCGACGCGAGACCTTCAGCAAAAAAATCCAACGATCAGGCAATTAAAAATTGAAATTTCCCAGCCCGATCAAGTCACGGTCACCGGCGCTGCATATGTCGGAAAGTATCTTATTCCCTTTACCTTAAAATCCTCACCTGTACTTAAGGAGAATTCAGAAATTGCGCTGTCTAACATACAAATCGCTCTTGGTGACTATATGCTGCCTGACCCTATTTTCGAGAAGATTCAAAACTACGCACCTTCTCAGAACTTACGGATACCGCATTGGATAGGAGCGGTTCATACGATGAGTTTGGATCCGGCAAGCAACACGTTCACCCTAAAGACCTGAAATCAGGCCGGGACCTTCTGCACACGCGAACAAGCAATCAGGAGTCCTGCGATTATAAAACTAACGGCAATACCTTCGATTCTATCCCGGCTGCCGGGAGTGACAGCCTGGGTGAGTAGATAAACCACGGGATTGCGTTGCCAGTTCCACAGGGAAAGAGTATAGAGTTTTTCCCAACTCCAGGTGAAATAAGCGCCTATAGCATGCACAAGAATGGAAAATCCAAATGCAAAGAGAAATAGCCGCTTTAATACCGTAGATTTGGCAATGCGAGGCATGATAGGAAGCAGGCCAAGCATCCAGAGGGGTGTAATGTCCGCTAAATATCGAGGGCCAAACGCCCATCCGCCGCTCCACACGAAGTAACCGCTATAAAACACTATCGTAGCTGATACACCAATGGAAAAAAGCCGTACGAGGTCATTGTCTCGAGTTCGCCAGGCTTCGAAAAATCCCCAACACGCAAAAATGGCAAGTGGGCTGAACAACAGAAGGCCGCGGGCGGGAGATACCAGCAATCCCCAAAATCCATCCCAGAGATGAGGCGTAAAATGCAGGGTGCTGGCCTGGTACCCGGTCTTCATGACGGATCCGCTATGGAAAAAATTGTCGGCAGCAATAGCCAGAGCCGGGAAGAGCGTGCCGGAGAGGTAATACTTTAGCCCTGATTTTTTCTTAACTCCAACGAAAGCCCCGACAAGTCCCCAAATCAGAATATTGGAATACCGGCACCATGCCGCCATCGCAAAACAAAACCCCGACCAAAACCCCAAACGCCTTTCAGAGGGGTTGTCTTCCCAACGAAAAAGAAAATAACTGCCCAAGGACAGGAACAACTGTCCAGGCCCATGCTGCCAGATCGCTTGACTCGATGTACTCAGAGACGATGTCCCGAAGGCATAGGCTACCGTCAAAAGATATGCCCATTTTTTTCCCGACTGAGATTCCACGACCTTGAAAAAAAAATAGGCCGACACCACCACCATAAACGAAGCGCCGATTTTTTGATACTGATGAATCAACAAATCCGTGACAGGAACGTGAAATAAAACCGGGATGACATAAAACGGCGTGAGAAGAATGCCTGCTGCACTGGAGTACATGGACAATGCATGCCTATTACGGAAGTAGACCCAGCTAATGTCCTGGTTATCCAGAAACCCACGATAGAACTCATCCATATAGAGGTGCCCATACCGCATCAACTCAAAAGGCTGCAGACTGGTGGCCACCACATCGCCTGAGCCTCTCCAGCGAAAATTAGAGAGGAATAATGCCCACATCAAAATGAAAAATAATTTTGTACGAATTAAAATTTGCGTCTGGATGGGTGCTGATTTAATCTCAGTCCATAAATAGCCAGCGTACAAAACCAATAAAAAAAACACGTCCGATACTGGGAAGGCTACTAGGATTCCCATAGGTTAATTCTCCTAAAGGAAGGCTGTTTAAACAGTAGTCGATGTTGAACTTCTATAACCGACTGCCATTAGATTTGGAGAAACGATAAGCGGCGTCGTTTGATCTCCCCGCGTCCCACCAATATCTATTCTGTAACTTAGTTTTAGCCAGGCCTCGCGCACTTTCCATGCCAACCAGCGCAATCCACTTGGGAAATCAAAAGCAACAGCCGCTTCGGGATATATCTGCGCTTTTATTCCATAGAGAGCCAAGATCTGAGTCAAACTATCGGAAGAAAAAAGGCGATAGTGGGTGAGATCATGATAAAGGTTATAACCCGCCCATGGCGTACATGCATTGGGAGTGGTAATAATTAATCGCCCATCAGGCTTAAGCGCTGCAGCGAGCCGTTCAACGAATCCATACACCGAATCCCCTGAAAAATGTTCGATCACGTGATGACAAAATACAACATCAAGCTGTCCCTGGTGTTTCTCCAGCCACGAAAGAACATTTTCGCAATGAACATTGGGAGTGACATATTGCCGGCAAATTTCCAGTCGATCTTCACTGGCATCAACCCCTTCGATAGACTCATATCCTTCGGATTTCAAGTAGTACAAAAAAAGTCCGTCCCCGCAACCCACGTCCACCATCCGTGCTTTTTTGTCTACGGGCAAATACGGATTAAATATTTTCTTATACCGCTTGGCCATTCGCGTAAATTCACTGGGTGAAAATTGATGCGTCGTCTGCATAATTTGCTTACCATAATTGCGAATAAGCTGTTGATGGGTTTCCGACATTTACATCTCCTTTTACAAGAGCTCCTTCGAATGCATTTTGGTTTTACGACTTGGAGCAATTCGAAATATTTAAGCTGGTTATTGAGAATACTTTATTTCGAATACGATTAATTCTTTTTGCAAAATATCATTGTCATATAAGGAGGCATTGAGGAGGCGGGGCTACTTTGAGAGACAACAAGATTATCAAGAGTCCCACCTGTAGGAAACGTATTCACAATCATAGTGCCAGGATAAGTTTGTCCCCCCCAGGGTGTATCTTGAGGACGAGCAACACCAAAGCCAGGTCCCGTTGGACCGGATTGGAAAATAGGTAGTAAATGTTGATGCGTTGCACTCCCGCCGGTTTCGCCAGAAGTGGGAGATGCTAAAGGGAAGTTACCATCTAAAATTGAATATCTGGTCCAACCCGCTGGACAGTTAGTATCGAACATCATAATTGCACCCACAGGGACAAGGCCAACGCCAGAAGGGGGAATCGTCGTAGGATCTATTTTTTGCCATGTTACCGCTCCATCGGCAATTGTGGTCGATGTCACTGCCATGACCGCCAGTTGAGGCGTGCCAACAGCGCCGTTTGCTAAAGCTGTCGATGTTACGGCCATTGCGGCAAGTTGTGTTGCGCCAACAGCGCCGCTGGCAATCGTGGTCGAGGTCACCGCCAGGGCCGCAAGCTGCGACGCGCCGACAGCCCCATTAGCAATGGCTGGCGATGTTACGGCCATGGCCGCAAGTTGCGGTGCGCCGACGGCGCCGTTAGCAATCGTGGTCGAGGTGACCGCCATAGACGCAAGCTGAGGCGTGCCGATGGCGCCACTAATAACGGAAGCGGCTACGATAGCATAGGCCGTTGTTGTGACAGGCTCATTGGGGGAGAGCGCTTGGCCTTCAACACTGACTTGGATATATGGATTTATGGTATCCCAGGTGTAGGGAGACACTAACTGAAAACTCAAGGGGATAGAGAAAAGCCCATTGATCACGTTAACTTGGGAACTGATTATCAGCGAATAAGGCGTTTTGCCGTCCGCACTGACAAGCAAAAATGTCATATTTTTCAGAGCGTTGGTTGGCACTCCATTTTGCTTTAACGTGCCCTGATAGGTGATTTGAGATGGAATGGCCATGACTTTGACTTGCGCCAGAAGCAGGCATCCGATAGTTAAAAAAAGACTGTTTTTCATTTTTTAAATCCTCCTGCACCTTAGAGCGTTAAAGTCTGGACTTTATTCACTTTTATTTTTATACGACTCAAACCCTTTCAAAAGAACCAGAGGGGATCATAACCTGCCAATGATGAGATTTCCAGTAGATTATTGACAGTTTGATGCCGTTGAATTGAAGTTCTTTATATAATTCGCCCTTGAATCGGATATCAGGGGATCGGTGGTTCATCTTTTTATGCTTTGGCGCCGGTCTTATGCTCCGTTTTCTGTGGCCGGCAGATATGGAATGGAAGCACGACGAGCAGTGGAACTATGCTCATGCCCAAGCCATTGCTCAGAGCCGGGAACCATGGCCGTCCGTGGGTCAACAAACGTCCGCGACTCTGAATAACTTTCCCCTGGGGTTGTGGCTGCTGAGCGCTTTTTCACTAATGTCTCACTCCCCAATCGGACTCATGCTCTGGGTCCCTATTCTCAACACGATCGCTTTATTGGCTTTTCTAATCTGGGCCCTGCGGGCGGAGCTCTCCCCGCAACAACGCGAAACCTGGCTATGGGCCGTGACGTTGGCTGCGGTCTCGCCTCTCCCGATATTATTTTCCAGAAAGATTTGGATCCAAGACATTCTGCTCCCCTTCACGTTTCTCATTTTTCTCGGGCATTATCAGCGACGGACCGCATGGGGAGCCTTCTTATGGGGCCTAGCCGGCGCCGCCGTTGGCCAGATCCACCCCAGTGGCATTTTTTTCAGTCTCGGACTTCTGGTTTACTTCCTGTGGGAAGAACGTGCCGGGACCTGGCGGGAGGTTTCCTGGACGTTTTGGCTTTTCGGCAGCGCGTTGGGCTGTCTGCCACTCCTGCCCTGGCTGCATCAGCTGCTTCAAGGCCACACGGGCGGGCTGCGCACACGACATGTCTGGGATATCTTTACGCTGCACTACTATACGGAATGGATTGGCATCGCTTTCGGGATTAATCTCCGGTATTCCATCCCAAGTAGTTTCTGGACCCACTTCCTGCGTGAGCCTTTGCTCTGGGACCGAGCCACCTATCTCATGGTGCCCGTTCACTTGTGGCTCGCGGGTTGTGCCTTATATGCCGTTTGGTCGACGGGAATTGCGTTCAGGAAAACACCCCTGGACATTCCCTGGCACGTGAGAGCCATGCTACTGGGGATGGGGCCGCTCATTTCTATCACGGGCAATGTTACGGCCCATTACCTCACCGTGGCGATCCCTTTTATGTTTCTTTGGGTCGCATGGTCCTACAACAAAAGCCCACGCGTACTGAAGAGCCTCGTCATGGTCCAACTTTTAGTGTCTGTGGTATTCCTCAATTTCATCCACAAAAATGGCGGCTCTTTGAGCCCGAAGGACGATTACGGAACCTCCTACCGGCTTAAGCAAACGCCCCCCTCATTAACCGCCAAGCATAATCCAAACACAAAATAAAAAGTCATCAAAACAATGGAATCGTTCGTCGTCGCTTCCGTAAAACCGGCGATGACCAGTCCTGTCAGGGATAGGAATCCCGCGAGCGCCAATTGTTTCTCAAACGTTCCGGAAGCAACGTTTTTGTACCGT
>Ga0206802_1235_pt1 | contig 12016 bp, 6 predicted proteins | sample Alteio_BWOrgCont_63_FD_152902 | JGI IMG/M metagenome (GOLD analysis project Ga0206802, IMG submission 152902) | Enriched cells from forest soil in Barre Woods Harvard Forest LTER site, Petersham, Massachusetts, United States -... | ecosystem: Environmental > Terrestrial > Soil > Temperate forest > O... | reverse complement strand
GCTAACATCCATGTCAGGGTAATGAGGTTTATCATACTATAAATAAAATACTACGGTAACGTTTGAGTGAGATGATCATTCCTTATATTTCTTTGCTATTTAATAGCTCACAAAAATTAATGACATGGGAAAAATAATCTGCTTCGAGAACTTCACTGGTTATACCATTTACATGGATAAGAACAGGTCGACGTGAGATATTTCCTGGAGTTTTCAAACGTTTAATTTTTTCTCTCATTTCTGCTATGACACTCATTCCTATCGGCTGTCTTGAAAATTTTATTTCGCAAATATAAACCGTATCAAATTTTGTTTGTATCAGATAATCAATTTGGCATCCCTCCTGACGCAAAGTAGCTCGCTGAAAAAATGGGTTATCAGATATTACTTCTTCAGGCTTTAATCCTAATAATTTTATAAGAGCTGTCTGATTATTCAAAACAAGATTTTCAAATTGAAAACCCATGATGGTTTCCCAGTTAGGCAGCAATGTTAATGCCATATTTTTATAGCGATCTTTTTCAATTTTATTCTTGTTTGGCAAAACATATTTCAAATAAAATCTTACATAATTGTCTTTTAACCTATATTTACTCAATTTTGATGTTTTGCCTGTTTTTATGTGCCATGTGTAATCTCTTGTAATAAACCCGCCTAACACCAGATCATTTAAATAATCATCAAATGTTCCTGTACGTGTTAGTTTAACCTTGTTTGCCAACTCCTCTGCTGTCGCAGAACCTTTTACTAACTGGATCACAATATTTTTGTATATTTCACTACGATTTGAGAATATATCTGAGAATATATGTTCGAATTCGTGCAGCAAAACACCATTTTTGGAAAAACATAATTGTCGTATGTTTTCTTCTGCAGATAGTTTTGTATTGATTAATTCAAGATAACGCGGAACTCCGCCTGTTACAGCAAGAACTTTAAATTTTTCAAATGCTGAAATATTTTCTCCCTGTTTTTCCCAAAACTGGTTACATTCACCAAGCGATAATTCAGTTAAATTCATATACAGGGAAGGTCTGCCCATAAAACCCGTATTTCTTACAATATTTTTTTCTATCCAGGAAGAGACCGATCCACACAATACTAATATTAATTCTGGGTTCTTTTTAAAATATATATCCCAGGCATTTTTTAATTTTCCGAGAAAATCCGGGTCTTTTGATCCCATCCAGGAAATTTCATCAAAAAGAACAATGATTCTGCCTTGTCTGATTTTTTCTGCGAGTAATATAAATAATTTACTCCAGTCATCTGCTTTTACTTCCGGTAATCCAGTCTGGACATGCAGTTGTCTGGCAAATTCATCCAGTTCTGATTGCATACTGGTTTGTGGATTCGGTGGAATTCCTGAGAAGATATAGAAAGATCTGTTTTTTGCAAATTCTTCAATTAATCGGCTTTTTCCAATTCGTCTTCTACCTTGAAGTACTACTAGACTTGCTGTGCGTTTCTCCAATAGATTATTTAATTCTTTCAATTCACTACTACGGCCAATAAATCGCATTATTTATTTTCCTTTATGTCTGAAAAAGCACTCAGAATCCTCGTGACATTAAATCGACATATGTCGATTTGTTGTCATTAAAACCAATGGATTTTCTCGACACAAAATAAGCTTTTGCTGATTTGTTGTCAACAATATATAACAATTTATTATATATCATATATTTAAAATAATAATTATTTTTGTGGCCATGTTGAAAACTGCTTTTATTTTTTCACGATCTCAACATATCTCATCTTTTTTCTGAACCGAAAATAAATCAACAACACATTCACGCACGCGCCCAGCACCATGCCCCACCACAAGCCTGCGCCACCAATGTGGGAGGATTGTATGAGCAAATATCCCAATGGTAATGGAATAATCCAGAAGCCGATGAATGAAGTGAGCAAGGCAAAGCGTGTATCCTTGAGTGCACGTAATGCTCCGAATAAGGTAATTCTCGCTGATTCCAGAATCTGGAAAAAACCAGCGATAAATAAAAATGAAGTTCCAAGATAAACAATCTGTGCATAACGCGCATCATGCACATCAATATCAACTGCAATCAGCCATGCTGGAAATATCCAGTAAATGATCGCCACCAGCAACATATAAAATGCTGAAATACCAATGCCAGTCCACGCTGTTCTTTTTGCTTTTTCCACCTGTTGCGCACCCAGCTGATGTCCCATGCGCACAGTCACAGCTTGCGCAATACTAAACACAATTGACATGAGCGGGCCCAGATATTGCATGGTGATTTGATTGGAAGCGAGCGCTGCCACACTAATGGTTCCCATGATTAAGGTAATCGCGAAGAAAAAACCTACCTCGAGACAATACATCAAACCAATTGGCACCCCAAGATGTAAAATTTCCCAAAGATAAAATGGCGGTTTAAAGCTGAAAATCCCACGAATATAAGATTGATAAGTCTTGCTGAAAAATAAGAAAGTAAACAATAGCAATGCAATGATCCAGTCAGAGAATGTCATTCCCCATCCTGCTCCTGCTATACCCAATGCAGGAAAACCAAATTTTCCAAAGATGAGTACATAACTGAATAAAATATAAAGTGGAATGGTTAATATGGTAATGATCATGAGTGTACGTGAATGGCCTAATCCAACAATTAATTCAAACAAAACAATCAGAATAAATTTTGGAAATAATCCCCATGCCAGTGCATGCAAATATAAATTGGCTAATTCTGCCAATTGCGGACTTTGTCCGAAAAGAACAAAGACAGATGCAATATGCCAGAAAACAAGAAACGTAACCGGTGTCAGAATAATGGCGAGTAATAATCCATCACGCAGAATATGCACAATGGCAGAACGATCATTTGCACCATGCTTGTGCGCTATCAATACATTGCACGCACTAAAAATACCAAACAGGACAACAATAAGAGTAGCAAATAACCAGTTAACGAGTGCGCCCGCTGCCAATGTATTTTCACCGAGATAAGCGAGAAAAATCGTTTCAAAAAAACCCAGTGATGATTGCACTGCACTGGTTAAAATGAGTGGCACAGCAAGATAAAGTAAAGGCGATAAATCCTGTCTGATAATTTGTCGTAACATGTTCACTCGTTAATGTTTATTGTTAGCCATTTGCTGTATTGGCATTGTAATCGACTTTTAAAAATACTGGATCTTTTTGAAATTTACAAAATGTTTCCTTGATGAAAAATATCGCGATGATCGCACCGATTGCACTTAAAACCGGCATGAGCATAAAACCATTAACAAAATCAGATGGTATCAATGTGATAGGTTGACGCTGATACGAAAAGTTAATGAGATAACCTGCGATGATGGGTGAGACAGAAGATAGTAAAGTGACACTCATATTATTTATTCCCATGGCGGTTGCCTTCGTTGCAAAATCCACATGCTCAGCAATTGTGGAAAATGCTACGGTTTGCCCGGCTATCACACAACCCAGTAGTGCAAATAAAACAGAGTAATACAGTAATGATTGCTGGCTGGCGAGAATCATGGCAAGCACCAGCATCATGCTAACCAATGCGGAAAAAATCAGAATAGGACGACGTCTGGAAATCCTGTCGGAAATACTGCCAACAAAAAGCGCACCGATTGCATAACCAATCCACATGAGTGAAATGACATTGGCAGCTTCCTGCGTGCTAAAACCCATGGATTTGATATAAGGAATTCCCCATGCACCACCTAATAATGTTAGCGGGATATAAATTAATCCTGAATAAATGGCAATAAACCACACTTGTGGATTTTTACTTAATGTTTTTAAATAATCCTGAAAAGGACGTTCTTCGCGTAAATAAATAGTGACTGATTTACCATTGCGTTTTTTATTTCTGATCAGGATAAACATGATCATTACCATCGCAAAACCCACAAATCCAATCAAATCCATTAATCGCTGCCAACTTAAATCAGAATCCATTAATAATTTTATGATGGGACCACCAGCAAGAATCGGCCCTAATGTGCCAATGAATTGCGAGAAACCACTAATGATGCCGATATAACGTCTGGGAAACCAGCTGGATGCCACCACCAGTAATGAAACAAATCCAAATGAAGAACCAAAGCCCATTAATAATCTGCTTAGAAATGCGGAAATTACACCGCTTGAATGTGCAAGACAGATGCTGGAAATAGCGCAAATGGAAGTCGCAAAAATCAGAATTTTTCTGACGCCAATTTTATCCAGTAACATGCCGACTGGCACTTGCATGGCAGCATAAGAAAAATAATAAGCAGAAGTAATCCAGGAAAAAGCGCTGACTGATAATGTCAGATCATCCATGATTTGATCGGCAACAGAACCAATCAGTGTTCGCAGAAAAAATTCATACAGGAAAAAAAACGATGCCAGCAACCAGATAAAAATTCCGAGGAGGCTGACTTTTTTATCTTCAATTATCATATGGCTTCATCCAGTGCGGGAGATGAAATTTCTGCTGGCACTTCCATCGCTTCTGAAAATACAGCAAGCTGAAACAATCGGTCGCCTTCATAAATAAATGGCGTATGATTTTTGACAACAATCATGCCATTTTCTGGACTATGCACAGGAATAATATCGCCACCACCGAATGGATCCTTGATCACGGATAATAATTCATCTTTTTTTACTGTTTGTCCCAATTTTCCTTTGACACGATGTGTGCCACTCGCACACGCTGAAATCCAGCAAACGCTATCTGCCAGTTTCGGAGGTTTGTTGTTCGACGGATTTTTTTTAGGCGGCAACATTTGCAAATGACGCATGATATTCACAATTCCATGCATGCCAATCCTTGCAGCCTGTGCATCAAAGCGCATCGCTTCTCCTGCAATATAATTCAGCATGTATTTGTTTTGCTCCAGCGCAACGTGTTGCAAACTGCCAGGTTCTGCCGTTTCATTCATAATAATGGGTGTATTGAAAATTTGTGCGAGTTGCAAACTGGCTTCATCATTTCCATAAAATTGCACCATGGGTAAATTATAATGATTGAGCGGGCCGGTTTGTAAATTAATACAATAATCTGCGCGTGATAAAATTTCGGTGACAAAAATATTTGTCAGACGTTCTGAATTCGTGCCATTCAAACAACCAGGAAAATGTCGGTTCATATCTGTACCATCTGGTAAAAATCGTGACCGATTAATCAGACCATGAACATTCATGACTGGCACAGCAATCAGTGTTCCTTTCATTCTGGAAAGTGCTGGAAGATTTAGCAGACGATGAATAATTTCCGTACCATTCATTTCGTTGCCATACATGGCACCAATCAGCAACAGTGTCGGACCTGGCTGTTTGCCGTGAATAATCTTGATTGGCATGTAAAACGGCGCACAACTGAAAATCTTGGGAAGTGGCAAGGCAAGGGTCAAAGATTCGCCAGGATGAATCGTTTCGCTACAGAATTGCAGTGATTTATTTTTCATTATCAGCTACCTGAAATAGTGTAGATTCAAAATATTTATGGATATTAACATCTTTTGATTTTTTTAGGAACCCGCTTGCGGCAAACCATCTTTTATCGTCACAGAAACTTTACTGCGTGGCGTAATTTTTTCACCTGGCAAAATAATTCCAATCAGATTCAGTGGATCAACGGATGCAAGTGTCATATTTTCATCAGGAAGTTTTTCTTCCCGCATTTTTCTCAAACCATCAATCACGTGCGCTAATGCAAATTGTTCGCCACGAAATCCTTCAATAAAACGTCCGCCGCGAATTTCACCGCGATCTTCCAGTCGTCTGAATGTCATGAGTAAATCGCGCCAGGGTGGCATATTTTTTTCTCTCATTAATATGTCACGAAAAACCACACCGTAACGATTGAGTAATACGCGACAGGCGCTTTCCAGTTTTTTTTCATGCGAAACTTGCGCGCTCATTTTTAATAGCGACCATCTGCCTGTGCTATAACGCAATTGCAATAAGCGTCTGCGTTTATCCAGACGTCTGCGCACATCAATCAGTGAGCGTAAATTATCAAAACCATCTGCAGTAATTAAACCGGCGGCTACTAATTCCCATAAACTATTTTCGACTTGTGATTTCAGATGTCCAACACCTTTGACGATATCTGCAAAAAATGATGCACCGTGTTGTTGCAGATAATCATGAATCTGATTAGCAAGAGAACTTAAATGCGCAGAATTTTTTTCTTCATGATGTACTGGCATCCAGTCAGCATTTTCACGCACAAAAAATGTGATCGGCACAACACTGGTGGGCGTCACCCCTTTTTTGGGTGGCGTTAATCTACCCCAGCCAACTAAACCACTCAAACATAATCTGTCCAGTAATTCTGGTGTGTAATCTGTCATGCGTTTGGCAAAAATTTGTTTTTCCCAAGACTTGGCGGGAATATCAAATCCCTGTAATTGATTGATGATGGATAATAAACCCTGTTCGCCGTGTGTCTGTGTTGCCTGGGTCAGGCCATGCCATTTGAATAACCAGCGTACATATTGCTCTGCTGTTACTGGCGCAATCTGTTTGCGCAAACGATCAATGGTGTAACGATGAATACGTGCCAATAAACGTCGCTCACACCATTCCAGTGTATTGGTATCATGATGCTGAAAATGTCCGCGCAAGATTAATCCGCTTGCCTCCAGTTGCAACAATGCCGCATGAATTTCATTTTCTGGTAATAATAAAAATTGGCTTAATTCAGCTTCCGTTACATTCACCAGATAAAACATCCAGCCACGAATCACTTCCAGTAAAACTTCATCACGCGACATTGTTTTATGTTTTATTTCCGCGATCACTTGCATGAATATGACATCAGGATAAAGCAGGGAAAATAATCTGGCTTTTTCCATACTGACCCAGAAGAAATTTTTATTTACCGTTGCAATCAGTGCGCGGTGTTGTTCAAGCAAAAGATTAAAATCATCTTTCCATGTTTCTGGATAAGCCATTAAATTATTTTGCACAGGAAATGCAATCACGGTTTGCAAAAAGTCATGCAATTCATCTGCATTACGAATATCTGGAAACGCCTGACTTTTTACTTCCTGTATCGCTGTTTCATCGAGATGCGCCAGACCTTCAACAACTGATTCCGGTAACAATCTGCGTAATTCCACTGCTCTGGCACGACGTTCTTCAAGCGGTGCATCATCGAGAAACGCATAAGGATTGGCATTGACAATTTCCTGGGAAAATAGCGAAGGAAATGGTGTATCAATCGCGATACATTGAATGTCACCATCACGCATGGCGATCAATATATTTTTTAATCCATCAATATCCAGCGCTTCGTGCAAAATATCTTTCATGGTTTCAATGATGAGTGGATGATCTGGCAGGATAATTTCCCTGCCACCCAGATTATCCTGACAGGCGGCTGCATCAGGAAAAACGGCAGCGAGTAAATCATCAGCCAGCATGCGCTGAATATTAGGCGGAACTTTTCTTCCATATTTATAACGCAATAATGCCAATGCACGGGTTGCAACCCAGCGCCAGCGTGTATTAAAAATCGGTGATTGCAATACGGCTTGTACCACAACCGATTCGACAGTTTCTGGGCGTAAATAATGAAAAACATCAGATAACGCAAAACTATGTTTTTCTGTTAGTGCAATGGTCAGACCATCATCGGTAGCAGATGCCTGTAATTCAAAATTGAAAGAACGACAAAATTTTTTGCGTAATGCGAGTCCCCATGCCTTATTAATTCTTGCTCCAAAAGGTGCGTGAATAACTAATTGCATGCCGCCTGCTTCATCAAAAAATCTTTCTGCCACAATGGTTTTATGTGTGGGAACCACACCAAGCACCGCACGGCCCTGTAAAACATAATGAATTAATTGCAATGCACCATATTCATTCATGGAACATTCCTGCTTTAACCAGTGAATGGTTTGATCAATGATGGGTTGTTCATCCATTGCAATTGGCCAGTGAACGTTAACAAGTAACTGCTGTAATTTATTTCTGAGTGCGCTAATGGCACGCGATAATTCCTCTGTTCTGGCTGGTGCCTCTCCTCTCCAGAAAGGAACAGAGGGTGGTGCGCCATGTGCATTATCAACAATTACACGCGATGCAGCTGCTTCCACGCGTTTGATGCGCCATGATGTATTGCCTAATAAAATAATATCGCCACGATTGCTTTCGACTGCAAAATCTTCATCAAGTGTTCCTACGTTTAATTGTTCCTTGTCGGTGATCACAGCAAATAAACCGGTTTCTGGAATCGCACCACCATTCATGATGGCAGTGATGCGAGCACCGCGTCGCGCTTTTACAATATGATTTACTTTGTCACGCAATAAATAAGCACTATATCTGCCACGATTACCTGAAACGCCTTCCGATAAAATATCCAGTACGGTTTCAAATACTTCAAAAGTTAATGCTTGATACGGATAAGCACTTTGCATTAATGCAAATAATGCATGTTCATTCCAATCACCTGTTGCACAAGTCGCAATCATTTGCTGTGCAAGAATATCAAGTGGCATATCTGGAATAATTAAATTATCCAGTTCACCTTGATGTATCGCATGCACGAGAGCCGCGCATTCCATTAATTCATCGCGCGTGGTTGCAAAAATTCTGCCGCGCGATGTCGCATGTTGTGTGTGACCCGCACGGCCAATACGTTGCAGGCTTACAGCAATGGAACGCGCGGAACCAATCTGACAAACCAGATCAATGCTACCAATATCAATACCTAATTCCAGTGATGCGGTTGCGACTAATATTTTTAATTCACCATTTTTCAAACGCTGCTCAACAGAGAGACGAATTTTTTTCGATAAGCTTCCATGATGTGCTGCAACTTTATCTTCACCCAAACGTTCGCGCAGATGATGTGCGGTACGCTCTGCCAAACGTCTGGTGTTAACAAAGATTAATACGGACCGATAATCCTGACTGATTTCTGTTAGACGATCATAAATTTCATCCCACATATCATTGGATGCAATGCAACCTAATTCCTGTTTGGGTACTTCAATCACAATTTCCAGTTGTTTTTTATGTCCAGTGTCAATGATGACTGGTGGGTTTGGATGATTGCCATTTAAAAATGCTGCAACTTTTTCAATGGGTTTTTGTGTGGCAGATAATCCGATGCGCATCGCGGGTTTTATTGTCAATGCATCGAGTCTTGCCAATGATAACGATAAATGTGAACCGCGTTTGTCATTTAACATCGCATGTATTTCATCAACAATGATGGTATTAACTGTTGATAACATCGCGCGACTTTTTTCTGCAGTTAATAAAATATAAAACGATTCGGGCGTGGTCACGAGAATATGCGGTGGTTTTTTTAACATGCTCTGACGATCACGCATTAATGTATCGCCTGTGCGCAAGGCAACACGTATCTCTTCCATTTCCATGCCGCGTGATTTGGCCAGTTGCAATATTTCATGCAAGGGTTCCGTCAGATTTTTATGAATGTCGTTGCTTAATGCTTTCAGCGGGGAAACATATAATACTTCTGTCTGTGCGGGTAAATTTTTATCAAGCGCTTTTCTGACCAGTCGATCTATGCACACTAAAAAGGCGGAAAAAGTTTTTCCCGAACCGGTTGGTGCAGAAATAAGCGTGTTTTTCCACGCCAAAATGGATGGCCAACCTAAACGCTGCGGTTCGGTCGCTGCATTGAATTTTGCTATAAACCAATCTCTTACCAACGGGTGCGCCCAGGCAAGATCATCTTTTTGTGCAGGCATATGTTTTGTGTTGAGTGTGATTGTTGGGATGATTGAAGTATAGCTTAATTTTCAGTGTATTGTTTCATTTCATTTTCATTTCACATCTTCAATAAAAATATTTGTTGCAGTGGAATTTTCCCGTTAAATTAGCCACCAGACAGGACACACGCTTTGCAGGGACGGGCTCCTGCCCTCGGCTCTTCTTACCATCCATGGTCGAGACGCCCTGCAAAGCGTGTGTCCTGTCTGGTGGCTAATTTAACGGGAAAATTCCACTGCCCAAATATTTTTATAATTCTTACTGTGCACCGAGGATGGATTAATTATGAATAAATTTAATAATAAAAATCGTGGCGCAATCACTAATCCAGAGGGACGTTTTGAAAATTATATTACGGAGGATTTTGATGATGGCTGGGGAAGTAATATTGATGATGAAGATTTACCAACGCTGGAAACAACTTTATTAATCGATCCTTCAAAAAGTATTATTTCTCGCAATGATTCTCCCGATATCGGTTTTGATCAATCCATTAATCCATATAAAGGTTGCGAACATGGCTGCATTTATTGCTATGCGAGACCAACTCATGAATATCTAAACTTATCACCAGGTCTCGATTTCGAATCGAAAATTTTTTATAAACCAGATGCTGCAAAACTGCTGGAAAAAGAAATCAATAAACCTTCCTATGTCTGTAAAACTATTGTCATCGGCGCAAATACGGATCCCTATCAACCAGCAGAAAGTAAATTAAAAATTACCCGTAGCTTGCTGGAAGTCGCTCTCGCTTATCATCATCCTGTTGGCATTATCAGTAAAAGTTCTCTCGTGCTGCGTGATATGGATATCTTAAAAAAATTGGCGGAAAAAAATCTGGTGAAAGTGGCTATCACAATCACTACACTTTCTGTTGAATTGAAAAAAATACTGGAACCACGCGCTTCTTCTCCATCAGGCAGATTAAATGCGATACGCCAATTAAGTGAAAATAACATTCCCGTGCGTGTGATGGCCGCACCGATGATCCCAATGATCAATGACATGGAACTGGAACACATTCTGCAATCAGCACAAAAAGCCGGTGCAACGCATGCAGGTTATACGTTTATTCGTCTTCCACATGCAGTAAAAACTTTATTTAAGGAATGGTTGCAGACACATTATCCTGATCGCGCCGAACATGTCATGAGCCTGATTCGCCAGATGCGTAATGGCAAGGAATATGATTCAACATTTGGAAACAGAATGCGCGGTGAAGGTAAATTTGCGGAATTACTTGCAATGCGATTTAAATTGGCATGCAAGAAATTCCATTTGAATGCAAAACCAGATAGCGCGCTTGATACCCATCAATTCACAAAGAAAAAAGTGGAAACGCCGCAATTAAGTTTTGATATTTAATTTATGCCTGTTAATTACTACAAACCTCCAAACACAACTGTATTGGATTGCAATCCAGCACAGGCTGAATCTGCACATAAAGTAATTTGACAGCCTGTATATAGCAGCGGAACGGTCACACCTTCCAGTTGCGTAAGACTTTTGATCGTCGTAACCAGTGGTGTGATGCCAACGGCAAGGGCGCAAGTTAATCCGCCTTGCACATTGATAAATGTATTGGGGAATGCATTCAGATTTACACCCGCACAATCATATACCGTTAATGAATCATATTTGCATGATGTCAAATTAGGTATCGCACTGTACGTGTAACCACCAGTCAGTTGCGCACTGCCAATCGCATTTGTCAGCACAACATCCACCGTTCCTGCTACATGCGCAGCTGTCGTTGCTGTCACAGTAGTCGCATTGACTACAACAATATTCGTTGCTGCTGTGCCACCTAATGTCACCGCTGTGGTTCCAGTCAGATTGGTTCCCGTTAAGGTAATCACTGTACTGCCATTGATGGTACCTGCATTCGGCGAAATGCTAATGAGTAACGGTGCGACTGCGTAAGTATATCCACCAGTGAGTGTTGCTGATCCTATCGGTGTCGTGATGACAACATTCACTGCGCCTGCTGCATGTGCCGGTGCCGTTGCCGTGACAGTGGTGGCATTTACTACGGTTACATTTGTTGCTGCCACACCACCGAACGTGATCCCAGTCGTGCCAGTCAGATTCGTACCTGTCAGGGTGACAGCCGTACCACCTGCAACTGTGCCAGTGACTGGCAAGATAACACCGAGTGTCGGTGCGGCTGCATAGGTATAACCGCCTGTCAGTGTCGCTGAACCAATCGGCGTGCTTATAACAACATCTACTGCGCCTGCAGCATGTGCCGGTGCAGTCGCAGTCACAGTCGTGGCATTTACTACAACAACA
>Ga0206802_1233_pt1 | contig 12191 bp, 8 predicted proteins | sample Alteio_BWOrgCont_63_FD_152902 | JGI IMG/M metagenome (GOLD analysis project Ga0206802, IMG submission 152902) | Enriched cells from forest soil in Barre Woods Harvard Forest LTER site, Petersham, Massachusetts, United States -... | ecosystem: Environmental > Terrestrial > Soil > Temperate forest > O... | reverse complement strand
TCGTAGATGAGTTTTTTGAAGACTACGGGGTCGTTGGCGAAGAGGTCTACGCCCCATTCCCAATCGTCGAGGCCGATGCTGCCGGAGATGATCTGGCGGACGTGCTCCGAGTAGCGACGGCCGATCATGCCGTGTTCGTGCATCATGCGCTGGCGCTCGGCCATGGGCTCCAAGTACCAGTTGACCTCTTCGGCGCGCTTGCGGTCCATGGGGTAGAAGCAGGCGTAGGTGAAGTCGGGGATGGAGGGGTGGAGGCGCGAGGACATGGCGATGGCCTGGCGGTCGATGGTCTCCTGGATGGCGGTGTTCCATTCGGGTGAGTGGGGCTGGATGTCGCGAGCGGCTAGAGCGCTGTAAGTTTTGGCGGAGGATTCGTAGAGGCCTAGCTCGATGACGGATAGATAGGAGTAGGTCTGTTCGAGATAGTCGTAGAGCTCGGTCTGGGCGAGTTGAAGCTCGACCTGATTGAGGGCCTGGACTGAGTCGCGCATGTGGATGAGCATGAGGTCGCCCTTGTGGCCGAGTTGGGAAAAGAGGGCTGAATGCGCGCCTTCGCCGGAGCCTTCGGAGATGTCGCGGAGCTTGTGGGCGGCTGCGGAGCCGATGCGCTCCTTTTCGGCGGGGGATAGGGCGCGCCAGGCCTTCCAGTTGAATCGGAAGATCTGGTGGAGCATGGCGGAGCCTTCGAGGGTGATGGGGACTGCGGGTGATTCGGCCAAGTGGGTGCCCTTTCTGTTTCTAGCTTAATGCTTCAACGGCAGGGAATAGGGAACAGGGGCCAGGGAACAGAATTCGCATTATGCATGAGTTTGGCTGGAAGCCGGTAACCCGGTATCGCCATTTATACTGGTGGTCTGTGACTGAACACATCCTTGCCAGCATTGTGCAGTTCGTCATCTGGACGATCTCTTCCACCGGTTATGTGGGTGTGGGCCTGCTGATGGGGATTGAGTCGGCTTGCATTCCGCTTCCTTCGGAAATCATCATGCCGTTTGCCGGGTACCTGGTTTCGACTGGGCGCTTTGGCGGGGGCGATGCGTGGATGGGGCTGATTGGCGTGGCGACGGCTGGGGCGATCGGTTGCAATCTGGGCTCTGTGGTTGCGTATTGGATTGGGGCCTGGGGCGGACGGCCGCTGGTGTTGCGCTATGGCAAGTATGTGCTGATGAGCGCACACGATCTGGACCGGATGCATTCGTTTTTCGAGAAGTATGGTTCGATTACTGTGTTGCTGGGCAGGCTGCTGCCGGTGGTGCGGACGTTTATTGCGTTTCCCGCGGGGATTGCGCGGATGCCGCAGTTGCGCTTTCATGTTTACACGTTTATTGGATCGTGGCCGTGGTGCTTTGTGCTGGCGTATGTGGGCAAGCAATTAGGTGATCGATGGAATACCGATCCACGGTTTCATGAGTGGTTTCATCGCTTTCACTTAGTGGTGGAGTTGGCGCTGGTGGCGGGGATTGTATGGTTTGTGTGGACGCACTTGAAGCGCAGTCAGAGGTTGAATGAGGCATAGGTGGTATCCCACCCTTCGCAAAAGATGCGAAGGATGGGGCACCCACGGATGTTTTTCTAATTGAGGCGAAAAGAAGGGAAGGCGACGAGGTTTATGGCAGTACATGAGGAAGGCGGCCTGAAGACCGCTGAGATTGCGCCCGCGAAGGGCAAACTGGGAGTGATGGTTGTCGGCATGGGAGCCGTGGCCACGACGCTGATCGCTGGAGTTGAGGCGGTTCGCAAGGGATTGGCGAAGCCGATCGGTTCGTTGACGCAGATGGGGACGATCCGGCTGGGCAAGAGGACGGATGCGAATTCGCCGCTGATCAAGGAGTTTGTGCCGCTGGCTAGTTTGGACGATATCGTCTTTACGGGCTGGGATATCTTCGAGGACAACGTCTACGAGGCGGCGGCGCACGCCAAGGTTTTGGATGGCGATCATCTTTCGCAGATCAAGCCGTTTCTTGAGGCGATCAAGCCGATGCCGGCGGTGTTTGACCAGCACTATGTGAAGCGGCTGAATGGGACGCATGTCAAGAAGGGCAAGCATAAGTGCGACTTGGCGATGCAGGTGATTGCGGATATCCAGGCTTTCAAGAAGACTGTGGATCGCGTGGTGGTGCTTTGGGCTGGGTCTACGGAGATTTTTCTGGAGCCGACGGCAGTGCATCAATCTCTCGCGGCTTTTGAGAAGGGATTAGTGGATAACGATCCTTCGATTGCGCCCTCGCAGATTTATGCGTATGCGGCGCTGAAGGAGGGCGTGCCGTTCGCCAATGGCGCGCCGAATCTTACTGTCGATTTGCCGGTGATGGTGGAGCTTTCGAAGCAGAATGGCGCGCCGATTACGGGCAAGGACTTCAAGACTGGGCAGACGTTTCTCAAGACCGTGTTGGCGCCGGCTTTCAAGGCGCGGATGCTGGGCGTGGCGGGGTGGTATTCGACCAATATTCTGGGTAACCGGGATGGCGAGGTACTGGACGATCCTGAATCGTTCAAGACCAAGGAAGAGTCGAAGTTGGGGGTGCTGGATTACATCCTGCAGCCGGAGTTATATCCCGACTTATACAAGGACCTGTATCACAAGGTGAGGATCAATTACTATCCGCCGCGCGGGGATAACAAGGAGGGCTGGGATAATATCGATATCTTCGGCTGGCTGGGTTATCCGATGCAGATCAAGGTGGATTTCCTTTGCCGGGATTCGATTCTGGCGGCTCCGATTGCGCTGGACCTGGTGCTGTTTTTAGATCTGGCGAAGCGGACGCCGCAGCTGGCCAATCTGGGTATTCAGGAGTGGCTGAGCTTCTATTGGAAGTCGCCGCAAACTGCGCCGGGGCTGTATCCGGAGCATGATCTGTTCATTCAGTCGATGAAGTTGAAGAACACGCTGCGGCATATCATGGGCGAGGATTTGATTACTCATCTCGGCCTTGAATACTACGACTGAGCTGGCTGTTTAGGCAGGGGCTCACGTTGGCCACGAAAGGCAAAAGCCTCATCCTGTCAGGATGGGGCTTTGTTTTGCCGAATTGGTAGGTTCGATTTCCGATTGTCCGCGTCATCTAGGTGGCGCAAAACTCCGCAACTCTTCCATGGTTGCCAGTAATTTACTTCCTACGGAAGGATCATTTCTTGTTGTTGACATGCTGGAATCGCGAAGCGCTCTGTACTTGTTCACGCTCTTGTCAAACTTTCTGAGTCTCCCGCTCGGTAAGAACGCACGGAACTCAAGAATCGCGACTTCGTGAGGGCCTCGTGATCGGGAAATTATTGAATAGATATCTGGTTCGGGAGAGCTCAGCTCTGCCATTGACGGTAGAAACGCGGAGCGGAACTGCTCGTTTGCCCTGAGGAGGGCGTCGACTCTCCTGCGTTTCGATTCCGCATGCGCTTTCCACAAGTAAGCGACAAGAGGGATAACGATCGCGGTAAGGATTATTCCAACAAGGCCTGATCCTGCTTTCATGCGAATAGCTCTTTCTCCGTGAGGGCAAGCCTGGTCAAGTGGGATCATCTCAGGCAGGTGTCTCAGGGCTTGCGAGACGATTGGACCATACTCTCACCGTTTGCGTTCTTCTGGGCAAGTCTTTATCTAATTTTTTGCTGGTGGGGCTGAGTTCAACTTCGGAGTTCGCCTGATTTTCGTGTTCTCTGTTATGCTGCGGCGGCTTGCGTGAGGCGGCGGACAGTTAGGACGGTGATGTCGTCTTCCTGGCCGAACTCTTTGGCGGCGTCGGCGATGAAGAAGGCGGACTGGTTGCTCAGGTTGCGGACGCGGTCGAAGCCGAAGAGTTCACCGTTGGATTTGCGGGCTTCGGAGACGCCGTCGGACATCATGAGCAGGCGGTCGCCGGGGTGCAGGTAGAGGCTGATTTCCTCGTACTCGACACCGGATACTACGCCCAGGGGCAGGCCGCCGGGAAGCTCGACTTCCTGGCTGTTGAGGTAGGGCGGTGGGTGGCCGGCGCTAGCGATGACTACTTCGCCGTTGGGGTGGAAGTAGGCGACCTCGCAGGTGGTGAAGCTGGAACTGCCGACGAGGACCTGATTGAGGCCGGCCAGGAGCGCGGCGGGCGAGGTTTGCGGGGAGCGGCGGAGGGCTCCCATGAGCATGGAGACGTTCATGGCGGCTTGCAGGCCGTGGCCGGCTACGTCACCGATGACGATGAGCAGGCCGCCGTCGCCGGTCGGTTCGATATGGAAGAAGTCGCCGCCGACTTCGGTGGCCGGGGTGTAGACGGTGTCGACCTCGAAACCTGGAGTGCGCGGGGATTCGCGTGGAATCATCAGCTCTTGCACGCTGCGGGCGGCGGCTAGTTCGCTGGAGGCGCGCTCGCGTTCGCGATGGATGCGCAGGAAGCGGACGAAGATGATGAGGATGATGACGAAGATGCCGACGAAGTCGGCTATGTCGGAAAAGTGAATAGGGATGGGGCCGGCCTCGAAGGTGAGGGGCGACTGGACCGGGGTTCCAAGCCAACTGGAGGAGGTCGTAGCGAGCTCGACCATGCCCACGATGCTCAGGAGCAAGGGCAGGAGCAGGAGCGCGGCTTCATAGTTGCGTTTGAAGGCGGCGATGGTCAGAGTCAAACCTACGAAGACAACCCACATCAACATCCAGGCCATGGCGAAGAGCGTGGAGACGACCAGGGCGACGGCGACGGCTTTGGCATCGCGCACGAAGAGCAGCAGCGGGCCGAAGGTGAGCAACAGAGGAGAGGAATAGCGCATGGCGACGATGTACCAGCGTTTGCGCAGGGAAAGAAACGCGATCAGAAATTCAAAGTAGAGATAGGCGGAAACAAGGAGCAATTCGGTGAACAACGCGCCCATCCAAATCTGATCCAACTGGCCCATGCTTCCTACCATTCCGACGTAAGCCAGGGGCGCGACCATCAGCATTTGAAGGCCCAGCCACAGGTATTCGAGATGGTCCCTTTGGGTCCAGAAGAGGGCCAGAAGAAAGAGTGCGAGCAGCACCTTGAGCCCGGCGTTGACGAGCGATGGGATGCGCTCGAAGAGCATGGCGTGATTCCAGAGATTGAGATGGTCGCGCAGGTCTTCGCGGGTTCCGAGGAAGAAGGTGCGATGGGCGAAGAAACCGGTATAGGCGTCCATGCCGAAAGGCACGAAGGGAATTCTTGCCGCCAGTGTGAGATCGGTCTGGTCTTCCGGGATATCGATTGGATAGACGCGGGCCACCGGCAGATAGGTGGCCGGATTCGCAGAGACGCGGCCCTCGGGGTCGACCAGCTTTCCGTTGGCGTAGAGGTCCATGCCGACGGTGCCGCTCAAGGCCTGGGTGTTGCGGGAGACGGGAACCCTTACCAAAACGGCCAACGGCCCGTGATGTGGGGGCAGCTGGACGTGGATGCGAAACCATGCGAATGGGTGGGCGTGGGGACCGTGCGGGTGGTTAGAATCACCCTGACGGTGATCTGACGGTGGACCTCTGTCGTCATCGTTGGCAGCGGAATCATCCACTTCGGCTAAGGCTTCCTTGGCATCGCGGGTGGGCCATTGCGAGTCATCGAAGTTGGGTTTGGCCGGATCGGTGCCGGCGGCGATGCCGAGACGCCAGTTGCGATCGAGGACTAGAGGCGAGCCCATGCTCGTGGCGTCGAAGAGGACGGGGGTGCCTGCTTCCGGCACTTTTCCTTTGGGCGGATGGATGTTGGGATGGGGGAATGGGAAGCCCTGCGGATGGCCGTGCGGTGGTTCGGAATCCGTGCTGGAAGATCCAGGGGAAGGTTGCTGGGCATGGATTGGGACGGCGGCCCAGCCCAGAACTGCTGCCACGAAGAGGGCTGAAAGCAGCAAAACCAGGGCCGCAAATCGCGGTTTGCGCGAGAGACAGGGTGGAATTATTGTTATCCGGAACAGCAATCGCTGAACGTGCATCGTGCCCTTCACTTTATCGCAGACGGCCCCCGGTTCCAATGCTGAGGCTTGTTTGTTGGCGATTTGCGGCGTGGAATGTAAGGAAAACCCCAGCATTGGCGGGCTCTTGCGCGCGGACCGCGGCGGGGAGTTTAGTATCTGGATGCTGGGGGCCGAAGTTGAGAAATCGGTGGTCTGACAGGTGCGGCGGCGGATGCCGATCCGGTTTCCGTCTACCGTATTAGGTCTCTGGTCGAAACTATTATGGGCCTCATCAAAATCTGATCGCATTTGACTCACGAATAAGCGCATACTGTCGTCTAACGAGGTGGAACTGCATCCAGAATAGGGGTAGGTGCGGCTGCCAGGAGGCGTCGGTGATGAATACAGTTGTTCCAGTACGCTCATGGGTTTTGCTGACCGGTCTGATTGTGGCAGCGCCGCTGGCGTTCACAGTTGCTTCCCAGGGACAAAGCGGTTCGGCCCCATCTGGCTCGTCGCAGCCTACCTCCCCCAGCTCTCCGCAGGCAGCGGGAACGGCTGCTCCGTCTACTACTCCGCAGCCGACCGCTCCTGCCGGCAACGGTCAGAGCTCCGACGACAAGAACTCGGCGAATGCAACGGTGGAGAGCAAGGCTTGTGTCGACGATCCGGATACGGGCAAGAACCCGTGCGGGGCACCCAAAGGCGCGTCGAAAGACGACAAGAGGGGTGATGACAAGAAGGCTAAGGATGCCAAAACGGCCGCAGCCGCGCCGACTCCGGTGCTGGTGGAACCGGGTAGCCAATTGGAAAAGGTCAAGCCGGGAAGCATTGAAGATGTGAGCGCGGTAGGGAACCGGGATATTGGCGGACGCGGGGTAGGGAATTGGTATTCGACGGACTCCGAGATCAAGATGGGGCGACAGTATGCCGCGGAGATCGAGAAGAGCACCAAGTTCATCAACGACCCTGTGATTACGGAGTATGTGAACCGGATTGGCCAGAACATCGTGAAGAACTCCGATTGCAAGGTGCCGTTCACGATCAAGGTGATCGATTCCGATGAGATCAATGCCATGGCGCTGCCGGGCGGCTTCTTCTACGTGAACTCAGGGCTGATTTTGAATGCCGATGAAGAGGCGGAACTGGCGGGAGTGATGGCGCATGAGACGGCTCATGTTTGCGCTCACCATGCAGCCAGGGAGATGACGCGCGCCAATTATGCGCAGTTGGGAACCATCCCGCTTATCTTTATCGGCGGCTGGACGGGGTACGGGATTTACGAGGCGGCTTCCCTTGCCATACCGGTGACCTTCCTGCACTTCTCACGCGAGTTCGAGGCGCAGGCGGACTATCTGGGCGTGCAATATATGTACCGGGCGGGATACGATCCTCAGGCCTTCATCAGTTTCTTTGAGAAGGTGCAGGCGCTCGAAAAGCGCAAGCCTGGCTTGGTGGCCAAGACCTTCTCCGATCATCCGCAGACTCCGGACCGCATTGAGCATTCGCAGGAAGAGATTGCGCATATTCTGCCGGCGAAGGATGAGTACACGGTTACGACTTCGGAGTTCGACGACATCAAGGCGCGGCTGGCGCGGATCGAGAACAAGCGCAGACTGACCGATAATAAGGACGGGAAGAAGCCGTCGCTGCGCAAGGCGAGTTCTTCGAAGGATGATTCGACGGCCCAGTCGACCGATCCGAATGCAAATCCGAACGATCAGCCTACGCTGCATCGGCGCGAAGACAACAATAACAATTAGGGCGATTTTTTCGATCGGCCGGCGATTTAGGCGCGGAGTCCTAGAAGCAGATCCTTCACTCGCTCAGGATGACAATTTAGAGGAAAAACGGCTGCTTCGACTAGCAGCCGTTTTTGCAGCGGGCCATGATGGCTGCGTGGAGCCTTTCGCGGACGGAGTTGGGGAGTTCATAGACTTCGTGAGAGCGGTAGATCTCGATGGTCTTGCGCGTGGTGCTCAAGGTCACTTCGCAGTGTTCGCACCCATTGAGGTGCTCCTGGAGCATGGAACGGGTTTGCGCCGAGACATCGTCGTCGATCAATTCGTCGAGCAGCGCCAGAAATTCTGTGCAGGTCACTTCTCACCAGCCTTCTTTTTACGGAAGTAGCGGCTCAGGCGCTCGCGCAATTGAAGCCGCGCTCGCAATAACCGCGATTTTACCGCTGGGACGCTCAAACCGAGCGTTTCAGCGGTTTCTTCCGTGGAAAGTCCATCCACGTCACGCAACACAAATACGATCCGGAATCCATGCGGCAGACCTTGGATTGTTTTCCGCAAAATTTCGGCTAGTTCTGCCTGGCCGTAGTTCTGCTCCGGATTGGGACTCCAGTCGGCGAGGTCGCGAGGGACGCTGCCTTCTTCGGTCTCAATATCATCATCGATCGAAACCATCTTCCCGGTGCGCCGCTTGCGCAGCCGCATGAGGGACTCGTTCACCGCGATGCGGACCAGCCAGGTGTAGAACTTGCTGTTGCCCTGGAACTGATCTAGCTTCTCGTAAGCCTTGAGAAACGCGTCCTGCACTACGTCCTGCGCGTCTTCGCGATTTTGCGTGATGTGCTGCGCAATGCGGAAGATTTGCCGGTCGTACTTGTTGACGAGCGTCTCAAAGGCCTGAACGTCCCCGGTGCGAGCACTGGCAACCAGTGCTAGATCGGGATGCTGCTCGTTCTCTCCTATTTGGATGGTAGCCATGCAGGTTGGTTGCGAAAAATCCGCTGCCTTTCCATTGGGGGTCGCCGGCCCGCCTTCGAAACTTTAGTGTAACGGACGGCGCTGGTGCGGGCCAAACGTCGGCGAGGAGAATTCTTGTATGATTCTCGCCGTTTCAAGACCATCGATAACAAGGCGGAACTTGTTCTGAATCTGGATAGAGGAGAGCAGAAGAGCATCGCTGAAGCTTGAGGCGTGGTTTCCCAAAGAGGTTACGGGAGAGGTTCGCCAAGGCCGTGGAACGCGCGAAAATCTTAGATTCGGCTTAGAGTGGTTATATGAGGAAGTTTCGCCGGGACCTGCCGATTCGGATGCCGAAGAGCGCGGGAAGCTTGCGGAGAGGGATCGTGGCGCCGGGGTTGTGGCTTTTTGCGTTGCTGGCGCTGTTCGCGCTGGGCAATGCTGGGCAGGCGCAGTCTACTGCTGGAACGGCGACGAAGCACCGTGCAGCGGCGAAGAAGGCTACGGGTAAATCGGCGGGCAAGTCTACGAGCAAGCCGACTGTCAAGACTGCGGGTGGAGCTACGGCGAAGTCCGGCGCGGCGCGGCGAGGCACGAAGCGAACCAAGGGCCGTGCGGCGCGAACGGCGAAGCTGAAACAGGCCTTCGTTGCGTCTACCGAGCTTCGGCCGATGGCGCAGCAGTTGGCGGCGATCCGCACGGCGGCGGCATACGCTGGGGTGAGCGCCTATGCTCATCGGCATACTGGAGAGACTGCGGCGGCTGCTTACCTGGCAGTGGGCCACGCATATCTGCTGGACAATCGATTTGCTGATGCGGCTGCGAACCTGCGTCAGGCCAGGGCGGCGGGCGATGCGTTGGCGGATTACGACGAGTATCTGGGCGCCAAGGCTGAGCATGACGGCGGCAACAACGCGGCGGCGGAAGAGTTGCTCAAAGGATTTGCCGAGCGCAATCCAGACAGCATATTTGTGGACCAGGTACCGGAGCTGGAGGCGCAGGTTCTGCTGGGGATGAACGACTATGCAGGCGCGCGCCGGGTGCTGGCTGCCGCGCCTGATTCGGCTGGGCGGGCGGGTTATCAACTGGCCTTGGCGGAAGTGAACCAGGCGCAGGGGCAGACTGCCGATGCGGGAAGCGCCTACAAGCATGTTCTGCTTACCTGGCCTTTGAGCTATGAGGCGCAGACGGCGCGGACGCGGCTGACTGCGCTGGGATTGGAGTCTTCTCTGACGGCTGCGGAGGTGCGCAGTCTGGCAGATGCCTATTACAAGGCTGGCCGTTATGAGGAGGCTGCGGAGCAATATCATGCTCTGGCCCGGCAGAGCGGCGGGAACGCGGCCGAGCGCAATGGATTTGCAGTGGCGGCGGCTGCCTGCGATTTGAAGTTAAAGCGGCTTACGCGTGAAGAGGCTGAGGCCTTGACTGCGAGCAATGACGAAAACGGCGCGCGACGGTTGTATCTGCTGATGGAGCTGGCGCGCAACCGCGACGACTTGGCCGGACAGGTCTCGTATGTGGACCAACTGCGCACTGGCTTTCCGCATAGCCAGTGGCTGGCGGAGGCTTTGTATTCGAGCGGAAATATGTACCTGCTGCGTAAGGATTATGCTCGCGCCGTGACGTATTACACCGATCTGGCCGAGCACTTTCCGCAGAGCACCAATGCTGCGGCTGCCCATTGGCGCGCGGGATGGTGGTCGTACCGGCAAGGGCTTTACGATCAGGCAGCGAAGGTCTTCGAGGATCAGATTCGAGAGTATCCTGGGGCCAAGGAGACGGTGAGCGCGCTCTACTGGCGGGCTCGTCTGTATGAGGAGCAGGATCACGAGCCGGGGATGGCGGCAGCGCATTATCGCGCGCTGATCCGAGCTTATTCGCACTACTTCTATGCGCAGATGGCCCGGGAGCGGTTGGTTGCGCTGGGAGATGCTGCTCCGGTTTCCGTGCCTGCGTTGGAGAAGTACGTTCCGGAGACGATTCCCAAGCTGGACGACACCGCGCCTGAAGGCGATCCGCATCTGGTGAAGGCTCATCTACTGGTGAATGCAGGCTTGAGCGAGTATGTGCCGGAGGAGATAGCGGCAGCGCCGGGAAGCTCGTCGTGGAGCGGGATTGCCGAGGCCAAGATTTACACCTCGTATGGCGAGACCTATCGCGCGATGAGGGTTCTGAAGCGAGCTCTGCCCTTTGCCACATCGGCTCCGATCAAGTCGATTCCACTGGCTTACTGGCGCATACTTTTTCCGGAAGTCTACTGGGATACGATTCAGGCGGAGTCAACGAAGAATGGGCTTGATCCCTATTTGGTCGCTTCCTTGATCCGGCAGGAATCGGAGTTTAATCCTTCGGCGATCTCTCATGCCAATGCTTACGGGCTGATGCAGCTGCTGCCTTCGGTCGGCCGGCAGATGGCGCGCGAGGAGGGGCTAGGTTCGATCGAAACAAGGCAGTTGCTCGATCCGATCCTCAATATCAAGCTAGGGACGCGCTACCTGCGCCAAACGATGGAGAAGTATGGCAGGGTGCCCGAGTATGCGCTTGCGGCCTACAATGCCGGCGAGAACCGCGTAGTGGACTGGCAGGCGGCGGGTCCGTATCACGGTGTCGATGAGTTTGTGGAGTCGATACCGTTCACTGAAACACGGGAGTATGTGCAATCCATTCTGCGCAATCAGGAGATCTATCGCGGGATCGACCAGTACGCGCATGGCGTGTCGGCGCAACATGCGGAAGCTGGATCCCCGATTGCGGCATTGCCTTCGAAGGCTGAATCTCGTTCCGCATCGACTCCATAGGGAACTGGGAATCCGAGTCGATACCTGATGCGTTCTGCAATTGTGATTGACGAATCGGCGTGGGCGAGAAAGACTAATTTCACGCAATCGGGTTACAACTGAGTAAGAGTTTCATTGCACGGCACGGCTTGCTGCGAACCACACGAGGTTGTGGCTTACTTTTGGCCGCAACTGAAGTCGAATTCACCCAATGGAGGGAAGAATGACGGCTGAGTTGCAGTTCCTCGAAGCATGGATTCCCGAAAAGATGGAGCCCGGCACGGTGTTTCTGTTGGAAGGGCCGAATTCGCTGGGGCATGGCAACAATCCCTTCGTAGCCGTTTTGGCCTGTCCTGGCTGTGGGACGGTCGGCTTGATTACGCGTCGTCAACTTCACGGTTTTGAGACGATGATCTGCGGGGGTGAAGCTTGCTCCGCGGAATTCGGATTTGACGGGGATAATATCCGCTATCGTGCTGTGCAATAGCTGTCATTCTGGCGCCTGAAATTGGGCTTGGGTGGACTGTCTCCGTTAGCATAACGGAAGCAGGTTTTGGTTTTGCCTGTAACAGCGCCCGGATGGCGAAATCGGCAGACGCAGCGGACTTAAAATCCAAGTAATACCGATATAAACTGCCTAAAATCAGTTGGTTGTCGCTTTACTTTTCATTTCACATCTGCTACACAATTACACATGTGCACGGCATTTTTGAGGCGCGAAGGAGCTACCAATGTCCGAAACCTTAGAAAGCCCAAAACCCAAAGCAGAAACCCACAAAACCATGGGCGGCAAGGTCAACATCTATCGCCGCGAGAACAGCGACAACTGGCAGTGCTCAACCTTCCTGAATGGGCG
>Ga0206802_1231_pt1 | contig 12277 bp, 8 predicted proteins | sample Alteio_BWOrgCont_63_FD_152902 | JGI IMG/M metagenome (GOLD analysis project Ga0206802, IMG submission 152902) | Enriched cells from forest soil in Barre Woods Harvard Forest LTER site, Petersham, Massachusetts, United States -... | ecosystem: Environmental > Terrestrial > Soil > Temperate forest > O... | reverse complement strand
GCGGGTCATTCTCCATTTTAAAAGCCGGGCCACTCATTTCATTGTGGGCCAAAAGATCCTTGAGCCTGGCCTCTGCGTCCTGACCCATGGTTCGGAATTTATAAAGATTAAAAATGCGCCCGTTTAAGCCGACACGTTCCTGTTTAAAATGAATCGGTCCCTTGGAGCTGTATTTGATAGCCATAGCAATGGCCAAATAGAGCGGAGATATAAACGCCAACCCTATCCCTGAAATAATCAAATCACACAGGCGTTTAGAAACAAGGGCTGCCATGCTAAAGGGGGTCACCTGAAAGGTGATCATGGGAATCCCCATAAAATTGGTCTCTTTGCCGGTGGTGAATTTTAAATCAAATAAATCCACGGAAACACTCGAGGTCACACCCACCAGCTCGCACTGAATCAGCGCAGGTTCAATTTTAGCTAAAGAATTACGAGGCACGATAAAAACCACGTAATCAATGACCCTGTCACGCAAAAGGGCCGGGATATTTTCCAGGCTTCCAAGGACTTGATGGCCTTCAATCTCTTGTCCCGCGCGGCCAGGGTCTTCATCCACAAGACCAACAACCTTTAAACCCAATTCCCGATGAAGATTTAAATGCTTTACAAAATTCTGGGCGCGGATACCTGAACCTACTATGAGGATATTACGGAAATTAAGCCCTTTAGTACGGAAATACCGGCAAGTAAGATAAAGCGCTATTTTTTCAATAGTCAATAAAAGAACACCTAAAGCGAAAAAAACCGCCATAAAAGTACGGCTGACATTTTGGATCCTGAATATGTAAACAACCGCACTGAATATTATAAAGCTATAAGAGGCGCTTTGGATGATAGTGGAGAGAATTCGGGACATTGTCTTCAATCGAAACGACTCATACATGCCCAGCATGTACAATGTGATTGTCCATGAAACTGAGACAAGAGGCGCGGCCCACAGGTAATACTGTAAAGGAAAAAGAGGGTTTAAATGGACCCGATTCAACGCATACTGTTCAAGGAAATAGGCGCCAAAAAAAGCAATGCCCAATATGCATACGTCGCCTATGATGAGTCCCCGACGAAAAATGTTGGAATATTGTTTAAGCATACTACTTCTCCTTTTTAAAACTTGTATTTAGCTCCCGCGAAAACAGAATTGTGATAACTATTACGGATGGCACTATTCGAAATAGAGTCTTCAATGCCATAGGTCAATGAAAGGTCCACGTGATCGTTTAATGAATATTTTGCAGACACATTCGTGCCAATAAATTTATACGAAATCCCGCTGTTAAAATACTTGCCCTGACCTGTAAAGAACGCCACATCTCCATCCAATCTGGTTGTGAATTGATGAAAGCCGTTTAACACCAAATGCCAGTCATTTGAAATATCTTGAGTAAAAGCATCCACTTCGTATTGCTTGTCATACCTTATTGTTAACTGTGTGTTTTTATCCACATCATGGGTCAGTCCGGCACCGTAACGCGGCTCTATAAGACTATCATTAAACCCCTTGATAAAATCCGCCCCTTCAAGCAAATCAACATACCATTGCGCATTCAAATATTGGCGCCAACCAACGGTCGGTGTATTGGCATCAGAGCTTCCACCGGGACTGAAAGTCCGCCTTCTATAATCATAACTGACAGTTGCTTGCGACGAAGAATTAAAGTCATATTCCGTGGAAATCCCAGGATTATATCCCGCGGAATTACTCAGGGCTTGAGTGGTAAATTCATAATTAGTCTGAATATATTTAAACATACCTTTCCACTGCTCAGTGATATCTCTCACTGATTCTAAATCTAAATTATTATAATACGTGCCATAATTCCCATTGATACGGCCAAAAGCGTTCTGAAGGCTGCTTGGATCCACTGAATGTGAAAATGTGTCCGACGCTTTCAGGTGTTCGTAGGGATTTAAGTCTCCCGTATAATCCGCGCCAAGGTTCTCTGCTAAATTATCAAGCGACGAATGATTGGTATAAATATTTTCCCTGAGTCCTGTCGTGAAATCAAAAACATCATTCTTGCCTGTTTGGGTCAGCCCTCCATCCACAGACGTACGCGTGACCATGTCGCTGATCCTATTTGTATTCACATAGGTGACATTGTCATCGTAACCGGTGGTGACTCCGGCATCCAAATTCCATTTGATATCGGCAAAAGCAAGCTTCCCCCATAAACAGCTTGCCGCGACAGTTAAAAACGCTAAAAATATGAATTTTGTGATTTTCAAACAAACACTCTTTCCACACAAATAACCATTAAAATTGAAAAAGAATTTTAACATAATTAGTAAATTTATACAAGAAATTATCGGGAAGGATTACTTAGGCCCCTGAAGCGCGGAATTGGGTTTCGTAGAGCCTGCGGTATAAGGGGCAGGAGAACAATAAATCGTCATGGCGGCCTTGCCCAACCATTTTTCCATGTTCCAGCACCACGATTTTATCAGCCCTCATGATCGTTGACAACCGGTGCGCGATGGCAATGACCGTGCGCCCCTGCATCAATTTGTCCAGGGCTTCCTGCACGTATTTCTCTGACTCGGAGTCTAACTGGGAGGTCGCTTCATCCAATATTAAGATCGGCGGGTTCTTTAAAATAGCCCGCGCTATCGTCAGTCGCTGCTTCTCCCCGCCTGAAAGCCTGAAGCCCCGGTCCCCTATAAACGTATCATAACCCTTGGGCATTTTTTCAATAAATTTATTAGCAAAAGCCATCTCTGCCACCTGCTGGACCTGCTCCATCGTTACATCAAAGGTACCGTAAGCGATATTATTCTTGACTGAATCATTAAAAAGAATGGCCTCCTGGGTCACAATGCCCACCTGACCGCGTAAAGATTTAAAAGAAACTTCTTTGACATCCATCCCGTCGAATAAAATATGCCCCTGAGTAACATCATAAAAACGGGGGATCAAATTAACAAGCGTGGATTTACCGGAACCTGTTGGCCCCACCATCGCCACTAATTCCCCTTTTTTAATGGTCAAATTAATGCCCTGTAAAACGGTTCCGGAGGCAGTGTCATAATGAAAATTAACATTCTCAATCTCAATTTTATCCTTAAAAGTTTCCAGCTCAAACGCGTTATCTTTCTCAACCACCGTTGGCTTGGTATCCAGTACTTCGTAAATGCGGGTATTGGCCGCAAGGGCCTGCTGGATGATTGTTTGCACATTAGCCATGCGCTTGATAGGCCGGATGACCTGAAGGATAGAGGCAAAAAAGAGCATAAAGACACCGAAAGACAAATTGCCTTTTAAAACCTCCTTACCCAAAATCAAAACTATGGCGATCCCGCAAAGAGCTCCCACAATTTCCGTAATTGGCCCCATGAGTATCAAATTACGGATGGTTTTCATGCGTAATTTGTAATAATCATGGTTTTGTTGACGGAAACGCTGGATCTCATATTTTTCCGTGCCAAAAGCTTTAAGGATGCGCACTCCTGATATCGTCTCCATTAAATGCGAATTAATATCAGCCATTTTTTCCTGCGTGTTTTTCGCGATCTTGCGTAATTTCTTGCTGATCAACATCATGGGCCAGCCGATCAAAGGAAACATTAAAAAGACAATCAACGTTCCCTTGGTATTGATCGTAAAAGAAATCCCCATAAAAACCAAAATCAAAAATGGCTGCTTGAATAAATCGGTGATCGCGTAAGAAATTGCGTTTTCAATGGTACCGACGTCATTAGTAATGCGGGAAACCAGCTCTCCCGTGCGTTTACGGCTGAAATAATCCAAGGACAGGGTCTGTATGCGCTCAAAAAGACGGCAGCGCACATCGCGCATCACCGCCTGGGCGATGTCATTCATAAAATAATCCGACCAGAACAAAACCACCTGCTTGACACTAAAAAGAACTAAAAAACCTAAAGGAACAACCCAAAATAAGGTATGGACATCGGTCGAATTAAGCTTGGTGACTAATTGAGTAAGAAAAGCAGGGACTTTGTTCGGAATGATGATGGGCTTATTCGTAAAAATACGGTCAATCACCGGCAAGATAAAAGACAACTGCACCCCTTCAAACATCGAGGAGAGAATGATAAAAACAATGGCCACACCAAAACGACCTTGGTGGCCTTTGAGAAACTGTAACATTTTTAAATAATTCTTCATGGGAACTCGTAAAAAGGCCCAATTGCCTTAAAGTCAATAGTTGCGACAATTTAGCATGGGGTTTGACATTTGTAAACTGCTTTGTTATTGTTTATACCATGAGAAAAATTAATATCGCTTTGATCGGCTGCGGATTTTTGGGCCAACGTCATTTAAAAACCCTTCATGCCCTAAAAAATAAAGCTAATATCGTGGCCATTTGCGACCATCATCTGGAACATGCCAAAGCTTTAGGCCGTCAATATCATGTGCCCATCGTTTCCGATTACCGTGATATCCCAGGCCCCATCGACGCGGTCAGCATTTGCACCCCTACGATCACTCACGCTGAGATTGCCTCCTATTTCCTGAATTCGGGCGTCCATACCTTTGTTGAAAAACCTATTACCTACAGTTTAGAAGAAGCTGATGTGCTGATTAAATTAGCCAATCAAAAGAATCTCAAATTGCAAGTCGGGCATGTGGAACGCTTTAACAGTGCTTTTACCACCATTGAACCCATTGCCCAAAATCCTCTCTTCATCGAATGCCACCGGCTTAATTTATTCCCCAACCGCTCGCTGGATATCGGTGTGGTCATGGATTTGATGATCCATGATATTGATATTGTCCTGGGATTAGTGAAATCTCCCATCAAAGATATCCAGGCTGTCGGCATTAATGTATTAACGGATAAAGAAGATATTGCCAACGCGCGACTGACCTTTGCCAATGGCTGTGTCTGCAATGTCACTGCCAGCCGCATCTCTCCGGAGGTGACCCGTAAGATCCGCCTGTTTACTAAAAATGCTTACATCTCCCTGGACTATGCCAAACAGGAAGCCAGTATCTATAGCAAGGATGAACGCGGCATCCACAAACGCAATATCCCCATTGAAAAAGAAGAACCGCTTAAAAAAGAACTCGAGCATTTTCTCGACTGTGTCCGCGAGGACCAACAACCTAAGGTTTCCGGCCTGGAAGGCCGTGAGGCTCTGAAAGTGGCTTTAGAGATCACCCAAAAAATATGGGAACACCGTCAAAGCATATTATGAATATTCCCTGTTCCTTGGTATCCGAAAGGCATATTATGTTCGTGGCGGGCGAAAGCTCCGGTGATATGCGTGCCGCTGGGTTGGCCAGCGCTTTAAAAAAGCTTGCCCCCACCCTTAGACTTTCGGGCATCGGCGGCCAATATATGCGTGAGGCAGGTGTTGAATGTTTCACGGATATCACCGAGCTTGCGGTGATCGGCATTGCTGAAGTTATTAAGAATTTAAGCCGCATCAAAAAAGTATTTGATCAAACTTTACAACAAATCGATACCACTCATCCTGACGCTGTCATCCTTGTCGATTATCCCGGATTTAATCTGCGCCTGGCCCAAGAAATAAAAAAGCGCGGCATTAAAATCATTTACTACATCTCCCCCCAAGTCTGGGCCTGGCGGGAAAAAAGGGTCCTCAAGATCAAAAAATTAGTTGACCGCATGATTGTATTATTCCCCTTTGAACAGGACATTTACAACAAGTATGGGATGAAGGTCGATTACGTGGGGCATCCTTTGGTGGATGAAATCATCGTCGACAAAGACCAGACAGAAATTTTAAAAAGCATCGGCTTCTCTACCAGCAAAACCACCATCGGCCTTATGCCCGGTTCACGTGCCAAAGAAGTGGAGCGTCATCTGCCCTGCATGCTACAAGCTGCCCAACTGCTTTTTAAACAAAACAAAGAACGCCAGTTCCTCTTACTCAAAGCTCCCACCATCCCCTTAAAACTAATTGATGATCAACTTTTAAACTATAAACACCTGCCACTTAGAATTTACATCGGCCCCACCTACGACGGCATCAATGCGATGGATGCTGCCATGGTTGCTTCCGGCACCGCCACTTTAGAGACCGCCTTGCTTAAAAAACCCATGGTCATCATCTACAAAACTTCATGGCTCACCTACGCAATAGCTAAGTCTGTCATCAAAATCCCCTATATCGGTTTAGTCAATATCGTGGCGGGAAAAAAAATAGTAGAAGAATTAATTCAAAACGATGCTAATGCTGCCAACATCGCCAAGACCATCGAAGGGGCATTACATAGTCCTCATATCGTTGATGAACTAGCCGCAGTCAAAACATCCTTAGGAGAACCCGGCGCCAGCCTTCGCGCCGCGCAAGTGGTTTTGTCCACATTAGCTTAAATAAAGCCAATCTTTCATTTTAAATGCTGCTGTAGGTGGTTGATCAGGCTTTCGGTAAGGGCGAGATCAGACTGCATCTGACTGGCATCGCGAGCGGCCCCGGCGAAACAAACCAGATCAGCCTGTTCCAATAGGGTTTTGATTTGCGCGATATGCGCCTCATCCAATTTAGCTGTTTTTAGATGTTTTAGGATTTCTGCCACGCTCAAGGCTGCTGAGGATTGATGCCATTTATTGGCCAGATAATCACGCAAGACTTTTGACAAAAGCGCATAGAAATCTTTGGATCTCCCCGCTGAGATATGCTCCTTGGCCAAGCTCAACGCCTGCCTGGCTTCTTTAACAGCTTTAAGCCTGCGGGCAAAGGCAGGGTCATTTTCAAGGCGGTCTTGAAAACGCCGCCAAAGAAAGAACAAAATTCCAGCCGCCAAGATCAATCCCACGCTGACCCAGAACCAGATCGATCTGCAAAGTTTCTTCAAAAATTGAAAAGAATTATCAAATAATTTTCCAAAAGAGAATTGATTTGCAGGCATCGCTGAAGGCTCAACGCCCACATTAGAAAATCCAACAGCCTTAAATTCCTGATCAGCGCTGGGCGCTGTCACTTGAATGGCAAAAGGACCCTGAGTGATTGTTTTATAATCTTTGATAGAAGTATCAAAATAAGAAAAATGCAAAGCAGGCACCTCCTTGACGCCCGCAGAAGTCGGAATGATCACTTCCTCAGCTGTTTTTTCGTCTCCTACATTCTTAATTTGAGGGGAATAGGTTTTAAAACCAGGGTCTTGAAATACCGGCATTTTCAAATCCTTGAAATTACCACTGCCCTTAATATCCATCTTCAAGGTCAACGGATCACCGGCCTTGAGCTGTAGTGGAGAAACGCTGGCTTGAAAATCAAACTGGCCGATGGCGCCGGAAAAATCATTGGGACGGTTATCGTCAGGAAGAGCGGAAACATGTAATTGGATGGGTTGAGAATTGATAGTCACAGGACGGGTGGCATAGGAATCAAAAAAACTATTAAAAATATCCCCTCCCAAAGGACTGCTTTCCTGATTAAAAGGATTGCTCTGAGCGGTTTTATAAAGAACATTGCCTTGAATTTGCACGGGACCCAAGGTCAAATCACCTAAATGATTAGGATAAATATCGGTCTTAAACTCGACCGTATCATACCTAACCCCGTTGACTACCTGGGCATTCTGCTGTGGTTTTTCAAAATCATCAACCACGAGATTTGTTTTATCAAACTGCGGGTATTGGATGTCGCGTACGGGCACGCCATTGACTAATAATTTGATCGTTAAGGGAATCCGTTCGTTCAGATACACATCAGTTTTGTCGATTGAGGCTACGACAAGGATATTGTCTTTAATACTCTCCGCGCTGGGACCTTGGTTTTGATCGGTTGCGTCACTGCCGGATACTTGAGCGGCTTGTGCGGAACTGGAAAAAACTTCAATATCAATAGGGGTTGTCGTATAGGTGTGCCCGTCAATGGTGGCAGAGATAGGCGGGATCTGGAATTTACCGACCTTATTGGGAAATAGATTGTAAATAAAAGACTTCTCGCTGTGATAATCACCGTTAATGATGGACACACTGGTTGATGGCCCCAAATATTTGGCAGAAAAACCGTCGAGCACGGGCAGGCTGACAGGGTCCAAATCCCGGTTGACTCCGGTGAAGGTCAAGGTCAGTTGTATTACTTCATCCAGGGACACCCTGGGAGAATTAACGGTCGCCTCAAAAGTGATGGCATCAGCCCACAAAAGACTGCTAGTGGACATAAATATTAAAAAACATAAAATAAATCTTTTCATACTACCAATCCTTTATTACTGGCCTGTCATCTATTTTCTTAGGCATATAATTTAAAAGTTTCTTAGGCTCTTCGTTCTCCTGATACTCTTCCAGTAAATTCTCAGCTTGTTTGCGATCTATTTCTTTTTGACTCTCGTCAGCTTGTTCCTTGGCTTTTTTTTGTTTTTGAACCTTGGACTCAGAAGCAGATTGTTGCTTTTTTTGATCTTTAGCGCTGTTCTGTTGAGCCTGCTGGGCCTCCTGTTGCTTTTGTTGGTTCTGCTGACTCTGTTGATTTTGTTGGCTCTGTTGACCTTGCTGGTTCTTTTGATCCTGCTGCTTTTGATTTTGTTGCTGATTTTGCTGTTGATCTCTTTGCTGTTGCTGTTTCTTCTCTTTTAACCGTTCAATTTCTTTTTTAACAAAATCCTGATTAAATAAAGCGTCCTGATCCTTGGGATCATCCGCGGCTGACTCTCCATAATACCCTAAAGCATCTTGCAGCGATTTAATGGCCTCATCAACATTGGTATTTTCTTTTTGAACACCTGTTTTGTAAAGAACATTACCTAAATTATACTCCGCTTTAAGTTTTATTTTAAGATTTTTATCTTGGGCCGCCTGGCTTAGATACTCCATGGCCTTTAGATAATCCCCTTTCTTATACAAAGCTGTACCTAAATCATATTTAACGATCGGGGACTTACCGTCCTGGTCTAACGCTTCTTGGTAAAGCTTAAGCGAATCATCAAATTGACCCTGCTTATATAAATCATTGGCCTTATTTACCTCGCCCGCGACCGAAGCGAAACTCTTAGCAGGAGTCAAAAATGACATGAGAAAGATTACTGCTAAAATTATTTTTGTAGCACTTCTTCTCCTGTTCAAAAACATAGCCTCGGCCAATAAGAGTATAAACGCCAGCGTGAGCGGCCATTGGAAGCGTTCATTGTATTGCTTGGCCATTTTCGCCTCTGCGTCGTGTTTCTTTAATTTCGATAATTGCCGGTCATATAAATAGTCTAAACCAAAATGTGTTGCCCCACTGCGGATATACGCACCGCCTGTAACATAGGCGATTTGCTGCAATAAATTTTCATTCAAGTGGGACTTGACCACATTACCATTCGCATCTTTCAGGAATCCGGTTTGCCCGTCGGCATTGGTCACTTGGATCAAATCCCCTTCCCTGGTGCCGACCCCCACCGTAAAAATCTGCACTCCTTTTTCACGGGCACGGCGAGCTGCAGCTACTGCATCACCTTCTTCATCTTCCCCATCCGTTACTAATACCACCGCTTTATCAGAATCTACCCTACCCTGATAAGCTTTAACACTTTCATCAATGGCCTCAGATATATCTGTCCCCCCGCGTGGGATGGAGTCTGTGCTTAGATCATCCAGGCTTAATAAAAATCCGTTATAGTCGTATGTTAACGGGCACATCACCATCGCGTCCCCGGCAAAAGCAATAAGGCCGATGTGATCTGAGCCATTTAATTTCATGACCAAATCTTTGATTGCAAGCTTGGTCCGCTCAAGCCGTGAGGGCAAAACATCTTGAGTCAGCATGCTTTTCGATACGTCGATAACCACCATTATATCCAGGCCATGGCGTTTGACAGGACGCTCTGTAAACCCCCATTGCGGACGGCTTAAGGCCATCACCATCAACAAAAAAGCTGCCATCAAAAGCATGGCTTTCAGGCGGTAATGCGTCCTACTAAATCCTTGCACCAGCTCATCAATCAGGTGCTCCTGAACAAAACGTGAGCCCACCTTGCAGCGGTGCTCATAAAAAAAATGCAGGGCCGCAGCTATTAAAGGCAATAGCCAAAGTAAGTGCCAGGCTTGGTGATTGGCGAAGATCATGGGATTTTTAAAAATACAGTATTGGTTAAAATTATTTCTAATGCTAAAAGGCCAAGGGCCGCGGCCACGTAATACCAAAATAAAGGCTCATATTGCTTGTAGCCCTTTTCCTCAATCTTAGTTTTTTCGAGCTTATCAATCTGGGCATAAATATTTCGCAAGGATTCCGTATCCGCAGCTCGGAAATATTCCGCCCCTGTCATGGCCGCGATCTTTTTAAGGGTGTCCTCGTCTAAATCAAACTGCGCTTCCTCATAATGCTTGTTGCCAAACTCATCCGTCACAGGAAATGGCACAACGCCTGTTGTCCCGGCACCTATCGTGTAGACCTTGATGCCTAAAGACTGGGCCATTTTGGCGGCATCCAGGGGTTGGATTTTACCGGAATTATTGACCCCGTCGGTTAAAAGCACGATGATCTTGGTTTTAACCTTGCTGTTTTTTAAACGCAGCAGGGACGTGGCGATCCCGGAACCTATGGCTGTGGCGTCTTCAATGAGACCAATACGGACCTGACGCAAATTCTCCAATAACCACTCATGATCGCTCGTCAAAGGGCATACCGTATAGGCCTGAGAGCCAAAAACAATCAGTCCCAGGCGATCGTCTTTACGCTGTTTTATAAAGTTTTCAACAGTACTCTTGATAATATCCAAACGGCTAATCCTATGCCCATTAATTTGATAGTCTTCGGCAGACATACTGCCGGAAACATCCAGGGCCAAAACAATGTCAATGCCTTCGCTAGCCAGCTTGGACTCTGCTAAAAGCTTGCGTGGCCCAGCCAAGGCAACTAGTAATAAGACTAAAACCAAGGCCCTTAAAACCCAAGGCAAGAAACTCCATCGCACTCGCCATGTAGTTGCCAACTGGCGCATTAAAGACAAAGAAGAGAATTTAAACGAAGTCCCCTCCTGATGCCGGTGTTCATACCAAAACAGTACCAACAGCAACGGGATTAAAAATAGAACTAAAGGTGTTTTAAAGTCGGGTATCATCCACCAGCCTTTTGGCTAAATCAAAATTTTTCTGCGCCTCATTGATAGTCGGCGCGTATTTCGCGAATTTAACCATGTCACAGGAATTTAAAAATTCTTTCAACGCCCCCTTCTGGGTTTCATTCAGATGACCGGTAATCCCTAAATAATACAGAAATTCTTCGGTAGTCATATGCGGGGCGTGGATATTAAAACGGTTTTCCATATAAAAACGCGCGATATCAGACACCCTCGTAAAAAACTCTTTAAAAAGCCCCTTATCTAATAAATTCTCCCGGCGTAAAGCCTCCAGTTGTTGATATGCTTTTTCCCAAGCCGGTAATTCAGGCACTTGGGGAATAACCGGCGTCCGAGGGGATTTTTTATAACGAAGAAAGAAATAAATACCGGCAGCAAGGGCGATTAACGCTAAAAGAAGCCACAGCAGCCACCATAGATCAGGCAAATTGATGGGTGGTTTTACGTCTTTAATATCGTTCATCTTGTCGATGATCCCCCCTCCCTTACCCTCCCCACCAGGGGGAGGGAATTATTCATCTTACTACCTAGCCAAACGATGACGCCTTTGGGCGAAAAAGCTTACCATGGCTTTTTTGTAAGGCACATCTGTTGAGATATCAATATGGTCAATGCCGATGGTATCAAATAAACGGCTGCGACTTTTAATTAAGCTGATGGCCTTTGCATGATATTCCTGGCGCAGGCGTTCATTAGAAGTATCAATAACCGCCCTTGCACCCGTTTCCGCATCCATGACTTCAACCAAGGCGCAGTCCGGTAAATCGATTTCTCTGGGGTCTGTCAGGGTAATGGCAATTAAATCATGATGCTGATTGGCAATGCGCATGGATTTCTGCATAGGCACGTAATTGGCATTAGAATCTAAAAAATCAGAAATAACAAAAACCGTTGATCTGCGGCGAAGGACTTTTGTAAGATACTCCAACACCTTGGGCAAATTAGTGGCCTTGGCTTTGGGTTTAAAATATAAAATCTCACGGATGACCCTTAACACATGGCTTTTACCCTTTTTAGGCGGAATAAAAAGCTCCGGCTCATCAGTGAACATCAAAAGCCCGACCTTGTCATTATTACGGATGGCGGCAAATGCCAGCACCGCGGCAATCTCCGCGGCCAATTTATTTTTCATCTGATTAGTTGAGGCAAAATGCATTGACGCGGAGGCATCCACCAGGATCATGACAGTCAGCTCGCGCTCTTCCACATATTTCTTAATATGGGCAAAGCCGGTGCGGGCCGTAACATTCCAGTCGATGGAACGTATGTCATCTC
>Ga0206802_1228_pt1 | contig 12330 bp, 10 predicted proteins | sample Alteio_BWOrgCont_63_FD_152902 | JGI IMG/M metagenome (GOLD analysis project Ga0206802, IMG submission 152902) | Enriched cells from forest soil in Barre Woods Harvard Forest LTER site, Petersham, Massachusetts, United States -... | ecosystem: Environmental > Terrestrial > Soil > Temperate forest >... | reverse complement strand
CACTTAAAATCTCCTCGCATAATGGCGTGCCAGGATTGAACACGACAAAAGCTTTTTTTCCAAATCCACGGATTCTTTTTAAATCCATGCGCAAAGCAGGGATGTTTATTTGATCTACTTCTTTAGGCCATTGGTTCCATTGGCGGCATGAAGCCTTGCGCTCTCCATAGCATTCCACCTGGATCTGAATAATGTCCGCCCCGGCCTTTGCATAGCTTTCAATATAATCACCGGGATGCTCGATCATCAAATGGGTTTCCAATGGCAAGTTGGAGTGCTTACGCATGGCCTCGACGATGACAGGCCCGATGGTCATATTAGGAACAAAATGCCCATCCATGCAATCAATGTGAAAGCGCCCAACCCCCGCGTCTTCACAGCGCTTGATCTCATGGGCCAAATGGCTAAAATCAGCCGCCAGGATACTCGCAGAAACTTCGATGGATTTATTCATTTTCTCATTACTTTAATTGGTGCGCGGGGAGGGAATTGAACCCTCACGCCTTACGGCATACGCCCCTCAAACGTACGCGTCTACCAATTCCGCCACCCGCGCTTATTAACTAACTATCTACAGCTCCTACATTAATCGCATATTCTACTACCCGTGATGCTATTTGGCTTCAATTTATTTTTTTTCACTCACGGTCGTTTTTTTAACGGCAAAAGTTTTTCTGTTATTTCGGTGGCTGAACAACTCGTCCTCTCCGCCTCTGGCGGATAGGACTCAAACAAGTTCAGCCATCCCTCGCCATTCGGCTCGGGATTCCCTCAACAACAAGAAACTTTTGCCTAAAAACGACAGTTCGTTCAAAAAAACAAATTGAAGCCAAATAGCAACCGTGAAAAATTCTTGACTCGGGCAGCATTGTAAAGAATAAATTTGGTCTTTGCAGCGACTGTGTCCATTTTTAGCCAAAAAATATATGGTGGCGAGGGAACCCTGTACCGTACGGTACAGGGTGGTCAAACTTGTTCGAGCTAAAAGCTTCCAGAGAAGCTTTTAGCGAGTTGTTTGACCACCGAGCCAGCATATGTTTTTTGGCGTAAAGAAAATGGACGTCCAGGAGCAAAAAGACTAAATTTATTCTTTACAATGCGTGCATGCGCAAAAAATACAATATCCGGATAGAAAGAGCAAATGATAAATTATTTTACATGATTCAATGCTGCCGCGATAAAGCCTTTGAACAGCGGATGGGCAATGTCTGGCTTGGATTTGAACTCCGGATGAAATTGACAGCCGACAAACCATGGATGGTCTTTGATCTCGACGATTTCAACCAAATCACGCTCCGGATTAGAGCCCGCGATCACCAGCCCCTTTTGTGTCAACTGCCCACGATACGCATTATTAAATTCATAGCGATGACGATGCCGTTCGGATATCTTGGCATCCTTATATGCTTCAAAACTTTTAGTCCCCTTTTCTAAAATACAGCTAAACGCCCCCAGGCGCATGGACGCCCCCAAATTCTCAATCTTTTTTTGCTCCTCGATCAAACTGATAACAGGATTAAGTGTCTCTGGATCAAACTCCGTCGAGTTCGCCCCCTTAAGACCTGCCACGTTGCGGGCGAATTCAATGGTGGCGATCTGCATGCCTAAACAAATACCGAAAAACGGGATATTATTCTCCCTGACATATTTGACGGCCGCGATCTTTCCCTCGATGCCGCGAGAACCAAAACCACCAGGGATCAAAATCCCCTGCGCGTCTTTCAAATGCTTTTTAAAACTGCCGCCTTCAACTTCTTCCGAATCAATTTTGACAATATGGACTCGCGCGTTATTGGCAATCCCTCCATGGACCAAGGCCTCGTAGATGGATTTATACGCGTCCTGTAAAGAAATATATTTTCCCACCACCGCGATTTTAACTTCACGGGCCGGAGAACGCAGGCGTTTTAAAACACCGTCTTCCCAATTTTTAATGCCACGGTCCGCGAGCTTAATATTAAGCTTCTTTAAGATCAGGTCATCCAAGCCTTCTTTTTTAAGCTCGAGGGGCACTTCATAAATGTGTTTAACATCCGCGGCTTCAATGACAGCTTCCACATCCACATTGCAAAACAAGGCAATTTTCTCGCGCTGTTCCTGTGAAATGGGCCGCTCTGTGCGGCACATCAAAATTTGAGGGATAATCCCAATTTCACGCAGGCGACCAACGCTGTGTTGGGTGGGTTTTGTTTTCTGCTCGCCGGCGGACTTGATATACGGCAGCAGTGTCACGTGGATATTCAACGCATAATTCTCACCTAACTCCCAACGCAATTGCCGGATGGCTTCCAAAAAAGGCAGGCTCTCAATGTCACCTACGGTGCCGCCAATCTCTACAATGGTCACATCCACGTCAGTGGATTTAGCAACCTTCTTGATGCGTTCCTTGATCTCATCCGTAATATGCGGGATGATCTGCACGGTCTTGCCCAAATAATCCCCACGGCGCTCCTTGGTGATCACAGAAAAATAGACTTTACCGGCGGTAATGCTGCTGTCACGGGAAAGCTGGGCATGGGTAAAACGTTCATAGTGGCCTAAATCCAAATCGGTTTCCGCCCCATCATCGGTGACGTACACTTCCCCGTGCTGATAAGGGTTCATGGTGCCGGGATCCACGTTTAAATACGGATCACATTTAATGATAGCCGTCTTAAGCCCGCGCGCTTCAAGCAATTTACCAATAGAAGCGGCCGCAATGCCTTTGCCTAAACTTGAAACAACCCCACCTGTGACAAAAATGTATTTACTCATGCTTCCAACTTTAATTTATCTGTGTTTTTAGGAATTGGCGTTGGATACTGGCCGGTAAAACAAGCTCCACAAAAACTTCCACGGTCTTTCATCACTGACATCATTCCCTCAAGGCTTAAAAAACCCAGGGAATCCACCTTAATAAAATCCGCGATCTGCTTGACCGTCTTATTGTGCGCGATCAATTCTCCGGTCGACGGAAAATCAATCCCATAAAAACAAGGATGCTTGATGGGCGGGCATGAGATGCGCATATGGATTTCTTTGGCGCCCGCTTCACGCAGCTCCTCGATACGGCTGCGGGACGTTGTCCCCCTCACAATGGAATCTTCAATGACCACTACTCTTTTACCCTTGATCACATCCCTAATAGGGTTAAGCTTAACACGCACGCGGAATTCGCGTAAAAATTGGGTGGGTTGAATGAAGGTGCGTCCGATATAATGATTGCGGACTATCCCCAGTTCAAAAGGCATGTTCAACTGCTGGGCATAACCCAAGGCCGCGTAATTACCTGAATCAGGAATACCTATGACAAAATCAGCCTGGGCCGGATGTTCCAAGGCTAATTGTGCCCCCAAACGTTTCCTGACCTGATAAATGTTATCATCAAAAATATGGCTGTCCGGACGGGCAAAATAAACATTTTCAAAAACACAAAAAGCTTTTGCTTCTTTTTTACTATCCGGCAAATAAATAGATTCCACTTTATTGCCTTTAATAATGACAATCTCACCCGGCTGAATCTCGCGCACAAATTCCGCCTTCATCAAATCAAAGGCACAGCTCTCGGAAGCCAAAATATACCCATCGCCTAATTTACCCAAACACAAAGGACGAAATCCCTGAGGATCACGCGCCCCAATCAAGCAATCTTCCAGTAAAAGCACGACTGAATAGGCCCCCTTAACCTGGGAGAAAACCTTCGTCAGCCATTGAGGAATATCGCCATTGGGCGTCTTGGCAAGCAGGTGCACGAAAATTTCGGAATCCATCGAAGTTTGAAATATAGAACCTTCGTCTTCCAGCTTGGCGTATAGCTCGTCGGTATTGGTTAAATTACCGTTATGCGCGACCGCGATGGGTTTCTTGCGGTGGCTCACTAAAATAGGTTGAATATTCTTAATGTGCGATCCACCGGTGGTGGAATAGCGGGTGTGCGCGATGGCCATATGGCCTTTTAACTTATTGATATTATTTTCATCAAAATTATCGACAGCCAAGCCGTCTTTTTTAATGACATGCATTTCACGCCCGTCGTAAGAAACGATCCCGGCCGCTTCTTCACCCCGGTGCTGCAAAGCGTAAAGGCCTAAAAAGGCCATTTTACTGGCTTCCTTATGATGACTAATGCCTACGATGCCGCACATATTTAGGCCACCTTGTGTGTGTCAGTCTTTTTTAAATTGCTCACTTTACTTGCAACAACGCCCCCATTGGGCCTTTTGACACCGGTGTATAAATCCTGCAACGACTCCACCGTAAATTCTTCCTTGGTACTGGCTTCCATCCCCTCGACCGCGGCCCACGCCCCTTGCAGGGTCGTGATGCAGGGGATATTATGCAAAATAGCGGCCGCCCGGATGACCCGCATATCCGATTGGCTTTTTTTGCCTGATGGTGTATTGATAATAAGATTTATCTCACCTTTTTTGACTAATGTCAATGCGTTTTCTTCACCTTCATGGTGCTTGTCCACAATGGTCACATCGATACCGGACGCTCGAAGCTCATGGGCTGTGCCCTTGGTGGCCATGAGCTTGAATTTTAAACCTGCCAACTTCCGGGCAATACCTGCCACGTCACGTTTGTCATGGTCATTTACACTAATGAAAACTTGTCCCTCTTTAGGTAACGCCTGGTTGGCTGCCATTTGAGATTTGGCAAAGGCCGCGCCAAAGCTGGAAGCGATGCCCATGACCTCGCCGGTGGATTTCATTTCAGGCCCTAAAATAATGTCCACCCCGGAAAAACGGCTGAAGGGCAGAACTGATTCTTTGACACAAATATATTTTAATTCCTCCGGGTTGATCAATTCGAACTCTTTTAATTTCCGGCCAGCCATGATCTGTGCCGCGATCTTGGCCAGCGGCATGCCGGTGGCTTTGCTGACAAAAGGGGTGGTGCGCGACGCGCGCGGATTGACTTCTAAGACATACACCTGACGTCCCTTGACCGCGAATTGAATATTCATTAGTCCCACGACCTTCAAGGCATGGGCCAGGCGCACGGTATGGTTCTTAATATCTTCGATCACTTCAAGGCTCAATGTATGAGGCGGCAGAACGCAGGCTGAATCCCCCGAATGGATACCTGCATTTTCAATATGCTCCATGACTCCGGCGACATAAACCTCATCCCCGTCGCAAATAGCGTCCACATCCACCTCTTGGGCATCTTCCAAAAATTTATCGATCAACACCGGATGACCACGCGAAACACTGTGCACCTCATCTAAAAAAGATTTGATCGACTCCTCATCATAAACAATGCGCATCGCGCGTCCCCCAAGCACGTAGGAAGGACGGACCAACACCGGATATCCGATGCGGTTAGCCGCGATGAGGGTTTCTTCTTTAGTGACCGTCGATGCATTGGCAGGCTGCTTGAGTCCCAACTGGTCCATTAGTTTAGAAAAATGTTCCCTGTTTTCAGCCAGGTCAATGGAGTCAACCGTGGTCCCGATGATCGGCACTCCAGCCTGGGAGAGGCGACGCGCTAAATTAAGCGGTGTCTGCCCGCCGAACTGCACGATGACCCCGTCAGGTTTCTCCACCTCAAACACATTCATCACGTCTTCAAAGGTCAGGGGTTCAAAATACAGCCTATCGGAGGTGTCATAATCTGTCGAGACCGTCTCCGGGTTGGAATTGACCATGATGGTTTCAAAACCCATTTCCTTGAGGGCAAAGGCCGCGTGGCAGCAGCAATAATCAAATTCAATCCCCTGGCCGATGCGGTTAGGGCCGCCGCCTAAAATCATGATCTTTTTCTTTTTAGATTTGCGCTTTTGATTATTGATAAGCGCTTCATCTTCGGTTTCATACGTCGAGTAATAATACGGCGTATACGCTTCGAATTCCGCGGCACAGGTATCCACCAATTTGAAAGTAGCCACAATGCCCAAATCCTTGCGCCAGGCCCGCACATCTTTTTCACTTTTATCTAAAATTTCGACCAATTGGGCATCAGAAAAACCATACTCTTTAGCCTGGCGTAAAAGCTCAGGCCCAAGGGTCCCGCTCGAGGCGCTGACAGTTTTTAAATGGTCTTCCAACTCTAAAATTTGGGCGATCTGGTCGATAAACCAAACATCAATGAGGGAAATTTCTGAAACTTTTTCAATGCTCATGCCTTTTTGCAGGGCTCTTTGAGGCGCAGGAGCAATTTTTTCTTCTTCAATATATCGCCAATCCTGTTTATTATCCAAGCCTGTATGGTCGATCTCCAATCCCCTTAAGCCTTTTTGCAATGCTTCCTTGAAATTACGGCCGATGGCCATGGTCTCACCGACACTCTTCATTTGTATGCCTAAAATATCCTTGGCTTCAGGAAATTTTTCAAAAGTAAACCGCGGGATCTTGACGACCACATAATCAATGGTTGGCTCAAAACACGCGGGGGTTTCCCTGGTGATATCATTCTGGATTTCATCGAGCGAATAGCCCACCGCCAATTTAGCGGCGAATTTGGCAATGGGAAATCCCGTGGCCTTGGACGCCAGCGCCGAAGAGCGCGAGACCCGCGGGTTCATTTCAATGACCACCATACGCCCGTTCTTGGGATCCACGGCAAACTGAATGTTGGAGCCTCCGGTTTCAACCCCGATCTCGCGGATCAACCGGATCGAAGCATTACGCATGTTCTGATATTCCGCGTCAGTCAAAGTCTGTGCCGGTGCCACCGTAATGCTGTCGCCCGTATGAACACCCATCGGATCTAAATTTTCAATAGAACAGACAATCACCACATTGTCAGCATGATCGCGCATCAATTCTAATTCATATTCTTTCCAGCCTTCGATGGATTCTTCGATGAGGATTTCATGGATCATGGAGCTTTCAATGCCAAGGGCCGCGATACGCTCAAATTCCTGCATGTCATGGGCAATCCCCCCGCCGGTACCGCCTAAGGTAAAAGAAGCGCGCACGATGCAAGGGAATCCAATGCTGCCGACCGCATGCTTGGCTTCTTGAACATTATACGCAAAAACACTTTTAGGCACATCCAGACCAACCTTAATGGCCGCGGCTTTAAATTCACTACGGTCTTCGGCCTTGCGGATCACCTCGTACTTGGCACCCAGCATTTCAACATTATATTTTTTCAGGATCCCCTGCTCATGCAGCTTCATGGCCAGGTTAAGCCCCGTTTGCCCGCCTAAGGTCGGCAAAATAGCGTCGGGCCGTTCTTTTCGGATGATATATTCCAAAAACTCAGGGGTCAGCGGTTCAATATAGGTGGCATCAGCAATGCCCGGGTCTGTCATGATGGTAGCGGGATTGGAATTAACCAGCACCACCTTGTATCCTTCTTCTTTCAAGGCCTTGCATGCCTGGGAGCCGGAATAATCAAACTCGCAAGCCTGGCCTATAACAATGGGGCCGGCGCCGATGATCATGATTTTTTTAATATCAATGCGTTTGGGCATTTTTATGGTCCGCTATCATTTCAATAAACTGGTTGAACAAATATTTAGCATCATGCGGGCCTGGGGCTGCTTCCGGGTGATACTGGATGGAGAACGCTGAGAATTTCTTATGCCGGATGCCTTCAACACTCTTATCGTTTAAATTCACATGGATTATTTCCACCTCATCAAGGTCCAGGCTCTTGATATCCACACAAAAGCCATGGTTCTGGCTGGTGACCGCGATGCGATTCCCTTCAAAATCTTTGACCGGATGATTGGCCCCGTGGTGACCGAATTTTAATTTATATGTCTTTCCCCCTAAAGCCAAACCCAATATCTGATTGCCTAAACAAATACCGAAAATAGGGAGCTTTCCTAAAAGTTCTTTAACAGTATCAATCACATAGGTCACCACCGCCGGATCGCCGGGCCCGTTGGAGAGAAAAACCCCGTCGGGTTTAATGCTCATGATTTCTTTAGGGGTCGCCGTGGCTGGAAAAACATGCACCTCACAGCCTAAATCCGCCAAAATACGCAAAATATTAAATTTAATCCCGCAGTCAATGGCCGCGATCTTATACAGCCTGGTGCCTTGGGGCTTCCACACGTACTTCTTCAAGGTGCTGACATCTTTGACAAAATCCATCCCTTCCATGGAAGGCATCTCATCTAATTTTTTCGCGAGACTTTTAGGATCAAAATCTTCTGTTGAGATGAGCGCTTTCATGGCGCCCGAAAGGCGCAAATGACGGGTCAACGCGCGGGTGTCAACCCCTTCAATGGCAATGATTTTATTATCATTTAAATATTCCGTCAGGCTTTTTTGAGCGCGCCAATTGGAAGGGCGGCGGCAAAATTCCTTGACCACAAAACCTTTGACATGGATACGATCAGACTCAACGTCCTGTTGATTAACACCATAATTGCCGATCAAAGGATAGGTCATCACGACAATTTGGCCGGTATACGAGGGGTCGGTGAGAATTTCCTGGTAACCGGTCATGGCTGTATTAAAGACAGCTTCGCCTGCGGTTTCCCCGGTCTCTTTTAGAGTACGGCCGCGGAAGCTCGTACCATCCTGAAGATATAATATTGCTTCTTTCATGCCCTGCTTTTTAATTGAGAATGTTGCAGAAAAACGTCGGCGGGAAGGACTACCTCCTTGCCTGAAACACTATAAAGCAGCTCTTCTTCATTGTCAAGGAAAATGGGATGTCGTTATTGCAGAACAGCCTTAATCGCGGCAATGAGTTCTTCTGGAGGGGTGGTTTTTTGAATATAATCCCTAGCACCGCAGGAAGTGTAATCGATCAAGTCTTTGGGCGTATCAATGGAGGTGTAAAAAATGACGGGAATATGTTGGGTGATCGGGTCTTTCTTAAACTTTTTACACAATTCTATCCCTGAAATATGCGGAAGCAGAATATCCAAAAGGATCAAATCCGGTTTTTTTTCCTGGGCCACGCGTTGCCCCGCAAGGCCATCTTCAGCCAAATAGACATCGAAGTCATATTTTGACAAAAGCCTGTTGATTAATGCCCTGTCTACAGGGTTGTCATCAATAAACAAAATCTTTTTCTTCCCGGTCATATGTCTTACAGTATACAGCTAATTGAGCGGTGCCGGCAATTTTTGTTTTATTTGTTTTGGTCTTTTAAGACCCTGCCTTAAATGTACGCCACCACTTCGATTTCTACCAAGGAATCCTTGGGGATGCGGGCGACTTGAAGGGTGCTTCTTGCCGGCGCTGTTTCGCTTTTAAAATGCTTGGAGTAGATTTCATTCATACCGGCGAAATCATTTAAGTCTTTCATAAAAACAGTGGCCTTGACCACTTTGTCCAGTGATGATCCGCCGTGAGTTAAAACGGCAATGAGGTTTTGGATGACTTGCTCGGTCTGCTCTTTGATGCCGCCAGGGACCATATTACCTTGTTTATCTAAAGGGATCTGTCCTGCGGTATAAATTAAATTACCGATGGACACTGCTTGATTATATGGTCCGACCGGTAAAGAAGCTTTGTCTGTTTTAATGATTTTCTTGCTCATTTGAAAACCCCTTTTGTTTTATTATTGCCTGAGCGACCGTATAGCCGCTGGCCCAGGCCCATTGAAAATTAAATCCACCGATGCGGCCGTCCACATCGAGGATCTCTCCGGCGAAAAATAAACCGGGCACTAATTTTGATTCCAACGTTTTGGGATTAACTTCAGCAAAATCAATGCCCCCGGCAGTCACTTCTGCTTTACTATACCCGAGCACTCCCGTAACATCAAGCGGATAGTGTACGCATTGGCTGACTAACCGCTGACGTGAGGCACGATCCAATTGATTCATGATCAAGTACGCTTCAATGCCTGCTTTCTTAAGGATTAAATCCACCAGGCGCTGGGGCATTAATTCAATCAGCACGTTTCTAAGGGTTTTACGGGGGGCATCGCTCTGGGATTGACTTAGATACAGTCCCCAGGAATTCTCATCATAATCCGGGACAAAATTAGCGATGATTTGTTTTTTGCCTTGGGCACGAAGATAATGGCGGCTGATATCCAGGGCTGCGGGGCCTGAAAAACCAAAATGCGCGAAAAGAAAGCTGTCGCGAACAGAAAAATACCGTTTACCATCGGCCACAAGTGTCAGCTGAACTTCCAGGGTAATGCCTGATAATGATTTCAAATCATTGTCCTTGGTGGAAAGCGGTGTCAGTGCCGGGGCAGTTTCAATCACCGGATGTCCAAAGGATTGCGCTAACCTGTAGCCTGTTCCGTCGCTGCCGGTGGTAGGATATGATAACCCACCGGTGGTAAGAATAATATTTCTAGCGTTAAAATGAAAGTTGTCCCCCTTAACAGCAAATCCATTTTGATTAGTTGTTACCGCCTTGACTTTATGTTCGCACAAAAGTGTAATATTCCTTTGGGAATCAATCTTGCGTATTAGCGCCTCCAAAACTGTTTTGCCAGAATTAGTGACCGGGAAATACTTGCCCGTGGGCTCAAGGACCAATTCGACACCCAGCCCTTGGAAAAACTCGATGGTCGCTGTGTTGCTAAATGAACGTAAAATATTGCGCACATAAATGATTTTCTCGCTATTAAAATCTTTTTCACTGACAGCCTTGTTGGTAACATTACAACGGGTCCCGCCGGACATGAGGATTTTGGCACCCACTTTTTTTTGCCCTTCAAGCAAAAGGACGCGCAAGCCCCCCAAGCCCTGCTTGAATGGCTGCCATCAAGCCCGCAGCCCCTGCACCGACAATGATCAGATCATAATCCATTTACAAAATACCCTTCTTGGCAACTTCCCGAAATTCCCCAGGAGTCAAATCCCCCAATTCTAATTTTCCAAAAGCAATCCGCTTGAGCGCCGTGACCTCAGAGCTCAGGGCTTCAAACATGCGGCGAATCTCGCGGTTCTTTCCTTCGCAGAGCGCAACTATTAAGTGAGTTTCTTTGTTGCTTGCCTTACGCAAGGTGATTGAGGACGCTTTCAATACCTGTCCCTTATCTTCGATACCCTGTGTCAATCGCTTTATCTGATCATCGGTAATACGACCTTTGACACTGACCGCATAAATGCGGGGTATCCCATTATCCGGATCTGTTAAGAAATTTGATAGCTGCGTGTCCGTCGTCATCAGCAGCAACCCTGTGGTGGCCATATCCAAACGTCCAACAGGGTGAAGATGCTGCAAATGGAGAGGCAATAGATCATAAACTGTTTTACGCCCCTTCTCATCTGACTTGGTGGTCACAACACCTTTGGGTTTATACAGCATGATCGTGCACGCTGCCCCAGGTGCTGCCGGCTTTCCGTTGATGGTGATGCGCGCCGTCTCCGGGACCAATAAGAATGCGGGATCTTTGATGATGCGCCCATTGACCGCGATGAGGCCCTCGAGGACGCATCGCTTCGTTTGCGCGCGTGACATGATGCCTAATTTTGATAAGGCCCTTTCTAAAGGAACTTGACCCATAGCCCCGCCAAATAGCTTTCTTTAAAACTGTTGCTGCCAGGAAAATCCTCATCCTGGCCTACACGTTGAATTTGGGCCACCCGACGCCCGTTTAACCCCTTGCTCAAGATGCGCTCCAAATCAGCATGGGAAATCTCACTGTAATTCGTTGTGACAAGCAAACTACCCCCTGGATTTAAAACTGCCGCTGCTAACGCGATTAATTTAGGCAAATCGCGTTTGACTTGAAATACATGCCCCTCGTGACGGGCAAAAGAAGGAGGATCAAGGATGATCACATCAAAGTAATTTCCCTTCTTAAAAGCCCTCTGCAAGAATGAAACAGAATCCGCTTTTATAAACTCCCCATCGGCAACAGACAAGGCATTGAGCTGACAATTACTTTTCCCACGATCTAATATCTTACGGCTAATATCTGTATTAATCACTCCCCTCGCGCATCTCCCGCAAACATGTCATTGAAAGCAATTCGTCCGGCATTTATTTTGTCATGGGAGGCAAATACACCACCTATCGCGCCATTGCCCAAGAGGCCCTTATAAAAGCGATGCCCCATTTGTCGCCTATAATGCCCTATGAGGAGCAATACGCGCTTTATGGTAGTGGGGGTTGTAACGAAGAACTTAAGATTTTAAGCCAGCGTTTTGAAGTGCCGTTGGATTTGATCCGTTATTTGCAGGGTATTTATGGCAGCCGTTTTGGGGATGTCCTTAACATCACCCGCGGCAAGGATCAATTTAAAGAAAAGATTTGTTCCTGCTCACCGGCCATAGCGGCCCAGGTCATCTATGCCCAACAGGTGGAAATGGCGCAAACACCACAAGATGTGATGGAGCGAAGGCTTGGGCTTTCGTACCTGGATTGCCCCACCGGGGATTGTCGTCGATCCATAGAAAGAATTTTAAGAAGCCATCCATGAAGCCTTTCGAAAACACGCTTAATAAAGCCATTCAACGCCGTGAAA
>Ga0206802_1226_pt1 | contig 12339 bp, 4 predicted proteins | sample Alteio_BWOrgCont_63_FD_152902 | JGI IMG/M metagenome (GOLD analysis project Ga0206802, IMG submission 152902) | Enriched cells from forest soil in Barre Woods Harvard Forest LTER site, Petersham, Massachusetts, United States -... | ecosystem: Environmental > Terrestrial > Soil > Temperate forest > O... | reverse complement strand
TCGTTTATCTAATAAACATTAAGGAATCGGCGAGTAACAAGCAAGGAGATCAGGATGAAAAGGTCTATTATTTCTCTTAGCAGTGAAGATCAAAGTTGGCTTGATGAATATAGCCGTAAGAATCATTGTCCGAAATCTAAAGTTGTCCGTGAAGCTTTGGGAGAATTCCGTCGAAAACATCAATTGCAGGGGTTGTCCTACAAAGAAATTATTCAAAAAACATCCGGTATCGGTAAAGGGCATTTTGGTGATGCCGTTAAATACGTGCGTCAGATCCGTTCAGAGTGGGACAAATGAGCGGGTTAAAATATTTATTAGACTCAACCATTGTTATCGACCATTTTAATGGCGTGCCTCAATCAGACCGGTATATTTTGGGGATTAACCCAAAAGAAACAGCTTTATCAGTTGTCACTGTAGCGGAGGTGTTGGCCGGATTTGCTCAAGATGATTGGTATCCAGTGGAGCTTTTTTTTCAACAATATAGGATGCTTGATATTAATTATCCCGTTTCTTTAACGGCCGCAAAATTACGGCAGATTTATCGTTTTAAATTACCTGATTCGTTTCAAGCCGCGCTGGCCATTAATCATGGCATTAAATTAGTCACCCGTAACAGCAAAGATTTTAATCCTAAAAAACACCCCTTTGTCTCTATCCCCTATGAATTATGACCTCACCGTAATCTATTATCGTCCCGCCGCAGTAAGAACCGCTGTGCATCGCAATCCCCCCTCCAGGATTTAGTTTGGTAATCCACTAGCCAGGAATTAATTTTTTTACTATTATATTCCCTCCCAAGCAAGTTTTTTATCTTCCGACGATAAATTTCCAAGAAAACGCTTCCTCAAAATTGCCTTCCAGACCTTGATTTTGCTTCATTTATAGTCCATATTTATAATATGAGGACCCCATGTCTCCATATAGCTATTTTGATGGCCTTTTTAGCCAATACCTTAGGTCCAATACCAACTACCAAAGCAGAACCAGTTTATAGCGTTGAAGGTGAATTCCACTTACCCGCTCCCGGAATATTGGTTCATTTAAGCCCACCGCTTGATCCCCCAATCCTCAAAGGCATCAAAGTCCATCCAGACAACCCATTTCGTTTCGATTTTATTTTAGACAAAGGTGATTCTTTTTCAAGTGTCATTGCGAGCGCAGCGAAGCAATCTCAACAAGAACAACTTAAAGCCGAAGCCACCAAACTAATCAAATACTTCCTAGCCTCTTTAACCATTCCTGAGAAAGATTTATGGGTCAATCTAAGTCCTTATGAAAAAGACCGCATCATCCCTCAAAGCTTTGGGCTTACCGAAATGGGCAGGGACTTATTGGCTGAAGATTATATGCTCAAGCAGATAACAGCTTCACTCATTTACCCAGAAGATGAAGTGGGAAAAAGATTCTGGAAGCGTATTTATGAAGAAGCAGCCAAGAAATACGGGACCACCAACATACCTGTGAATACCTTTAATAAAGTCTGGATAGTGCCTGAAAAAGCCGTAGTCTATGAAAACGCCAAAGCAGGTACAGCGTATGTGGTAGAAGCGAAGTTGAAGGTGATGTTAGAAGAAGATTATTTATCGTTGCAAAAACATAATCAAGTAAGCTTGTCATCCCCGAATGTTTCTGTCGGGGATCCAAATACAACAAATACATCTCAATTAGGCTCCCAAATCACCCGCGAAATCATCATCCCCGAATTGACCACAGAAGTTAATGAAGGAAAGAACTTCGCCCAACTGCGTCAAGTCTACAATTCGCTAATTCTTGCAACCTGGTATAAGAAAAAGATCAAGGACAGTATTTTGGAACAGGTATACGCAGATCAAAATAAAGTAAAAGGCCTGTCTTTCCCAAAATATAACGCGACATCCTCTAAGTATAACGTGTCATCCCCGAATGTTTTAGTCGGGGATCCAGAACACATCTATCAACAATACCTTCAAGCCTTCAAAAAAGGCGTCTATAACTACATCAAAGAAGACCAAGACCCTATAACTCAACAGCTTGTACCACGGAAATATTTCTCAGGGGGAATTGAAGCCACTAATTTAAGTAAGGTCGCATTTCAAACAGTATCAACGATCAATCGGGCACAGCTTAGTCTGGAACGTGATTTTCAAATCACCGCTGATCTGGCCATGTCAACTTCCCAAATCGATCAAGCCATGACCGCAACCCCCCAAGAAGTCCGTCAGCCCGGCAGCAGAACTTTTTCCTATGAGGGACTTGCGGGGTCTGTTGATTTAGAACATTTTGTTTTTGCTCAACAGCGCCTGGCCTTGAAGAATTTAACTGAAAGGAAAATGCGTAATGTTTTACGTTTTTTAAATATAGATGATCAAGGATCATCTGATGCCAATTATGGGAGTATTTTACAATCCCTCGCCTCCGGACGGATGAACGCCGAGGCTTTAGATGCGATCATTGGAGATACCTTTAAAGATCCCCGTTTGGATATTCAGATCAAAGGGCAGAATGGCAATGCATTAAGCCAATCCATTTATGAGGCAATATCAAATAGTTTGGATGCTTTGGGCTTTGACATCGGTCAATTCGGCAAAGGCATCAAACAGATCCTGCATTGGCTGGAGGCCACCGGTGAAGACGGGATTGATGTGTACACCCTCAAACGTGGAGAATCACAAGGGTATCGTTTGAGAATGGTGAAAGCCTCCACAGGACAGATTTTTATCAGCCTTAATGCCATTGATCGCTATGATTTTAAGAAACAATCCGGGAATAACCCTCACGGGACAGTCATTAAATTAAAGATTAAAAGTGCGATCGATAAAACGATTACCAAGCACCGGGGTATTTCACAGAAAGAGATTATTGATGGAGTGCGTAAACGGTATGATTATGTAACAGGGGTACATATTTACACCCAAATGGAAGGTGAAGACAGTCCAAAACTCATCAATGATTTTGAAAATAAGAAGGTGGTTGTTGGCCCTGCCTTCGAGACTCCCGCGTCCACCGAGAATGCACCTGCCATCAGTGTGCGTGTTGATGCGCATACCGTTACCATTATTGATAATGGGGAAGGGATGGATGCTCCGCTTATTTTACGGATGTTTGTGCCCAAGCAAGGCAGTAAGCATCCCAAACCTTTAAGCTCCTTGGCGGCACGAGAAGAATTGGCCAAGGCCAGGGTGGTCCATAATACAAATCCCAAGGCCGCTCATCGCGTTTCCTTTGCCCGTAACGGCGAGGTGATTGCAGCACTCAATATACCATCTGATATTGAAGAATCTGCTACAGTCCCTGGCGGGCTTATGGTGGAATTAGGCGGCTTGCTTGATGTACAGGAGTCCCGGGACAAAATTATTATTCCTTTGAGCCTTAAGGCCAAGGAAAAAACCAATTTTCATTTAGCCATTGAACATGTTGTCCTGCAGCTTGCCAATTCTTCGCTGACCGATGAAGAAAAAGTCCAATACATCAATACCATTGCCGTTGGTTTGGATGCATTGATCCAGAAGAATGATAACAACAATACGGCCATTGCCCGTATCCGTGAAGATATTTACCAGATATTAATACCTATTATCAGCCGCCTGCGGGAGGCAGGTTATGTGATTTTGCCTAATGACGCGAACTTCGACAAATTAGAAATCCCTCAAGATAAGACAGGGGTTATTTTTTTGCATGAAAAATTATTTGATTGGAAGGGCGCACAGGATTTAGAAAACTTAGGGGGCCAGCGGATTCCCGGCATACGCATTAAGATCGGTGAAGAGCGTGTGCCGGTGGTGGTTGTTCCATTTAAAGAAGAAGATATTTTGCATTTGGGATCATTTAGCAAAGATTGGCATAGATTTAATGCATCAGACCGCGTGCCGGTGATTAAAACCGATCGCGTGGTGGTAGTGGCACAACTTCCCGGGACCCAGCGTTTAGTTGAACTGGCCCAAAAGAAGCTCACGCGTGAAGGCCTGACAGAAGAAGAAAAAAGAGAGCTTTCAAGCCTCGAGCAGCTTTTGTCCATTGTCACTGCCCAAGAAGTGGTCACAGGCTATGAAGTGGTTGCCCCCAAAGAACATTTGGTGCGTGAAGAGCAGTTCCAATTTGTCGAGGCAGAGGGAGCGGATGCTCCGGTGGTCAATAAGTTCTTAAAGGATTTACCCTCACGTGCCCGTGCAACGAAGCAATCTCAAGTAGAAGAACAAGACCAAATCCCTGCTGATGCGAATATGAGGCTGGTACTCATGAAGGATGGAAGGGTATTAAATTTAGAAAACGGCAAGCCTTTAGAATTGCCAGGTCCCAGGCATGTTGGATCTATTCAACCGTTGCCTGGGGGCAAGTACATTATTTATTTAATCGACACCAATTTGACACAAAAGAGTTTTTGTTTGGTGCGTAAGAATGAGTCCAAAGAATCGGGATATGAAATTTATGCGGATCAAAAATATTCTGAATTGAGTCTAAGCCCGCGGAAAGATATTGTTATTTACGAGGATAATGAACAAACAAAGTATGTTCTTGATATTAATTTGCAGGAACCGGAAGCGGAAGGTAAAAGATTAATTGCAGATAGGATTCTAGGGGAAGATGTCAAATTAAGCCCGGATGGTAAATATGTGGTGCATTTAATGGCTGATAATTTTGACACCCTTGTTGTTTCAAAGAAAACATCAGAATCAGGAACAAAAATAATCGAATTAGAATATAAGAATCTCAATGGGTATGAAATTTCTTTCGACCGTTACGCTAGTAATATTTTATATCTTAAAACACTCCAAGGATATTATCTTTTTGATATTGATAAAGAAGATAATGAACCCATTAATAAAGAACCCCTCCAAGCCCTGCGCACCGATGCCACGGGGAGTTTTACGGTGATGAAGGGCACTGATGGCAAGCTTAGTGTTTATCTTCATGGATCAAAGAGAATTATTAACTCTAGAGATGTTGGGGGAGAAATAGAGAGTATTTTCTTTGATTATGATGACGACTTAAAGAAATGTTGCGTGGAAGTAAAAGGTGGTTTAAAAAGAATTCTATATTTTGATACAAATGGGGTAACGCAAGAACCTTCTTTTGAAGGGACTTCTACAGGATTACATGAGGTGATTTATTCGGATCTTATTTCATTTGAAGATATTAACAAAATTGCAGATGTTTCATTCAACGGCCAAGATCATGAAAAGATATATAAAGACCCTCATTTTAACCTGATCATCGATAAAACCGATCCCGACAATATCGTGGCCATCGATCCTGTGACAGGAAAGGAATTCAAATACCTTGCCGATGAGATAATTGGCCGGGGTACAGATCCGGATGGCAAACAATGGGTGCTTAGCTACGATGCAAAGAGCGACATGACGGTGCATCGATTTGAGGGAGATAATAATAATTCAAAAGATCCTCAAAATTGGTCACACATGCATGACTATATTTATCTTGTTGATCTGATATTTACAGATGATAAGAAATATTTTATAGGGACTGATGTGGAGGGTAATCTTGATTTATATCACAATGCTGATGGAGAATTAGAAAATATTCCTATCGCCGATAGGAATGGGAAAAGATTAAACCGTTATGATTATTTAGGGGAAGTTCCGAATATTCAAAAAACGTCGAGATTTGAAAATAATTACTGGGACGGTAAATATTTTATCTTTTCAAATCCCCAAACCGGTGAAACAATCTACATAGACCCTCATCAACCAGACAAACCATATACGGTCATGCCTGGCCAGCCCAGACGGCAATCTCCCCTCAGGCAAAACAACGGTCAAATTCCCGATGATGCCCATCTGAAATTACAGATCAAGGGTGATCAGCTGGTGAATCTGGAAAATGGAAAACCGTTGGATATCCCAGCCGGCCATAAAATTACAGAAATTGAAGCTTTAGCTGATGGCCGTTATCTGGTCTATTTGAAATCCCAAGGTGGAAGACAAAAGAGCTTTTGTTTTATACGTAAAGATAGTTCGAAAGAATCAGGATATAACGTATACCTATATAGAGAATACAAATCCGAATTAATAATAAGTCCAAAGAAAGACATGGTAGTTTATGATGAGCCTGGCTCAGAAGACTTGTTTGATTTTAGAATAGCTTTAGGTGATGAGGAAAGATTTGAGGGATTGATCGGGGCAAGAAAGGATGGGGCAAATATTAAATTTAGCAAGGATGGTAGATATGATGCGTATATTGCGCCAATTACAGGTGCTGGCGAATCTGAGGGTGAATTTTTATTTGAGGAAATAGGTACCCTTGGAGTTTGCAAAGTTTTTAGACCTTTAAATCCAAAGGATTCTGAGATTTGGTTCAGCCGTTATGCAGATAATATTGTCTATCTTAAGACTGATAAAGGTTATTATCTTTTTGATATGGACCAGCCAGGTGAGGGCCCTGTTAACCAAGAACCCCTGCAAGCCCTGCGTACCGATGCCACGGGAAGTTTTACGGTGATGAAGGACAAGAATGGGGAACTTAGTGTTTATCTTCATGGTTCAAAGAAAATTGTTACATCTGAAGATATCGGAAGGAAAATAGAGTTAATTAACACGGAGTGGCTTCTTAATGGCCAAAAGCGTTTTGTAGTGGAAAGCGACAGCCTTTTAGGACCGAATGTGTATTTTGATAGGAATAGAATCTTAAAAGAAATTCCTGACGAGTTGCGTTTTGGTGATGGAGAATTTGGAGAGGTCTTCGGAATTAATAGTGTTGCATTATTTGGAGATAGCCGTGTATCAGTTGGCACTACTGCTCTTGTAAGCACTACTTTGATTGGTCAAGAGCATGAAAAGATATACAAAGACCCTCATTTTAACCTGGTCATCGATGAAACTGATCCTAATAATCGAATGGCCATTGATCCTGTCACAAGCGAAAAGTTTGGAGGGCTTGGTGCCGATATTATTGCTACTGGAACCGATCAAGGCAAGAAATGGATATTGAGTGTTCATTCAGGACTGCATCCTTATATAACACAAACGTGGGAAGGTGACATGGTAATTACAGAGAATGGAGGGTCAGATTGGGTAGTGGTATCTGGACGAGATATTTTTGACTTAGATGATGTGGTATTTTCAGATGACAAAAAATATTTCTTAGGTTTGGACAAAAATGATGTCGAGCTTTATGAAATTACAAAAGAAAAATTAGAGAATATTCCTATATCAATGAATGATGGGGGTTTATTTAAAGCTGCTGACTTCCCTCATCGATATTGGGACGGCAAGTATTTTGTTCTTTCAAATCCTCAAACTGGCGACATATATTATATTGACCCTCAAAATCCCCAAGCAGCTCTCACGCAGGATCAAGAGCAAGCTCCTGGGGAATCCAATGAAGCAATCAGTAAAGCAAGGCAAATTTGGCAGGAGGAAGTATTAAGCCGCAGGGATGCTTGGGTTGTTCAGGCGCGTCAGGCGTATCAACAGCTGATTGAAATGGTGCCGGAAGAATTTCATTCAGATATTTTAAGTGATTTCCGCCTTTTGTGGACCAGGGTATATCAAGCCCAGCAGGAAGAGATCATCCGCCTTTATGAGAAAGTTTTGGACCATGGTGCTGAGGAGACTTTAGGGCACGATTTAGAAAACGGCGTATTACCCTTTGATCTCATGCAAAAACGTCTGGAGAGAATAATGCCTGTGCTTAAAAGTTATATAGCAGCCATGATCCCTTTCCTACGTCAACAAGAAACGCATGTGGCAAAAAGTTTGTATCAACATTTAATGCGCAATGTGCTCTCCATGGCCGTTGAAAAGAAATGGGAACAAGCAGATACCATGGATTGGGACCAAACCCAATTGGATGCCATGGCCTATGGTTTAGATGTTTCTTCTTCAGAAGAACTGGAGGCGCTTTCATCGATCGGAAAATTTATCCAACAGATGAAAGAAATAGTAGGTGAGGGAAACATGACAGAAAGCATGCAAAATACCATTCAAATTTTAAGCTTGGCCTGCAGGCAGGACCCTCACGTCAAGTTGCCTATTATTTTGACCCAGCTTGGAAAAATCATGGGCTTACGGCAAGTAGCTAAAGAGAGATTTGTAAAAGAATTATTAGAGCAAATGAAAATTATAAACATGCAGCAAGTGGAGAATTTCTTGAAGAACCCTTCTGCAGAAAATCAATTAGGCAAGGCTGCGGATTATATTCTTTATCTGACTCAAGAAGTGGATACCTTAAAGTTCAAAGAACAATGGATCCCTGAGGGAGAGGACATTGTATTGCCTGCCGATGGTGTTGAAATTTCGCAGATTATGAGCATGGAGAATCAGCGTTCCCAGGGAACTCAAGGAGACGTGGTGATGAGCTTTGATGATTTTGAGAAAGAAATATCAAAGGGCGAGTTGCCAGCATCTAACGAATCTGAAGAAGCAGAACTGCTAAAGAATACTACAGTGCAGCGGGAACCTGGTGCATATACCGCCGAAGCTTCCCAAAATGTGCGGGACGCAACCCGCGATCGTCAAGGAAAGTTGACCGTGGAATTTTACCTCCAGAAGAATGCTGACGGCTTTTTAGAATCCGTGGAAGAAATTGGCGACAATGGCACCGGTGCTTTGAAAGAAATGGCCCTGATCTTGCCCATATCAACCAAGGCAGAAGGCCAGCAGATCGATTTGACAGGATTTTTTGGCACTGGCAAATACACTATTTTTGAAGGGGTAGACCGCTTGGAGATGATCAACCGCAACCATGAGCGCGCGGTGATGTTTACCTTTGTGGTGAACCGTGATGATTCAGGCAGGGCTGTTTCGCTCAAATTGGTCAAGGTGCGTAAGGTGCATGATGACAGGGTCAAGGAAGGCTTGACCATACGCCGTATCAAAAAGATTGAAAATACCCTTCCGGAATTAGATCAAATGTTAGCTAAACGCAACTGGCGTACCTTTGCAGGACTTGCCCAAGATGAGCATTTTTCCATTGTGTTTCTAGAAGAGGAAGAAGATGCGGATGGCATCAAGCGGCAGGTGGAAAAGCCATTGAAGGTGTCTTCTGAGATTCTAAGTGAAGCTGATTTTATAGCCCCTAATTTTAACAAGAATAAAGAACCTACTAATTATGGGAAGGTGCGGATTTGGTCTGTGAAAGATATGCCTTCTCAAATTCTTGATAAGGTGGGTTTAAGGGTAGGAGAGATTAAGAAAGAATATTTAAATCTTGTCCCTAAAGAGTTGCGAAGATATTTTTCAGATTTAAATATCGTCATTCAAATCCCGTTACCATTGATCCGCAACCGCAGTGCTTTTGAAAATGAGAATGAATACCTTGGTATTATCCAACGGGCGGTTGCCGTCGAATTTTACCGGGCCCTGGCCTATAAAGTTTATACCCAGCGTTCCCCGCAATTTAAGTTCCCGGGCCTGCCGGATGATTGGTTGACAAATCCAAGTTATGATAATGTCGTTGATCCGCGCAGCCCTACTTATGAAATTGTTGAAAAGATCAATTCCCGTACCAAGCTTAAACTTAAAGAACTTCAGGACATTATGGACCCTGATAGTTTTTTGGAGGTAATTTTGGCAATCAATTTTAAGGTCCCTGAAAATCAAGAAGAGATCAGTTTGATCGCAGAGCGTTGGGCTTATCAGGAGGAATTAGCGGCAACAGATCAAGAAAGGCGAAGCATACTTGAAGCTTTAGGTAAGAGGCTAGGCATTACTTCTGCGAAAACTCCTAATATCAGGAAAAATTCTCTTTTTGGCAGCATCATGTCGCAGGGATTAATGTTAAAGATGATCAAAGAATTTAAATTAGAAGAAAGTATCATAGAGCCAGGTAACCGCAATGAAGAATTACTGATGAGTTTAGCACCATTTTTGTCGGTGCGCTTAGGTGTACCTATTGATAGTATTCTTTTGGTTAAAGGTGCCCCTTTCCGAGGGATGTTTACCTTGGTTCGAGGTAAAAAGGTAATGGTTTTAAATAAAAGTTTAGCACAGGAATTCGGACAGCCTGGTCATGTGGGTACCATTGATGGCCCGACAGATACCATTGTGCATGAAACAGCGCATTTGCTTGAGAAATTTATTGAGTTCGCCAAGTTTAAAGGGGATGAAGATGACTTTTGGGAAGAAGGCTGGACGTTTCATAAGGATAGTACCACCACACACCAGGCTATTGGGCCATTTGCTGAAGCCATGAAATATATTGCGGCCATGAGTTTAGCAAATTGGGATAGTTCTGTATTCAAAGATCATGCACAAATCACCACTCATTCTTTGGCACAAAGAAGAGGTGGTATCGACCTAACCCCAGCCAATATGAATGTACAAACCCTCAATAGTGGTGGCGAAATCAAATTCCATCTAGATCCTGCCATGCTGGTACAACTCCAAAGTGCCCCGGGCTTCGTGCCGGTGATCATCAACATCCAGCCAATGAACAATCTCCGCAAATTTCTTGGGGCTTAAACCAAGCGACATCATCAAATTAAATTTAGTTTATTGGATGAAATTACGGTTTTTGTGGCTTATAATAAGACATGGATTATGAAAAAGTATTCAAGATCCTCAACAAAGCAAAAGTGAAATATGTGATCGCTGGTGGTGTTGCCGTCGTGCTTCATGGTTTTATGCGATTGAAACAACAGGCATCCAGGCCTAAAGATTTGGATGATATTGTTCAGCTTAAACATATTAAAGAATACCGTCAAAGAAAATGAAAAAACAGCTGCAAGTCAAGAAAAGAGTTCCGGAAGTTTACGAACATCTTGATCATTATCTTCAAAAAACAACTCCTGCTCAACGTTGGCAGTGGCTCATGCAAACATGGGATTTTGTTAATATGATTGAGGGCAGACGCAAGAAGGGGACGTTGTTTGTAAACAGATAATTATGTACAAACCCGTATCCAACAAAATCCTTATCGACGTCCTGGTCAAGTCTGGGCTTATTGGCACTGAAGATGCCTCCAATTATGTCCAGTCCGCCAAGCAGGAACACAAGAACCTCAATAGTTACCTGATCCGTCACGGGATATTGACCGACCGTGAGATCGTTGAAGCCTTGTCCAAAGAATTAAAAATACCCTTCCTAGATTTAAAAGAAAAAGAAATTCCTCAAACAGTCATTGACCGCGTGCCGGTCAAATTCGCTTCCTTTTACAAATTCATGCCCGTTGCCATTGAAGGCAATATGTTGACCCTGGCCATATCCTCGCCGCTGGATGTGCGCATGGAGGATGATATCAGGGTGCATTTAGGCTTTGAGCCCCAGGAAGTGCTGGCCCTTCGTAGCGATATTGATGAGGCTTTGAAGAAATATTATGGTCTGGCTTCGGACACCATCGACCGCATTTTGACCAAGGACCCCAATAAACGCAAATCTGATGGCAATCAGGAAGCATGGGTCGAGGACATTGAGAAAAAAAGCGAAGACCCCTCGGTGGCCAAGCTCGTCAATCAAATCATCCTGGAAGCCTATCAAAAAAGGGCGACCGACATTCACATCGAGCCATACCGTGATAAGATGCGCCTGCGTTACCGTATTGACGGTATTTTGATGGATGCCAATTTACCGCCGGAAGCCAGGCATTTCTTGCTCCCCATGGTCTCGCGCATTAAGATCATGTCCAATTTAAGCATCACGGAAAAACGGCTTCCCCAGGACGGCAGCACGGTGGTGCGCACCAAGGACCAGGATTTGGATTTGCGTATTTCCACCATGCCGGCCTTGCGCGGTGAGAGCATGGTCATCCGCATCCTGCCGACCAAATCCATGCGCACCCGCCTGGAAGACTTGGGGCTCAACGAGCAAAACGCGTTTAAGTTCAGGGAATTGATACAGTCTTCCCACGGCATTATTTTTGTGACCGGCCCCACCGGCAGCGGTAAAACAACTACCCTTTACGCGTGCTTGCATGAGTTAAACCGTGACGATCAAAAAATAATCACCATCGAGGAACCCATTGAATATGAGATGGAAGGCATCACTCAAATCCAGATCAGCCCTAAGTTGAATTTCAGTTTCGCGGAAGGCTTGAGGAGCATCTTGCGCCATGACCCGGATATCATCATGGTCGGCGAGGTGCGCGATCTGGACACTGCGGAAATAGCCATCCGCACGGCGCTGACGGGCCATTTGGTCTTTTCCACCCTGCATACTAATGATGCGGCCAGCGGCATTTCGCGCCTGATTGACATGGGGGTGGAGCCTTATTTGGTGGCTTCTTCCGTCGAGGCGTTCGTGGCCCAGCGCCTGATCCGTTTGATTTGCCCCCAGTGCAAAGAAGAAGATGTCAAAGTCCCAGACACGGTGCGCCAGGAGATGGCCCGTTCGCTTAAGATTTCACCAGAGGCGGTCAAGGTTTATCATGGCCGGGGATGTGATGTGTGTAGCAAGACCGGTTATT
>Ga0206802_1225_pt1 | contig 12352 bp, 9 predicted proteins | sample Alteio_BWOrgCont_63_FD_152902 | JGI IMG/M metagenome (GOLD analysis project Ga0206802, IMG submission 152902) | Enriched cells from forest soil in Barre Woods Harvard Forest LTER site, Petersham, Massachusetts, United States -... | ecosystem: Environmental > Terrestrial > Soil > Temperate forest > O... | reverse complement strand
CAAACCTGCTGCAAAATATAACAGCCCTTATGAACACCAAACACCTGGGCACTACTATACGTCCAGATTCACGACTTCAAGCGCATTCATTTCGATGAATTTACGACGAGGTTCGACTTCATCACCCATCAGCGTGGTGAATATATTGTCCGCAGCAATCGCATCTTCCACTTTTACCTGCAGTAATACACGCTTTTCCGGATCCATGGTGGTTTCCCACAACTGTTCCGGGTTCATTTCACCCAAACCTTTATATCGCTGTATGGACTGGCCTTTTTTGGCTTCTGCCAGTAAAAAAGCCACCGCTTTTGCGAACGAATCGACACTTTGTTTCTTCTCATCACGCACAATGATGCCTTGCATATCACGAATGCGATTGCCGAATTCCGCCATTTTGCGGTAATCCGGGGACAAGAATAAATCCTTATTAATCATATAACTATGCGCAACACCGTGACTACTAACCTTGATTTTTGGCAAATACCAGTGACGCTCGGGATCCTCCACGAGCTCAATTTCATAATAAGCCGCCACTGTTGTCTGCTTATTGAGGCTATCCTCAATACCCTTCATGATTTTTTCCATTTCCCCACGGTTCATCAACACCATATCGGTAAGCTGCGGCGCATACATCAAGGCTTCAATAAATTCACGGGGTAAACGCTTACCCAGGCGATTCACGGTATTCATCATGGCGTGATATTCATTCACCAGATCGTTCAAAACTTGTCCTGACAAAACCTGATCGGCCAGATTAAAAGCAGCACCATCCAGCGCAGTCTGAAACAATAAGTCTTCAAGAGCACTTTCATCTTTCACATAACGCTCCTGCTTATTCTTTTTAATCTTGAATAATGGTGGTTGTGCGATATAAATGTAGCCTCTTTCGATCAATTCCGGCATTTGCCTATAAAAAAAGGTCAGCAACAGTGTACGAATATGCGAACCATCCACGTCAGCGTCGGTCATGATGATAATGGAGTGATAGCGTGTCTTGTCTGGTGAATATTCCTCAGGACCAATGCCGCAACCGAGCGCAGTAATCAAGGTAGCAACTTCCGCTGAAGAGAGCATCTTGTCAAAACGCGCTTTTTCTACATTTAAAATTTTACCTTTCAATGGCAAGATCGCCTGGGATTTACGGTTTCTGGCTTGTTTGGCTGAGCCACCTGCCGAATCACCCTCTACAATAAATAATTCTGATTTGCCTGGATCTTCTTCCTGACAATCAGCAAGCTTTCCTGGTAAACCTGCTACATCCAGTGCACTTTTACGACGGGTCAATTCACGCGCTTTACGTGCTGCTTCACGCGCACGCGCTGCATCTATCACTTTAGAGACGATACATTTTGCATCCTGGGGACTTTCCAGCAAATAATCCTGGAATTTTTCACCCATTAGTGATTCCACAATGGCTTTTATTTCAGATGAAACCAGTTTGTCCTTGGTTTGTGATGAGAATTTTGGATTAGGCATTTTTACTGACAAAACAGCAGTTAATCCTTCACGTAAATCTTCCCCGGATGTCGATACCTTTTCCTTTTTGGAATACCCTTCTTTTTCAATATAATTATTTAAAACACGCGTTAATGAACTACGAAAACCAGCGACATGTGTGCCGCCATCACGCTGTGGAATATTGTTGGTGTAACAAAATAATTTTTCCTGATACGTATCATTCCATTGCAAGGCAACTTCAACGGTGACACGGTCTTTTTCAGCAACAAAATAAAATATTTTCTGATGAATTGGGGTTTTGTTACGATTTAAATCTTCGACAAAGCCTTTCAATCCGCCGTGATATTCAAAAGCATCGCTTTTATCCGTACGCTCATCTTTTAGAAAAATCTTGATAGTCGTATTCAAAAACGCTAATTCGCGTAATCTTTTCGCTAAAACATCATAATTAAAAGTAATATTCTTGAATATTTCTGGGCTTGGTTTGAAACGCACTTCAGTACCACGTTCTGTACTCTCACCTACTTGCGCTAGCGGTGCTTTTGGATCGCCAAGATGATAAAACTGCTCATACATTTTGCCATGCATGCGAATAACCAGATGTAATTCATCTGATAAGGCATTTACTACCGAAACGCCTACGCCATGCAATCCGCCAGAGATTTTATAGGAATCATTATCGAATTTTCCGCCAGAATGCAGCACCGTCATGATGACTTCTGCTGCGGAACGGCCTTCTTCTGGATGAATATCGACAGGAATACCACGTCCATTGTCTTTTACGCTAACAGTTTCATCGGAATGTATTGTGACCCAGACCGTGTCACAAAAACCTGCCAAAGCTTCGTCAATTGAGTTATCTACCAGCTCAAACACCATATGATGCAAGCCAGTACCATCTTCGGTATCACCAATATACATGCCGGGGCGCTTACGGACGGCATCGAGGCCTTTCAGGACTTTGATTTTGGATGAATCGTAACTTTCGGTCGTATTTTCAGTCACCTTTCACACTCCTAATCATATTTCTGCTTTTAAAGCATACTGTTGCGTGAGCAGACATTACCATGTTCCACGTGAAACACTTTCATCGATACATCGGGATGATGGTTCACCAGTTCGTAAATTGATTCGTATTCAATCGTCGTGATAAACACCTGGGTTTGTTGTCGGCACAATAATGAAACCAGCTTTTGTCGACTTGGCAAATCGAGCTCTGCAGGCAAATCATCTACAAGGTAAATCAGGCCTTTATTTGCGTGCTGTTGCAACAACTTTCCCTGGGCGATCATCATAGCACAAATAAGCAGTTTTTGCTGTCCTCGTGATAAAAAATGCTTCACTGGAACGCCTTTAATAGTGATGGAAAGATCAGCACGATGCGGTCCATATAATGTGTGTTTATTTTGCATTTCTTCAGCAAAAGCATCGGCAAGAATGGCGGCAAAATCTGCTCCTTTTTCCCAGCCAGAATGATATTCAAACTCTAACTGCCCACCAATTGGCAGATTATCCTCTACATTTTGATCTTCCAGTAATTCCTGGGCAATTTCTGCCACTAATGGCACAAGATCGAGCACATATTGCAAACGATAAGCATCCAGCATGAGACCGTAATGCACCAGCTCATCTGTCCATGGCTGTAACTCATTTTTAGGGCGACGTTCGCGCAAGACACTATTGCGTTGTTTTAAAACCCGTTCATATTGGCGCCAGCAGGTAAAAAAGCCAGGAATATGATAAAACAAACCCCAATCGATAAATTTTCGACGGTAAACTGGGCCAGATTCAAATAAATGATGCGATTGCGAATTGATCAATTGCACCGGCAGGCAAGCTGCTAATTCAGCAATACTGGCGACATCAGTTTCCGCCACACGCAAACGTGTATTACCACCTACATCGCGCTCTACGCCGACAGGAATATCGCGAGAATCGCTAACTAATTGAGAAAAAATGGAAAATTGTTCAGTTGTTTGTCGGATTAAGCGTAAAGGGGAAGAAGTGCGAAAGGATCGCCCCAACCCGAGATAATAAATGGATTCCAGCAAACTGGTTTTACCACTGCCATTTGCACCACAAATAATATTCAAGCCGCTTTTACAGGGCGCAAGCTCTGCCTCTGCCAGATTGCGGAAATTATGAATACGTATGGAAGTAATGGGCATTCGCTATAGCTTATAAACGCATGGGCATAACGACGTAAATACAATTATCACCATCAACTGCTTCAATGCGCACACCATCATTTGGGCCTGAAAACACATAACGAATCGCGCGTGTTGTCACCGCTGATACAACATCCAGCAAATATGCGACATTAAAGCCAATTTCCATGCTATTTCCACCATATTCCAGTGCAACGGCTTCTTCTGCCTGTTCACGATCAGAATTATTGGCAGTAATGCGCAAGGTATTAGGTTCCAGTTGAAAACGAACACCACGGAATTTTTCATTGGAAAGAATGGAAGCACGCGTCAATGCTTGCTTGATCGCTTCTCGATCGCCTGTTGCAGTGATAGTTCCTTTGGGGATAAGGCGATTATAGTCTGGATATTGAGCATTAATCAGCTTTGTGGTGAATATAAAATCAGCTGTCACGAATTGGGCGCGATTATCACCGACCTGGATTTTGACTTTTGATTCGCCATCACTATCCAGCAAACGCATGAGTTCGAGCACACTTTTGCGTGGCAGAATGATACGCGCCTCAGCTGCACCAATTTCATCATCAGACAAGGAAGCCAGCGCCAGACGATGGCCATCCGCCGCCACACAAGTGATGCTTTGCTTGCTGATATCGAGATAGGTTCCATTCAGATAATGTCTAACGTCTTGCTGACCCATCGCAAAATACGTTTTCAGCAGCAGATTTTTAAGGCTGCTTTGCTTCAGATTAAATTCAACGGGATAATCACTCGCATCCAGATTGGGAAAATCTTCTGCTGGCAGGGTGTTTAGCATAAAACAGCTTTCACCCGCGCGTACAACGAGATAATTTTTTTCGATGGACAAACGCAGCTGGCAAGCTTCCGGCAAGGTACGACAGATATCAAATAATTTACGTGCAGAAACCGTGCAAACACTCGCAGATGATTGGCTTTCCAGTGGGACAAAACCGATCAATTCAATTTCAAGATCCGTTCCAGTCAAGCGCAAATGATTGTCCTTGATCGTGAGCAACACATTTGACAATACAGGCAGGGTTTGTTTTTTTTCCACGACTCCGCTTACTGCTTGCAATGGTTTTAAAAGCGCTTCACGTTGAACAACAATGTCCATGGCTCTCTCCACTAGGTAGTTAATATACGCAACAAGTTTGTGTAATCTTCTTCGATATCTGCATCAGACTGACGCAATTCGCTTATCATACGGCAAGCATGTAGCACAGTGGTATGGTCTCTGCCACCAAATGCATCACCAATTTCTGGCAAGCTATGGTTCGTCAATTCCTTGGCTAATGCCATGGCAGTTTGTCTGGGTCGTGCGACTGAACGATTACGACGTTTCGATAATAAATCAGCGACTTTAATTTTGTAATACTCCGCAACTGTGCGCTGAATATTTTCTATGGTGACTAATTTATCCTGCAATGCCAGTAAATCACGCAGCGCTTCCTTGACAAATTCCAGCGTAATTGCTTTGCCAGTGAAATGCGCATTGGCGATGATACGTTTCAGTGCACCTTCCAGTTCACGTACATTGGAGCGAATACGCTTGGCAACAAAAAAGGCCACTTCATACGGTAAATTAATATGCGATTGTTCTGCCTTGCTCATTAAAATGGCAACACGGGTTTCAAGTTCTGGCGGTTCTACTGCAACAGTCAGTCCCCAGCCAAAACGTGACTTCAGGCGTTCTTCCACACCATTAATTTCCTTCGGATAACGATCGCAAGTGAGAATAACTTGCTGCTGACTTTCGAGCAGCGCGTTAAAGGTATGGAAAAATTCTTCCTGGGTTCTGTCCTTGCCTGCAAAAAATTGAATATCGTCGATGGCGAGCACATCCACATTGCGGTAATAGCGCTTAAAATCGTTCATGGAATTAGTCTGCAAAGCTTTGACCATATCCGCTACAAAGCGTTCTGAATGCAAATACAGCACTTTCGCATTGACTTTGTCACGCAAGATCTGATTACCAATGGCGTGCATTAAATGAGTTTTGCCGAGTCCCACACCGCCATAAAGGAAAAGTGGATTGTAGGCAACAGCAGGGTTGCTCGCGACTTGCAAACAGGCAGCTTTGGCTAACTGGTTGGATTTTCCTTCCACAAAATTATCGAAAGTAAAATTTGGATTCAGATTGCTCACGTATGTTTTGCTATCTGTAATGACAAAAGGTGCCTTGGCAGGCGCACTGGGTGGTGCAGGTGCTGCCTGAGTATCGTTAGCAGGTGCAGCAGGTGTTTTGACTTCACTGCGTTTGCTGCCAATTTCCAGCGAAATAACCGGAGGATTATTGTCGCTAAATTGTGAAACCAGTTCATTAATCCTGATCAGGAAACGTTCTGCAATCCAGTCGAGTACAAAACGATTAGGTGCAAATAAAACCAGTCTGCCATCGGCATGTTCTGCTTGTAATGGCCGTATCCAGGTATTGAATTGTTGCGAAGGAAACTCGCTTTCAAGAGAATTTAAACACCTATCCCAAAGTGACATGCTCACGCTCATCAGGAAGCATTCTCCATTATGATTTATTTATAGGAATAACCAGGTTCTATTTGCAGCCGACGAAAAAATCTTTAGCGAGAGAACGTACACTATCCAGACAGACAAAACAAGGTGATAGATTGATGCAAGTTAGGCCTGAGATATTGCTGCATAGTTTTTGCGGAAGTTACGTTGCAGCTCGTCATTGCGAGGCGCTTTTCAGCCGAAGCAATCCAGTCCTCACAGGTGTTTGTGCATATTTGCAAATAAAGCGCAGGAGGCCGGAGGCCGACGAGCCATTGCGAATATACACAAACACCTGTGAGGACTGGATTGCTTCGGCTGAAAAGCGCCTCGCAATGACGAGCTGCAACGTAACTTCCGCAAAAACTATGCAGCAATACCTCACCATCATCAAACTACTTAAACCTGCTTCACCACATAAAAACCCAGCAACAATGCAACCACACCGATACCAAGATGCAGGAAATTATCCGCCATATGGACATGCATGATAAATAAATCACCGCCGCGTGCAAAACCGATGATCGCAACGAGGACATAAATAATGCCAAATATCTGGAAATATAAACGCGTGAGACGATAATTCGTCGCTGCCATGATGGCAATCACACCACTGACAATGTAGGCAATGTTATGCATGGAATTTGCATCAAACATGCCAAACAACAAACCATTCGTCATGAATTGATGCATGAAACCCGCAGCGCCTGCAAAAATGAATGCGATACCAAATAAGACAGCAATGAATCGAATCATGAAAAAACCTCCGTGTTAATGAGGGATTCATTATAACGAAAAATATTAACGAAGAAAGGAATTGCGAGCCTCATAAACTGGCGGCTTGGGATCCGTCATGTGAGCTTTCGATTTGGGAGCCAGCACAGAATGAGCGGGTAATAATGAATAATGATCTTTTTTTCCGGTCTGTTTAACAGAGGCAATCTGTTTTTGTGATATTTGTTTTTCTGCCATATCGTCCGTATTTTCTTCCTGCCCTGCCATTACCAGCGCATGTCGTTTATCTGCTTGTATTTCTCGTTTTTTTATTTTCATTATCGATAAAGCCAATTTTTTTATTGTGGAAAATAATTGATATATCCAGCCATCTTCACTCAGACTTGCTCTCAGTGGATGCTGATTTTTTATTTCATTACGTAAAGCAATATAAGTTTGTTTAATCTGATTGATATCAATTAATTCCTTGCCATATTCATTCATCAATTGTTTGAAATGCATATCAATGCTTTTTGGAAGTTCCCTGTGAGCAAGAATATATTGCGTAAAATTCGCATCATTGATTAATTGATTTTTTAACAAGCGTATACCTTCAATCTGCTTTTTCACTTCATTATTACGCACTCGCTCTGATGGCAGATTTCTTTCCCCGATCAACCGATAAATATCATCAGGAATGAGAATACTCGTTAACGATACCCAGCATGATTGGCGAATGGCTTCTTTTTCCTTGCTAACTTCATGAAATTTTCTTGTCAGATATTCTTCATGATAAGGAGATTTTTTTTTCAGCAGGTAAGAGGGAAAAGCCATGCCTATCTGTTTTGTATTATCAAAAGTCGTCGTGCCAAAAGCGAGCGGATTCACGCGCTCATCATGATCCTCGAGTTTAAGCGCAGAAAAAATTAGCACGCTTTCAGAACGCAAAAGAATTTCGCTGGAAATGTGACGCGGTTGTATGCGTCCATCATCTTCACCATAACCAAATATAATGTCATCAAAGGATGCATACAGTGGATCAAATGCCATCATCGCACCACATTCATCCGGTGTATTGCCATACACACTAAATACTTCTGGATAATGATCGAGTAATACCAAACGATGACATCGCGATTTAAAACTTGCCAATGCATGCTGACGCGCAGGCATTTTCGTAAAAATATAAAGTGGTGGTGATTTTAAATTCTTATTAATTTTTTCATACATTAGGTTATTTTCATAAGCAGCATGCCTGACTGGCAAGTGATCTACCACGATGGGTGCAAATTCTGAAAATAATCTCGTTCGCATTGATGACCTCAAAAATTCGATTGTGTTGCCAAAAGGCTGACCATATACTATCTATTTTATTTGCTTTTGTATATATATTAATCTGGATTGCTGATCTGGATTATTATTCTACCAACCCTTGCAGGAAAAGCCATGTCAAAACCCATAATTCTGATCGATGGTTCATCATACTTATACCGCGCCTTTCATGCCTTGCCAGCCCTGATGAACTCCAGAGGTTTTCCCACTGGCGCCGTTTACGGCATGATCAACATGCTAAAAAAACTGATTACCGATTATCAGCCTGACTATATTGCTGTGGTATTTGATGCCAAAGGCAAAACATTTCGTGATGATTTATACGCAGAATATAAAGCCACACGCAAGGAAACACCGGATGATCTTGTTAGACAAATCGAGCCTATTTTTTCGATTATTCGTGCGCTTGGTTTACCCATTATTGCCGTTGAAGGTGTGGAAGCTGATGATGTGATCGGCACACTTGCCGCACAAGCCAGCAAAGAAAAATTACCCATGATTATTTCCACTGGTGATAAAGACCTCGCACAACTGGTGAATGAACATGTGATTTTGATTAACACCATGACAAATACAAAACTGGACATTGAAGGTGTTAAAACAAAATTTGGTGTACCGCCTGAACGCATCATTGATTATCTGACATTAATTGGCGATACCTCCGATAATATTCCAGGTGTTCCCATGGTTGGGCCAAAAACAGCGGTAAAATGGCTATCAGAATATACTTCGCTTGATGATCTTACTGCCAATGCACATAAAATTTCTGGCAAGGCTGGTGAAAATTTTCGTGCGTTTCTCACGCAAATACCACTGACAAAATCATTGGTTACCATTAAAACCGATGTCACTTTATCCATTACATTGCCTGAATTAAAAATGCAGCCGGCACAAAAAGAAAAATTAATTGAGTTGTATCGTGAAATGGAATTTAAAAACTGGTTATCAGAATTATTATCCGAAGCGCAACCAGAACATGATCATAAATATGTTAATTACAAAGTTATTCTCGATAAAAAAGAATTGGTTGCACAAGTCGAATTATTAAAAAAAGCCGAGCGTATTGCTTTCGATACAGAAACTACCAGTCTTGATTACATGCGTGCGCAATTGGTCGGTGTATCTTTTGCGATAAAAAAAGGTGAAGGTGTATATGTTCCATTTGGTCATGATTATTTGGGTGCGCCATCGCAATTAACCCAGGAAGAAGTATTAACCGCATTAAAACCAGTACTCGAAAATCCGCAAATTAAAAAAATTGGTCAGCATAGTAAATATGATATTGAAGTATTGGCAAATGCAGGCATTGATTTTCAGGGTGCAGCTTTTGACACGATGCTCGAATCCTATGTATTGGATAGCACAGCCAGCAGTCATAGCATGGATGCACTTGCGCTCAAATATCTCGGCTGGCGCACGATAAGTTTTACGGATATCGCAGGCAAAGGCAGCAAGCAATTGACGTTTAATCAGGTTGAGATGGAAAAAGCCGCGCAATATGCCTGTGAAGATGCAGATGTTACCTTGCAATTGCATCAGACTTTGTGGCCACGTGTTGCTGAATTACCAGGATTAAAAAATATTTATGAAAATATTGAAATGCCACTCGTGCCAGTGCTGGCCAGAATGGAACGTCATGGTGTACTGATCGATCCTGCACAATTAAAACAACAAGGTATTGAACTGGAAAAGCGTGTGCGCGCACTGGAACAGGAAGCATTTGCGATTGCCGAAATGCAATTCAACATGAATTCGCCAAAACAATTGCAGGAAATATTATTTCAAAAATTACAATTGCCCGTTCTGCAAAAAACACCAACAGGACAAGCCTCAACCGCTGATCATGTCTTGCAGGAATTAGCGCTGGATTTTTTATTGCCGCGTATCATCATTGAGTTTCGCAGTCTCAGCAAATTAATTTCCACTTATACGACTAAACTGGTTGAACAATTGCATGGTAATGGACGCTTGCATACTTCGTATAATCAGACGGGAACAGCGACTGGTCGTTTATCTTCATCTGATCCGAATTTGCAAAATATTCCCATCCGTTCACCAGAAGGACGACGCATTCGTCAGGCATTTATCGCACCGCCTGGTTGTAAGCTCATTAGCGTGGATTATTCACAAATCGAATTACGTTTAATGGCACATATCACTAACGATGAAAATCTCGTCAAGGCTTTTGCAAATGATCTGGATATTCATCGTGCCACCGCCGCAGAAGTGTGGGGCATGTCACTTGATCAAGTCACAAATGAGATGCGTCGCGATGCAAAAGCCATTAATTTTGGCCTGATTTATGGCATGTCTGCATTTGGATTGACGCGACAATTGGGCATCGATCGCAAAGCCGCACAGGATTATATCGATCGTTATTTTGCACGTTATCCAAAAGTGCGTGCGTATATGGATGAAACGCGTGCGCTTGCGAAAGAAAAAGGTTATGTAGAAACCTTGTGGGGTAGACGTTTATATTTGCCGGATATTAATTCCAGCCAGATTCAACGACAAAAAGCAGCAGAACGTATCGCCATTAATGCACCGTTGCAAGGTAGCGCGGCTGATATCATCAAAATGGCGATGATCCGCATTGATCGCTGGATTCGGGATGAAAATATTCCAGCAAAAATGATCATGCAAGTGCACGACGAATTAGTATTTGAAGCAGCAGAAAAAGATTATGAACGCATAGCCGATGGCATTCGTCAGCATATGACAGAAGTCGTCAAACTGCATGTACCCTTGCGTGTATCAATTGGCATAGGTGATAACTGGGATAAGGCTTCAGAACATGGATGATGAATTACCGAAAATTCTCATGGCTTTTGACTTCGGTATGAAGCGTATTGGTGTTGCCATTGGTCAGACGATTACAAAAACCGCACGACCTCTGAGTACACTGCATGCAAAAGATGGCATACCCAATTGGTCAGAAGTCAAAGCACTGCTTGCCAAATGGAAACCACAGGCGTTAGTCGTTGGCATTCCTGTCAACATGGATGGCAGCGATCAGAAAATCAGTACCAATGCGCGTGAATTTGGTCATTCACTGCATGCGCAATTTCAATTACCTGTTTATGAAATGGATGAGCGGCTGACGACAAAAGATGCACGTGAACGATTATTTGAAAGCGGTGGCTACAAGGCACTTCAGGATGGACAAGTGGATAGAGTCGCTGCACAATTGATCCTTCAAAACTGGTTTGCGGAAAATATCTGACTGATAGAAAAAATGTGGAGCATTATGTCTATTCGATCAACTTATTTAATTAGCTTTCTGATGATCAGCGCATTGTTGCTGACCAGTATTTATTTCCAGATTTTTGAAGGCATCATGCCTTGTCCCTTGTGTACCTTGCAGCGTATTGCCTTTGGTTTGCTGGGCATCCTGTTTCTTGCGGGCATTCTGTTTTCCGCAAAACGTGGCTTGCGTGTTGTCATCAATGTGTTGGGCGTGGTGATATCGTTTGCAGGTTTATTGCTCGCTGGACGTCAAGTGTGGCTACAACATTTTCCATCAGCAAACAGTAGTGAATGCGGTGTAAGCTTGCAATATATGATGCAAGTTTTACCTGTTAATGAAGTCATACAGAAAATATTCGCTGGCACTGCTGAATGCACACAACGCGGCTGGGAATTTTTGCATATGAATATGGCGGAATGGGCATTGCTATGGTTTGCTGGCTTCCTGTTTTTATCGCTATATCTGCTCATCAGGAAGTGATATTCTTTTTGAAAATAATCATCCAGTGAAGTCATGCCATGAAATGGATTATATGCATCAGCCTGTTGATTTTTTCCTGTCTTGCTACCAGCAGCTATGCGCAGATTGATGAAAATCCTCTGGGACAAGTCATTACGATCGACACACGCTTTCGTTCTTATGTCGGCAATCCCATCTGGTCGATTGTCATTCGCGATATCGATCATAATCAGAATATTCCCTATCTTTTCGATCTCAGAAGAGGCGCCAATCACTGGGTAATTTTTACATATGGAAGAAATTATTTGATATCTGCTTCCAACATGCAAATTGAAACGTATCAGATGCGTTATAACAAATATCGAAATTATCGCATGACGAATTTTTGTAATCTGGAAAGTAATGGACATATCCTGAAAGGCGAATCCATGAGCATTGTGATTGAAGGTGATCTTTCACCTTATTC
>Ga0206802_1054_pt2 | contig 12540 bp, 11 predicted proteins | sample Alteio_BWOrgCont_63_FD_152902 | JGI IMG/M metagenome (GOLD analysis project Ga0206802, IMG submission 152902) | Enriched cells from forest soil in Barre Woods Harvard Forest LTER site, Petersham, Massachusetts, United States -... | ecosystem: Environmental > Terrestrial > Soil > Temperate forest >... | reverse complement strand
GTTCTCTATGAGTGCAGAAAATATCTATGCTAAACGCTTCCTTAAAGCCGGCGCTATGGGCTTTATTTCCAAAGATGCCCCCTTAGATGATGATTATAGACAAATAGCCTGTAGAATCAACTTGTCTCCCCAATTTTAATTAGTTATTCTTGTTTTTTCATCAAATTATACGGGGAAATACCTCCACGCCTCTCTTCTGATTTAAGTCAGAATGAGAGAAGAAGTTAGCTTACAACTACTTACAATGGTGGCATGATTTTTAACCCTTTATATGAAACAAAAGGTAAGATCATGAGAAACCCGACATTTGATAAGCGACACCTGACAGAATATTTTCTGTTTGGATTATTAGCAGCCGTATTATATAGTATCCCTATGGAGTTTTTTCTTTCCAGTGATAGGTATGAAAACTTTTATTACCTCTATATTGGCAGTGGGTTATTTATGATAGCTATCTTTTACCATACATTTCGCTTAATTGACAGGCCCTATGACAAAAACAGGGCTGTTTCAATGATGATGTCCGGTTTGCTAACAACTATAACGGGAGTGATCATTTCAAGTATCATAGTATGTATCAGTGTGTTTGCTTTTTTTCCTGATCTGTTTTCTACACACCAGATAGTAGATATGGTACAAGATGCACCGGCAACAGGTCAGCCTAAATATCCTTCGGATCTATTATTCATGATACTTGGCGTAACTATAATAGTAAATATGTTGATAGGAGCTTTTGTTGCTGTGATAACATCTTATGCATCTAAACGCGATCAGACGAGAGATAAGCCCGCGGTGATATAAGAAGATAGATGGAGATTAAATCATTCTAAAAGTTAACGCAGCAAATTCATCAACGCTTAAAGTTTCTGCGCGTCTGTCAAATAATTTATCTTGTAATTCTTCAGGAGTGAACTGACTTTTCAATGCATTGCGCAATGTCTTACGGCGTTGATTAAACGCAGTTTTTACGAGTATCCAAAAGTAGCGTTCGCTCTTTACGGTTAATTCAGTCGTTCTTCTTTTTAAACGAATAACACCACTTTGTACTTTTGGTGGCGGGTTAAAGCAATCATTACTGACATCAAATAAGTATTCTACATCATAATAGGCTTGTACTAAAACACTTAATACACCATATACTTTGCTGCCTTCTTTTGAAGCTGCTCTTTGTGCTACTTCTTTTTGAAACATGCCAATCACTACCGGTACCTGATCTCTCCATTCCAATACCTTAAATAAAATCTGGGTAGATATGTTATAAGGGAAATTACCTACTAATGTAAAAGCTTCGCCATTAAATGGTGGATCGATATCTAAAAAACTTTGATGAATAATATTGCCTTGCAGAGTAGGATATGTTTTGTTCAGATAAGTAACCTTATCGTCATCTAATTCAACTGCTTTGAAATGTATGTTTGGTATTGTTATCAAATGCTTGGTTATTGCGCCACCACCAGGACCAACTTCTAACAAATTAGTGAACGAATCTTCTTTTACCGCCTCGATAATTTTATTGATGATAGTTGCATCTTTTAAAAAATGTTGTCCGAGCGATTTTTTTATGGTGAATTTGTCCAAAGCTGTTTTAGTAATTAATGAGCGGTGAAATTACAAACATTTAATAAGTAATATGGAATATTGAATATTGTGGCGCGATAAATCAGTATGACTCTATTCGGTCATTTTATGCTATAAATGGGGCATATACTGCTTCAATTGAAAGAATTATTAATTCTTAATTATTAATTCTTAATTATAAAGTACTTTTGGGCACTAAATTTTGACACAGAATATGCAAAATGAACATAAACCAATTATTGGTATTACTTGCGGAGACCTTAATGGCGTTGGATTAGAACTGATCATTAAAATAGTAGGAGATATAAGAATATTGGAAATATGCACGCCTGTTATATTTGCGAGCAATAAGGCATTTAATTTTTATCGTAAAAGTTTACCTGAGCTTAACTTCAACTTTATCAGTATAAAAGAAACAACCCGCATTAACCACAAACAAATAAATCTGTTCAATTGCTGGGAAGATGAGGTGGCTATTACACCAGGTCAGTTAACTGATGTTGCAGGAAAATATGCAGTATTAAGTTTAACAGTAGCTGCGCAGGCATTGAAAGATGGCAAGATCGATGGATTAGTTACAGCACCTATCCATAAAAAAAATACACAATCGAACGAATTTAATTTTACGGGACATACGCCTTACCTTAAAAATTTATTTGGTGCTCAGGATGTATTGATGTTTATGGTGGCAGATAATATGCGTGTTGGATTGGTAACAGAGCATGTTGCGGTGAAAGATATCGCACAGCATATAACAAGACAAAACATCTTCAGTAAACTGGAGATAATGAACAATTCATTGAAGAGAGATTTTGGTATCTCTAAACCAAAAATTGCGGTGCTGGGTTTGAATCCTCATGCTGGTGATGAAGGCTTGATAGGTAAGGAAGAAGAAGAAATAATAAGACCGGCTATTAAAGATGCGAAGCAACAAAAAGATATTTTCTGTTTTGGGCCGTATAGTGCCGATGCGTTTTTTGCACGCGGACAACATGAAAAATTTGATGGTGTATTAGCAATGTATCACGATCAGGGATTAATTCCATTTAAGTCACTGGCATTTGGTGAAGGTGTTAATTATACCGCAGGCATAAGTGGTGTACGTACATCGCCGGATCATGGTGTTGCGTTTGATATTGCAGGAAAAAACAAAGGTGATGAATCTTCTTTCCGCGAAGCGATATACAAAGCGATCGATATTATTAATGCAAGAAAAGAGTTTGAAGAACAACGTAAGAATCCGCTTAGAAAAATGAGCGATAAAATAGTAAGGAACGCGGTAGATCAGAAAAGTACGGATGTGCCGGAATAGAAAATATTAACCGCAAAGAACACAAAGAAGCCGCAAAGGAACGCAAAGTCTTTCTTTGCGATAACTCAGCGCACTTTGCGGTTAATAAATTTTTTATTAATTTGTTATCACTTTCCTGTATCCGTAGAGTCAATATTTATAATACTTTATACATCACATAATCGTTCATAAAATAATTATTACCGATATCAATATCTTCTTCACGAATAATTTCGAATCCTAATTTTTGATAAAACTGAATTGCTTTATTCGATCGGTTTACATTTAGTTCCAGCGAGTGCGCGCCCTTTGGCTTAATATCTTCAATTACAAAATCGATCAATTTTTTGCCAATACCTTTTCCTTGTTGATCAGGATTGATGTAGAGCTTTTGTAGTTTATATGCGGTAACATCATTTGAATTTATTAGAAAGTATGATGCAAAACCAATATTACTTTCTTCATCCATTACTATTATAAATTGATTATGTTCTTCGGTTATTTGTTTTTGTAAGATGTGGGGAGAATACAACAACTGCATCATATAATCCATCTGTGGCTCAGATAGGATATGCTTGTAAGTTGGCTTCCAGCTTATATTAGCGAGGTTTATTATTTCAGTAACTGCCTCTGCTCCAACTTTTTTAATGGTAACCATCTGTTATTTAATGCCTATTCTAACTTCAGGAGCATAAAAATAATTTCCCTTGTCATCTGTAACAATAATATCCACAAAGTGAAATTCTTCTCCCTTAACTAAAGTTTCTCTGATGGTTTTGCGCCATATATCAGTCAAAGGCGTTGATGTAAAATTATCTGCTACTATATCAGACGTAGATGATACTACACCGGTTGAATCATCTTCAATACTGCCTATTCTTTTTAATGCAAATTGATAATGAGTGATAGTATAAGTGTTGCCTTTTGCATCGATTACTTTTAAAGAAGAGTCTATAATTGCTTTTCCTGTTGCAACGTTAACCGAATCCTTGCTGCCATTAATTCCGGCAAAATATGTTTTTACAACAGGAGGTTTAAACTTAGCCGGCTTTTTTTGTGCAATAACATCGTTGGTTATCGTTATAATAAATAAGAACAGAACAATTTTTAAAAAAATATTTTTAGACATGTTGTTTTAATTTATTGTAACGAATGTAAGGCATAATTAAGAGAGCAAAAAGTTAATTCAATCCTACTAAGCTTTCCTGAATTGTTTTTATCCTTGCTTCAGCATCAGCCATTTTTTTCTGTTCCATGGCTAGTACTTCCGGTTTGGCATTTTGTACAAATTTTTCGTTGCCTAGTTTTTTTTGTACACTTAACAGAAATCCTTTTTGATGTTCCAGATCTGCTAAGAGTTTTTGTTTGTAATCTTCGGTTATTACCTTTTCTACACAAAAAATTATTTTTCCAATTGTAAATTTGTGATACTTCTTTTCAAGATCAAGCCCCTCACCAAAAATCATTTTAAGATTAACGTTTTTCTCTACAGTTTCTTGGTACATTCTAACAAATTCTTTTTCCAGTTCATCTGCAAAAACAAACATTTCCAATTGTGTGATATTTTTAATCGAATCCTGAACTCTCAAATTTCTTACTATATTAATTATTTGTTTAGCATATGATCCAGCGGCTAGAATTTCATGATCGAATGGAACAAATACTGATAGTTGCTTTACGCATAAATCATCTGTTCTTTTTCTTAATTTATGATAAATTTCCTCAGAAACAAATGGCATAAATGGATGTATTAATTCCATTAATTCTTCAAAAAAAGTAATTGTACTTTGATGAGTTTCATAATCAATTGGTTGACCGTATTCTGGTTTTATCCATTCAAGATATGAGCTACAAAAATCGTCCCATATTAAAATATAAGTTGACTTTAATGCTTCACTAAGCTTAAAATCTTTAAACTGATTATCTAATTCAACTTTAGTTTGATTAAGCTTATTCCTAAACCAGTCAATAGCGAATTGACAATATTCTGGTTGAGGAATCCAATGACTAGTTTCGGGTAGTTTCCCCTGATCATAAAAACCAGGCACAGCCGTTTCGGAATCTGCAACTTTCCAAACCTCTATAACTAGTTTCAATGCATTCCATAATTTATTATTGAAATTCCTTCCTTGTTCCAATGCACTTTCATCAAATAATAGATCATTTCCTGCAGGAGAAGATATCATAATACCAAAGCGAACAGCATCAGCGCCATATTGTTCGATCAATCCTAAAAGATCTGGAGAGTTGCCCAAACTTTTGCTCATTTTTCTTCCCTGCTTATCGCGAACAATACCGGTGAAATAAACTTCTTTAAAAGGTTTTTCATCCATGTATTCAAAACCCGCCATTATCATTCTTGCCACCCAAAAGAAAATAATTTCCGGAGCTGTAACCAATGTATTGGTTGGATAGTAATATTTTATATCGGCGTTACCTGGATTGCTGTAACCTTTAAAAACTTCAAAAGGCCAAAGCCATGAAGAGAACCAGGTATCTAAACAATCTTCATCCTGTTTTAGTTCAGCATTTGCGATTGAATATTTTTTATTGAATATTTCTTTTGCCTTTGTTTCGTCTTCTGCAACTACAAAACGTCCTTCGTTATCATACCATGCGGGAATTCTATGTCCCCACCAAAGCTGGCGACTAATGCACCAATCTTTAATATTGTCCATCCAATGGCGATAGGTATTTTTAAATTTTGGCGGATAGAATTTTATTTCTTCATCCATCACGGCTTTCAACGCAGGTGTGCTTAAAGCTTTCATGCTAACCCACCATTGTAAACTCAATCTTGGTTCAACTATGGCATCCGTTCTTTCACTAAAACCAACCTGGCTGATGTAATCTTCTATCTTACTTAAATTGCCCGCAGCTTCTAATAATGGAATGATCTTTTTTCTTACTTCCATTCTGTCAATACCGGGAAATATTTGTGCGGCCTCACTCATGGTACCGTCATCATTCATGGTATCAATTATCTCCAGGTTGTATTTTTGTCCTAATTGATAATCATTCACATCATGTGCCGGCGTAACTTTTAGTGCACCCGTTCCAAAATCCATCGTAACATAATCATCTGCAATAATTGGTATGCGGCGATTGATTAATGGTACATAAGCGAATCTGCCATGTAACTGCGTATATCGTTCATCGTTAGGGTTAACACAAATAGCGGTATCACCCGTAATTGTTTCCGGACGAACCGTTGCAACTGTTATAAATTTATCAGATGGTTTTCCGTTTTCCTCAATAAAATATTTTACATGGTATAATTTGCTTGCAACTTCTTTATGGATCACTTCTTCATCGCTTAAAGCCGTCTTTGCTCTAACATCCCAATTGATCATTCTTTTGCCGCGATAGATCACACCTTTTTCATGCAGCGCAACAAATATTTTTATTACAGAATTGTAATAGTCTTCGTCCATTGTAAAAGATGTTCTCTTCCAATCAAGACTATAGCCTAATTTTTTTAATTGATGTAAAATAATGCCACCGTATTTTTCTTTCCATTCCCATGCATAGCCTAAAAATTCATCACGTGTTAAAGATGATTTGGTAATACCTCTTTCACGTAACATTGCTACAACTTTTGCCTCCGTTGCGATCGAAGCATGGTCAGTCCCTGGAATCCAGCAAGCATTTTTGCCCTGCATTCTCGCCCTGCGAATTAAAATATCCTGTATCGTATTATTTAATGCGTGGCCCATGTGCAATACGCCCGTAACATTTGGCGGTGGCATTACAATTGTATAGGCTTCGCGTTCATCGGGTGTGCTGTAGAAATATCCCTTATCCAGCCAATGTTGGTACCATTTGGCTTCTGCTTCGTTATGCGTAAAATTTTTGCTCAGTTCCATTTTTTATTAATTATTGTGCTAATTGTCTGAACCATTGATTGAAGTTGATTGTTTTGATTTAATTGATTTTCTAATCATAGTAATCACGTTAATCAGCTTCAATCAATGGTTCAGACAAATAATTTGTGCAAATGTACGAATTGCCATAACAATTATAAACGGTGGTAATTTGATCAGAAATGCCTTTATATTTGTCCCTCAATTTCTCAAGTTGCAAACAGTACAGCAAAACCTCCGCCTGCAAAAAATAATAACAGCTATAGGAATATTCTTATTCCTGATAAAGCTGCTAGCCTGGTATTTAACAGATTCTGTAGCTATTTTAACCGATGCGCTGGAAAGTACCGTAAATGTTATTGCCGGTTTAATAGGAGTGTATAGTTTATATGTAAGCGCCAAACCTAAGGATATGGATCATCCTTACGGACATGGAAAAGCAGAGTTTATTTCTGCTGCCGTAGAAGGTACATTGGTAAGCGTTGCAGGAGTTATAATAATTATAGAGGCCATCAACAGTTTATTTCATCGTCATTTAGTACAGAAATTAGATTATGGTATTTGGCTGGTAGCTATTACAGCAGTTGTTAATTATATAGCAGGTGTTATTTGCGTTAAAACAGGGGTAAAGAATAATTCATTAGCGTTACAGGCGAGTGGTAAACATTTAAAGACAGATACTTATAGTACGGGTGGAATCATTGCCGGTTTAATATTGCTTTATTTTTTAAAATTGTGGTGGATAGATAGTGCCGTGGCAATAATATTTGCATTGATCATTATGATCACTGGTTATAAAATTGTGCGTCAATCTTTGGCCGGAATAATGGATGAAGCAGATACTGATCTTTTGAAAAAAATGGTGGCAGCACTTAATGCTAATAGAAAAGAAAACTGGATAGACCTGCATAATTTACGCATTATAAAATATGGCGGTACCATTCATTTAGATTGTCATTTAACCGTGCCCTGGTATTTGAATGTTCGTGAAGCGCACAACGAAATAGACTCTTTATCAGCATTAGTAAAGACAGAATTTGGTGAATCAATGGAATTATTTGTTCACTCAGATCCTTGTCTGGAATTTAGCTGTAGAATATGCACTAAGCAAGACTGTACCGTACGACAACATTCATTCGAAAAAAGAATTGAGTGGACTATGAAAAATATCTCTGAAGATGCGAAGCATCATTTATAAAAAATTGTAATTTATCCCATCCATAAGAAGAAAATTAGTTGTCTTCACTTCTCACTGCTACCGTTAATAAGTAAATTTTACCGATAAAATATTCAACAGATGAAAAGTGCTGTTGCACATTAAACATGTGCTATAGCTTAGCGTCTATTATTTGTGTACTACTTCTTTAACACTAAAATTATATATATATGAAAAAATCTGTTGTCGTTTTCGCTATTATGTTTGTTGCTGTAGTAGTAATTGCTTTTTCCTGTACAAGAGTTCCGGTACCGGTGCCGGCTTCTTCTTGTCCCCAAATTTTACTAAGTTCAGCTGCCGGTTCAGATACACAAACTGTATTTATGAATTCGCCTATTGCATCCATTACCTATGGTATAACATTTGACGCAGTGGGTGATACCACTGGATTTACTGTTAGCGCTTTGCCGCCGGGAGTTACAGGATATTATTCGGGAGGAGTAGTTACAATAGCTGGTGCGCCAACTACAACAATAGGAAGTCCGTTTACATATACGGTAAATGCTATTGGAAGTGCTTGCCAGGGCATATCAGTTGTTACCGGAAGGATCGTAGTAGATAGTTGTGCAGCAATGAATTTAAGCTCAGCTACAGGTACAGACTCACAAACGGTATCTGTTAATCATCCGCTTGTTAATATAACATATTCAATAAAGGGTACTGTGGGTGTTACTGTTAGTGGTTTGCCAGCAGGTGTTACAGGGAATTTTTCTGCGGGTGTACTTACAATATCGGGAACTCCAACAACGACAGTAGGAAGTCCGTTTGGTTATACTTTAATTCCTACAAACAGCAGTTGTTCGGCTATTCCAACTACAGGTTTAATTACGGTAACGCCTTAGTTTTAACTATCTCAATGTTAAAAAAATAAAGAGCATCTCTTTTAAAAGATGCTCTTTATTTTTTTGTAGAACTCATCCACATTTATACTTCTACATCGTTAAAACAAACTTTGCGGTCTGAACATTATCACTACTACCACCGATAAATAAATTAAAGTCTCCCGGTTCTGCTGCATATTTTAAATCACTGTTATAAAATTTGAGGTCATCTATCCCGATAATAAATTTCACTTCTTTGCTTTCACCTTTTTTTAAAAATACTTTTTGAAAGCCTTTCAATTCTTTTACCGGCCTTGTAATACTGGCTACCAGATCCTGCAAATAAAGCTCTACGGTTTCTTCGCCATCATAATTTCCTGTATTCGTTACCGTTACTGTTGCTTCAATTTTATCCGAAGGCGTCATTGATTTTTTATTCAGAGTAATATTGCTGTAACTAAATTTTGTATAACTCAATCCATATCCAAAAGGATACTGAGGAGAGTTTTGTTCATCAATATAATCTGAACGAAATTTTTCGAAAGTATTTCCTATTAATGGTCTGCCGGTGTTTTTATGATCATAATAAATAGGGATTTGTCCTACACTTCTTGGAAAAGACATTGTTAGTTTTCCCGAAGGATCATAATTATCAAACAATACATCTGCAATCGCGTCACCGGCTTCTGTACCAGCGTGCCATGTTTGTAATATAGCTGTGGCCAGATCATTTTCTTCTGTCAATACTAACGGCCTGCCACTCATAATAACCAATACCAGAGGCTTGCCTGTTTTTGCTAATGCGCGTATCAGTTTTTTCTGGCTTGGAGGAATAGTAATGTCTGTACGACTTGCACACTCTCCACTCATTTCCGAAGCTTCGCCAACTACAGCTACGATCACATCTGATTGTTGAGCAATTTTTAGAGCTTCGTCAATCATTTCATCAGGAGAACGTTTATCAATATCGGCACGTAAGCCAAATACATTTATATTTTTTGCCAGTACGCTATCATCTGTAATGTTTGCACCTTTAGCATATAAGATAGTTGTATTGCTTCCTGCAACATTCTTTATTCCGTCCAAAACAGGAACGGACAATTGAGGGTCACCACTTACAGCCCAGGTTCCCAGCATATTATTTTTATCATTTGCCAATGGCCCGATCAGTGCAATGGTTCCGGATTTTTTTAATGGTAATACCTGGTTGTTATTTTTCAACAACACAAAACAATGTTCGGCAATTTCTCTGGCAGCTATTCTTTTGTCATTTGACAACACTTCTCTTTTTAAAGAATAGTTAACCATAACAGATATATTTCGGATATATTTTACAGTCGTATTATTTGCCAGTCCTAACGAAGTTTTATTTGTATGCTTTTTTTCATTACGCAAATAGTAATCCAATCCCCAAACAAAATCGGCATTAATCATATTAAACTCCATATCAGTGACATTGTACCGATGAATTAAGTAACCTTTTATAACACTACCCATCCTAATATACTTTTCGAGCGAACCTTCTGCATTTTCGCCCTTGGCAACTCTGGATTTGAATTGTTCATTATGAAAATTGATAATTTCCATAATAGTTATTTCCTTTTGAGGGTTTATCTTTCCAAAAACTGTGTCTTTCAACTGTTTAGCAGTAACCTCATTAGGCTTAGAAATCTTTATTAATTCAGTATATGCGTCATCCACTTGTCTTGGAATATCATATAAGAAATTCTTTAAACTTTTCTCGGCATCGATTCTAAGATTACCCAAAAGCCTATTAGTTTTCTCCCATCGCTCCCTAGAAATAGATTTATACGTAGAAAATGTAACGCTAGTGACTCCTACTATTATTTTTCCATAAATAGGGCAGAGGTTATTTCTTGACTTATCCGCTTTGATATAAAACTGCACTTTAACCATTTTTCAGTGAGAATTTCGTGATTTAATGTTTTTTTTGCAATCTTACTAAGACAGGCTAGTTATATTGACTACATCTTGACAATTGCTTAAAGGATTGTCATCTCAGTTACCATATTTTATTTGAAACTGACAGGGTAACCCATAGGGTAATTGTCGTATGACATTTAAAGTGTTTTTTGAAGCACTTTTTAGCCAGCCAAATAATTTTATTTTACTAAAAAAAACATTGAATTACCCTATAGATAAGGGTTTAGAAGGAAATCAGGAGAAAGTGGGAAATGTAAAAAGCCCTCTTATGAAGGGCTTCCAGCGGAGACTAAGGGATTCGAACCCTTGATACAGTTTCCCGTATACACACTTTCCAGGCGTGCTCCTTCAACCACTCGGACAAGTCTCCTTTTTTTTGGATGGCAAAAATACAGTTTCAATATTTAGGAGGCGAATATTTTTTCAGCGTTGGATGTTGTTATCTGTGCTACTTCTTCTACAGAGATGTTTTTTACTTCAGCCAATTTCGCGGCAATGTATTTTAGATAGCAGCTTTCATTTCTTTTGCCTCTAAAAGGGACAGGTGCTAAATAAGGGGCGTCAGTTTCAAGTACCATATGTTTTAGGTCTATTTTTTCTAGCACTTCGCTTAATCCCGATTTTTTATAAGTAAGTACTCCGCCAATGCCTAAATAGAAACCTGCGTTAATAATTTCCATGGCATTTTCGTAAGAGCCGCCAAAACAATGGAAAATACCCTTTATATCTTTTGCTGTATATTCTTTTACTATGTCAATTGTTTCCTGCATAGCATCTCTTGTGTGTAGTACAACGGGCAGATCATATTGCAGAGATAACTCTATTTGGGTTCTGAAGGCATGTTGTTGTTGTTCAACAAATGTTTTATCCCAATAAAAATCTAATCCTATTTCCCCCACTGCAGCAAATTTTTCAGAAGAGAGCCACTGGTTTACAACAGCTAATTCTTCCAGATAATTTTCTTTAACATAGCAAGGATGTAAGCCCATCATCGGGATACATTTTCCGGGAAATCTTTTGCCTAATGCTAGCATTGATTCAATTGAATTGCTATCAATAGATGGCAGATAAAATCGCTCAACACCTTCATTCTCTGCTCTTTGTATAACTAGATCCAGATCAGCTTCAAATTCTTCTGAATAAAGGTGACAATGTGTGTCTACTAATTTCATGTAAAAAATATTAAAAAATTATCTATTTCATTGTTTAAACAATAAACTACATAATTCAATGTAGTCTCCTTGCCTTTTATCATGTTGAATAAATATATAATTCTTTTAAAATGGCGGCAGTAATTTTTTAAACTGATATCTTTTTAAAAAAAAGTTGTTATATAAAAAGAAGAATGTAAATTTGTCCCAGTTTTCATAGGGTACGGATTAAAAACGGGCCGGGGTTTCTACCTCAGGCCCAATTTTTTTTAAGACGTAACTAAAAAAAAAGGCCAATATCTACAATTAAAAATGGTCGATCTTTTCAAAACTATATCCTTGCCTTGTAAAATATTCTAACACTTTTGGTAACGCGTATTGCAATCTTTCAAATGCTTTTTCGCTATCGTGAAATACAATAATAGAGCCACTTTTAGCGCTTTTTACAACATTGCTTAAGCACTTTTCCGGTGTTATTTTTTTGTCGAAATCTCCGCTTAATACCGACCACATAATTGGACGCAACTGAAATCTTTTTGTTGTTAATTGTTGCAATTGATATTTTGTAATTCTTCCATATGGAGGACGAAACAATTTCGAGTCAATATGTTTTTTAGCTTCTGCAATATTTTCAAGATAAATATCGTTATCTGTTTTCCATCCGTTAAGATGGTTG
>Ga0206802_1221_pt1 | contig 12599 bp, 10 predicted proteins | sample Alteio_BWOrgCont_63_FD_152902 | JGI IMG/M metagenome (GOLD analysis project Ga0206802, IMG submission 152902) | Enriched cells from forest soil in Barre Woods Harvard Forest LTER site, Petersham, Massachusetts, United States -... | ecosystem: Environmental > Terrestrial > Soil > Temperate forest >... | reverse complement strand
TGGTAATGAGCGCGTTGTCCCCCGTTCCGGGAACAGTATTTGGGTTCCAATTGTTGGTGGCGCTCCAATTGCCGCCGGCGGTATTGATCCAGGTAATCGTGCTAGCCTGGCTGGTCGCGATTCCAGCGACGAGAATTGCGGCAACCGACGCGAATTTGCGGAAAGAAAACAAGGGCTTCATAAGGAGGAAATGTTGGTCTGGTGCTCAAACGTAGCAGTAGCGTCGGTTCTATTCTTGACATGTTTGGTGTTTGATCCAGAAGCAGAATGATGATGCCTTCGTGCGCTCTCCGCTATGGGGTGTACTCCGCAGAGCGCCTGTCAATATTCATTTGATGAGGGCAGGCGTTCCCTGGCCACTTTGGAACCGTCAAGGCGCCGGCTTATTCCAAAAGGATAATTTTTTGCAGTTCGCGGTGATCCGTCTTGCCGGTTCCGAGTTTGGGAATGTTGTGCAAGAATTTGATTTCCCGGGGCACGCAAAGATTGCTCAATCCCTTGGCCTTGATCGCGGCGCGGATTTCCTCGAGGGTCAGTTTCTGTTCGTTGGAAATGGCAATCAAGGCTTCGCCCCGATCCGCATCGGGCCGGGCAAGGATGGCCGCTTGAAAGCGCAGGCCGTATTGTGGAAAAGCCCCGGCCAACGCCTCTTCCACGGCCGTCAGACTGACCATTTCGCCGCTTACTTTGGCGAACCGCTTCAGCCGGCCCAAAATATAAAGAAAACCGTCCTCGTCCACCCGCGCGATGTCCCCGGTGTCGTACCATCCGCCATGAGCCTTGAACTGAGCGTCAGGCTCCGGGTTCAAATAGCCACGCATGATATTGGGACCGCGCACCCACAGACGCCCTCCTTCGGCCACGCCTTCCACCGGCTCGAATCTGTATTCCATGCCCGGCACAAACTTCCCCGCCGACCCGAAGCGCGGATTAAGCCAGGTATTGATGGTGATGATGGGACTGCATTCGGTCGCCCCGTAGCCCTCCAGTATGCGCACGCCAAATTGTCTCGACCAAATATTCGCCGTGGCTTCCTGCAATTTCTCCCCGCCGGTCACGAGCACCCGCAGGCTGCGAAAATCATAAGCGTGCGCCTTGCGCGCGTAGCCGTTGAGGAAGGTGTTGGTGCCAATGAAAATCGTGCAATCCAGATCGTAGAGCAGCGATGGAATGACGCGGTAATGCAGCGGGGAAGGGTAAAGAAACACAAACATCCCGCGGGTCAGCGGCAACAGCAGCCCCATCAAACCGAAACTGTGGAAAAGCGGCAAGGCGTTAAAGACTCGGTCCGTGTCAGTGAAATCCGTCACCGTCAGCATTTGTTGCATATTGGCAAGGAGATTGCCGTGCGTCAGCTCAACGCCTTTGGGCGGTCCTTCGGAGCCGCTGGTGAAAAGAATCACCGCCGGGCTTCCCCGCTGCTGCGGTCCCACGAGCGAGTGCGGATTAAACACGATTTTTCCCAGCGCGCTCCATCGCGCCCAGCGGGAAATTCCGGCGCGGACGTCCTCCAGAAAAATAAATTCAAGGCCCGCGTCCTTCATCGGTTGCACATTCAACTTCGCCCGCTCCAGAAAAAGGCGGGAGGTGATGACATGTTTGACTTCCGCCAATTGGGCGCAGGTCAGCATGGTCGGCACCCCGGCGGAAAAATTGAAAATGGCCGGCACCTTGTCCGCCGTCCACAAGCTTAACAACGTGACGGGAACGGCGTTGGCGTTGGGCAGCAAAACGCCCACGCGCCGGCTTCCGCCGCCCGGCAGCAACGAATCCCACCGCGCCGCCAGCGCCGCGGCCCCAGCCAGAAAGCGGCGGTAACTAAGTTTCTGGCGGCTGACATCCTGTAGCGCCACCACCGACGGCCACCGTCGCGCCGTCTCGACCATCGCGCCTGAGACATTGGCTGGGCTCGCGGCCATCTCAAGGTCAAATTGCTGCCGCGCCATCGTGTCGTAGAGCCAGCGGGTCAATTTCTGCCGGGCACGCATGGTACTGAGGCCCTCGAATTGGGGTGGAGTCAGAGCCTCGCCAAAGTGGGCGGAAACGGTGGGGAATAATTGTTTGCGATTCGGGTTCGGCGAAAACAAAAGCCGCGAAGCTCCGCGCAAATGGCAAGTGATGACTTTGGCCTTCGTCTTCAGGAGCAGAAAGCCCGTGCCTTCAAAAAGCTTCATCATCGAGCCGGTGCGGGAAAGGCGCCCTTCAGGAAAAATGACCAGCTTGCCGCCGCCCAGCAGGTATTCGGCGATCCGTTTAAGCGCGTAAGGCGAGTCCGCCTCGACCGGGAACGTCAAACGGTTGATCATGATCCACCGATGCACCCAGCTAACCCGCGCGCCCTCCTTCGAAGTCACAAAACGCCAACTGGAATCCAGGCACACGGCGACAAACAACCAATCCACCCATGACACGTGATTGGGCAACAGCACCACCGGCCCGGCCGTTTGCAGCATCGCCGCATTCTCGGCCCGAAACCGAAAAAGCAATCGGAGTAAAAAATGAAGAACAGTTTTCATGAGCGGCGAGGTGGGCCAAGGAATCTGTCAAAAATTAGAAACAGAATGAGCGCGGCCGTCACGACGACCGAAAGCTCGGCCAACGGACGGTCCAGCGGCATTCGTCCTCCTTGCGCCGGCAATACCATCTGGGCTGTCAGCATCGAGCCTTGTCCCGGAAAAGGCGCGGTCGCCATGACATGTCCTCCGGGCTCCACAAACTGCGAAATACCGGAACTGCACAACCGAAAAATCGGCACTTTGTATTCCGCCGCGCGCATGGGCGCAATCCGTCCATGCAGTTTGTGTTGCGCCGCGCCCCATTCAGCAACGTCCATCGTCGGAAAAATCAAGCCTTGGGCGCCTTGTCGAATCAATTCGTCCGTCACACGCGTGTAGCTGGCGTCGTAACAAATTCCAAAGCCCAATTTGCCCCATGGAGAGTTCCACACATGCTGTTCAAGCGCAGGCGATCCGTCCTTCATAAATTGCACCGGCACGCACTTGGCTTGTCGGAAGGCAATGGCGCCATCCGGGGCGATGACGAAGACCGTGTTGTAATATTGGTCCGGCGAAATTGGATCTTCCGCGCCAACCACAAGCCATTTGCCATGCGCTTTGCACCAGTCGGGGATTTGTGCAGGCAAAGGACCAAAAAAAGCATATTCGCTGAGGACGAAGAGATCTGTTTGCGGATATTTTTTAAGAGCAGTATCGAGGGCGGATTTTACCATGCCGGGTGGCGAGCCTTCCAATTGCACACCCACCACATGGATAGGTTTGACGTCAGCAGACCCGGCGGCAGTCAGCCAAAGGGGGATGGTTGAAACGACGGCCAACATCACTCCTGCGACCAAACGCGCGACTCTAGACAACTGCGCCACTGTACCCAGGTAAGCGGCCCACGCCATGAACAGAAAACCAATCCCGTAGGTGCCAAATCCCGCCAGAAATGGAAGAACAGCCGAGCCGGAAAAAGCATAACCGGGGCTCAACCAAGAAAAGCGAAGATAATAAAGCTCGCTGCGGAAGTACTCCAGCCCGGTCCACAGAAATGGCGCCGCCATGGCCCAAACGAATGGCCCAAAACGAGCGCGACTTGCTCTCCCTAGGAGAACAAATAGACCCAGCCAGAAGGAGAGAATGGACCAGAGCGCGATGGCCCCTACGCCAAACAACGTCCAGAAAAAAGCCAGGTGAGGCGAGTAAGCCGCCAGTCCGACGGCCAATCCAAATCGGGAAGCGAGCTTGCCGGACCCAAGACTGGCCAGACGAAACAGGCAATAAAGAAAAATGGCGCTGCACCACGCGCACCAGGAAAACAGGTAAGCCAGATGAAACAACACCACCGCAACCAATGCAAATAAAACGCCCTGCGATAATGTCAACGGCTTGAATAAAGAACCGTTGCGGCGGTCGGAATCGCTGGCGGCTTGGCCGTTCATGCGGATTGGTTAACGTGGTCCGGCTTGTCTGGCGACACAAAAAATTCACACAATGCTCCGAGGGATGAGGAATCTGTAAGCTGTAACAACACTCACATCATTTGGATTTTCGAGCGAGAAAATTGACCTTGAAGTTGACGTTCGGCCGAGCCAATGGGACATATAACCGTTGAAAGACATGAGCAAAATCGTGGAGAAAAAGACTGCCGGTGCGTTAGCCTTGGAGAAATATCGTCCCAGGATGAACAAGTTAACGCCGGCGCAACGCCGGCAGTTGCGGGATCGCGCGATGCGGATTGCCTTTGGCCATGAATTTGAAAGCGCCCTAGGTCTTCGCCGGTGACTCCAATGTTGGCCTAGATTTGGCCCAAGGCAATGATGGGGTCTTGGATGCCGTGGGGTGCGCGACAGAATTCTTCGCATACGAGGGGACGCCTCGCCGAGGCGTCCGGGCGTCTCGGCGAGACGCCCCTACCAAGCGAAGAATTCTGTCTCACGCCCGATGCCGTGTCCACCATTCGCCACCGTCTGCTTCATTGTTCGCTATTGGTACCACCAACGGTTTTGGAGGAGCTGGCTTGGCTGGCCGGTGCAAGCTGACGAAATCGAGGTTCGCAGGGCTGCCGGCGAATTCCTTCGCAGGCATCGGACGTGGGGATTTCGATTGCTTCATACCGTGCCCCTGGGTGATTTGTTTGTCGCGAAAATCGCCGAACGCTTGATAAAAGCATCTCTTATCCCTGCGTCCGAGGTTAACGACGCTCATATTCTCGCCGAATCCGCGGCCCTTGCTTGCTCCGTCCTTCTGACCAGCGACGAACATCTGCGGGCCATTGATTTCCAGCGGCTTAACTTCGAGTTGGCCCCATTTGAGGTTCGTGCCCCGGTTATCGCCACACCGAGGGAAATCGTCCACAAGTTCTTTCGAGGTTGAACAAATTTCCTGTTTTCTGCATGGGTTGTGTCCTGCCACTCTTTTCCGCAGCATCGCGCCGATCGAGTGGACAATGTTTCAGCCGTTCTATAGCATGGCGGGCCATGAGCACGGACGTGCCCCAGCGCCCCGCTCGCGTCATCTCCATTGATGCCGCGCGCGGACTCGTCATGTTCACCATGATCTTTGTCAACGATATTGCGGGCGTGTCGCATAAGATCGTGCCGGGCTGGATGCGCCATTACAAGGGGCGCAGCGGGATGACGTTCGTGGACCTCGTTTTTCCGGCGTTTCTTTTTATCGTGGGAATGTCTATTCCGTCCGCACTCGGTGGGCGCTTGCGAACGGGCGAACCTGTTTGGAGAACGCTGCTGCACATCGCGTTGCGCACGCTGGCCTTGCTGCTCATCGGCATCCTCATGGTCAATGACGAATCCCCCGGCCCCAACATGGCCGGACTCTCGCCTGATCTTTGGGCGGTGCTCATGTATCTTTCCGCGATGTTCGCCTTTTGCTCCCTTTCACCGCCCAACGTGATGAACACCTCGCCCGAGCGCAAAAAACTCTGGCAAGGGATCTCGCGGGCGCTGCGCTTCGTGGGATTAGCGGGATTGCTGGTGCTCGCCTTCATGTTCCGCGGGCACAAGGGCCAGCGCATTATCACTTTGTCACCTTTTGCGATTCATACTTCCTGGTATGGGATTCTTGGATTGATTGCCTGGTCTTATTTGGTGGCTTCGATGGTTTATCTGGCGTTTCGCAAGAGCGCGGTTGCTCTGCTGGGCTGCATGGCATTGTTGCTGACCCTATACCCGGCGGACAAAAATGGCGCCTTCGACAACTTTTGGCTCAGCCACATGGTCGGCATCGGCGAAATGCTGGGCGCGCACCCTTCCATTGCCGTGGGCGGATTGTTGCTGGCCTCGATTTTGCCGCCGATGGGAAACCTCGACTTGACTGCAAGGCTGCGTTTTACGGCTTGGTTCATTCTCGGCTGCGCGGCCGCTGCCTTGTTGCTCGCGGGACTTTACGGAATCAGCAAGAACGAGGCGACGCCGTCCTGGTGTCTGTGGTCTTGCGCCATCACAGCATCGCTCTGGCTGATTTTCCACCTCCTCTCTGACACCGGTGCCGTTCATCCCGTCGCTAAAATATTCGCCCTGGCCGGGCAGAACGTCTTGCTGGCCTATCTCCTCTCTGAAATGCTGCCGTCCGCCTTTTCTCTTACAGGTGTGGATGGATGGTATGACAAAGCGGGTAACTTTGGCCTGGCGGCGGCCATCGCCCGCTCCGCCGGCCTTGGTGTGGCCCTGCTGGCGGCGACGGTTGGTTTGAACCGAATCGGGTTCCGGCTCAAAATTTAGCCAGGAGCCACCAGACCATTTTCGTTTGGCTCGCGGGTTTCTTTTTGGTGTGGTGTCAGTGTGGCAAGTGACCTCGTGATCAATGAAGGCTGTGGAAATTCAAAGTCTCAGGAATCTTACAAGTTGGACCGGTGTAACAATCTCGACGCCATAAGGTTTTTCAAGAACGAGCAGGTCACGGTCCTGCGTGACAAGAAATTTGGCCCCTGCGGCTGCTGCCGTGGCAACAAAAAGATCGTCGTCAGGATCACGGCTGAGCCGCCTGCGTAACGGCAACGGCTCCGTTTGAATAGACTTTGCAGCAATCCACGCCAGAGCCCCGGATGGGTAGGTGTCCAAAAATAACTTTTCCCGGACATCGGCTGTTATGGACACGTACTCTTCCATGATCGCCGGGTTGATCACCGTCTGAAACCGCCGTTTGGCCAGACCGGTCAAAGCTCGCCGCGCTGTGCTGCGCGGCCAAAAAATAGCTTCGACGATGACATTGGTGTCAAAGACAACGGTCATGCTCGGCGCTTGACCGAGCGGTGGCGGCTTATGAGATGGCTAATCAGCGCACGATCCTTTGCCGTGGGCTCGCCTTTGTTGCCAATCGAGTCAACTCCGGCAAAGGCGGCACGCATTTCCGCCAAGGCCTTGGCCTCCTGTTGATCTCGCAGCAAACGCAAGGCTTCGCCCACAACTTCGCCTGCATCGCCAAACTCGCCTGAATCCACCTGGCTGCTGACAAAATCTTCCAACGCTGAAGGCAAGGTAACTTTCATCGTTTTTTAACTTGGCGCGAAGGCCCGGTTTGTCAACACTTTTCCAGAACCGAAGAGGCCAAAAAGCATACCCGCCAGTTGGGTAGTATTAAACGTCCCTGGTTTTCAGTTCTCGATGGCCTTTAGGTCGGCGTGGCGAGTCCAGGCTTTTACGCCCAGAATCTGCGGCGGTGGCAGGGAAACGGGCAGTCGCAATGTGAAGGTGGCTCCGCCACCCGGCGCGCTAAAACACTGGATCGTGCCCGACATCGCCTCGGCCAGCCGTTTAACAATCGCAAGGCCGAGGCCGGTGGAGGATTCGCCGCCGGTTGGGCGCGCGGTCAGGCGCGTGTATTTCTGGAAGAGTTTCTTTTGGTCGGCCTCGCTGATGCCGGGGCCTTCGTCGCGCACAGCCACCATAACATAATGGGTTTCCGGCAACGTATGCACATGGACCGTCGTCATGGGCGGCGAGTATTTCACAGCATTAGAGATCAGATTATCCAGAATCTGCAAGGTGGCGGATGGATCGGCTTTAGCCCAAAGCCCATCGGAAAACCCGGTCACGATCTCGATGTGTTTCTTCACGGCGGCGGAGTGATTGTGTTCCACGCTGCGCTTCACCAGCGCGCTGAGGTCACAAGCCTCGACCTTTGAAGTATAGCTCCCTTGTTCAATCGCATTGACATCGAGCAGATCGGTAATCATGTCGCGCATCCGGATGGCGGCCACGGAAATGTTGTCGAGATACTTCTGGATCTTATTTTCGTCATCCGTCATGCCCACCATTTCCGCGCTATTGACGATCACCGTCAGGGGATTCTTCAAGTCATGGGCGGCCATGCCGAGGAACTCGTTCTTTTCATTATTCAAATGCACCAAACGCTCATTGGCCACGGCCAATTCCGTGTACGCGTCTTGCATTTTGGCGAAGGCGCGCGCCCGGCCTCTTTCGAAAATCAAACCAAGCAGAAACAAGAAGGCGATCAACCCCAGATAGCCCGCGGCGGATACGATGGGTTCCCATTTCTTATTATAGGTGGTGGGCAGGCGAATACCGGCCAACTCGAAACCCGCCACCAGGCCTGCAGCCAGAAACGCCACCACGACCCATTTCCCGGCCGCCTTCTGTCCCAGCAGCAAGTGAGCGCACAGCGGCACGCTGACCAGCCAGGCGATGGCATGCCCCTGCAAGCCGCCTTCCACAAAACACAAAGCCGTGAATCCCAACGCGAGAATTAAAATCAGGCAATGCCCCGCCAGGCCGATGGACTTTGTCTGGCGCATCCGCAGCGCGGTGGCGGCGAAGCACGAACTGCAACAGACGATGATGACAACCCCCCATTTGTGGCGGATGAAGAAATAGAACGCGGCGTAGACGATGCCAAAGATCGAGCCGACCACGGCGAAACGGAAGATGAGCCGGGCCCGGCGCGTGAGTTCTGGATCACTCGAGGCGTCTTCGGGGAAATCCAGACTCTTTAGCAGATCCAACAGACGACAAACCACCGAAGCGGTCGCCAGCTTGCCAGCTTGCCCGCTTTCATGCGGTGGATTGTCGTTCATGTTAAAGCGTTAAAAACGCACCCCGACGGTTAGTGCGAATACGTGCATGCTTACTTCGGTGGAACTGTTCGAGTATTCGCCTGAACGCAGGCCACTTAAGCCCACGTTTTGCGTCGCCGGAAATGCATATTGATAGGCCAGGTCAATCCGGTAATGCTGCCATTCGTAACCGGCGCCCGCCGTCAGTATATTCTCCATGATAGCGGCGGTCATCGGCGTCAAAGTTGAGTCCGGCACCGGGCTGCCTCCGTAAGAATAGCCGGCTCGCAGCGAAAAAGACTTGGTGACATTGAATTCCATGCCTGCGCGATAAACGAATTCGTCCTTCCAGTTCAAAGGAATCAAATCGGTGAAGCTCTTGCCAAGGGCGGCATTGACGCCGGCATTATTGCCGTCGCTCAGGCTCACGGGCAAGGTGTGGAACGCATCCGCCCAGTCCACCCAATCGGCTTGCAGGGCGAGTCTCCATTGCGGATGAAATTTCCAGGACACGCCCCAACTGACGTCCTGCGGGAAAACATTCCTCACGTCGGCATCGTAATGAAAAGGCAGGGAGCCAGGCGGGAGGCCAAATTGCACACTGGGGTCGCCCGAGGCATTGCCCGAGCTTTTCACATGGGTCTCGCTCTCATAGGAAACGCCGAACTGCAAGTTGGAAGTCGCACGGAACATTGCCCCGACCTGCGCATTCGCGCCGAAGCCGGTCGTATGCAGCCTGAGAAGAGTCTTGGCGCCGTCGTAGCCGCTATTTTTTGGGCCGCCCGGGCCCGGTTGAAGGTTTTGGAAAATGTAAGGCGTGTCCAGTTGGTTGTCGTTGTAAATCAAGCCCGCGCTGGCGCCGATGGAGAGTTTGGGACCTATTTTCACGGACGCGCCCAACGCAGAGCGCAACACGAGGATTTCCGATTTGTCTTGCTGGTAGCCGTAGGAGGTCTTGCCGCCCAGGCCGCCGGGCGGATCGAGATAGTGCCAGTCCGCATCCAGCGAGGATTCAGGCACAAAGGAAAGTCCAAGCGTGACCGGCCACTTTCCCTGAGGGTTCAAAGGGTAGCCAAAAGCGCCTTCGGGCAATCCATTGGGGTTCTGTTCCAAAGAGCCGTTGGAAACACCCGGTTTGTTAAAATTACCTTGCGTGACGCCGCCGACGCCGCCCAAATCAAATTCGGGTGCAGTGAGAAAACCAAGCCCGGCCGGATTGAGGCCCATGGCGCTCAACGGGTCGGCCGCCCACGCGACGTCCGCGCCAGCCATGCCCATCGAACGGGCGCCTACGCCATTGCCATCAATGCCATTGGCCAAAGTCTTGGCTTGGCTACAGCTCAACGCAATGAAAATTGCTAATATATAACGACTTATGAGATTTCTCACATTTGTTACGCGGCAAAACAAAGCCGAAATCATGCCAATTTTGACGCTAAGAACTTGAGATCGAGATGTGCTCAATAATTTTATCATGCGGACTTATCGGCAACGAACTTGAGGGACTTTAGCTTCCAACTGGGCGCATCTCAGTTTTTGGCAACATTTTGGAACCGTTGCGATTTTCCATCCCCTCGCCCCGCGCCAGCGGGGGGACAGGGAGAGGGGAGCCTCGTCGTGAGCCTCCTCTCCCCAGCCCTCTCCTCCACAAGTTGTGGAGGAGAGGGAGAAATCCAAGCTGCAAGAAACTGAGATGCGCCCCTTCCAACTCACCGCGCCGATTCGAGATTGCCCTGACGGCATGTATCCATTATTCTGCGCGCCAATCATGAGCGCGGCTATCGAAACAACCAACCTGACGCGGGATTTTGGGAAATTTCGCGCCGTCAATGAACTCAACCTCCGCGTGGAAGCGGGCCGGTTCTACGGCTTCCTCGGCCCCAACGGCGCCGGCAAATCCACCACCATCAAAATGTTCACCGGCCTGCTGGCCCCCACCGGCGGCACGATGCGCATTCTAGGCCAGGACATGAGCGATCCGAACGGCGCGCTGGAGATCAAGCGCCGCATCGGCGTGGTGCCCGAGAACCTTGCGCTCTTCGATAATTTGACCGCGCGCGAACACCTTATTTTCATCGGCCGCATGTATTTGCTGCCGCCGGCCACCATCCGCGCGCGTTGCGACGAATTGCTGGCCATGATGGACCTGGCGCAAGAGGAGAAAAAACTCACGCTCGAATTTTCGCACGGGATGAAAAAGAAACTGGCCCTCGCCGCCGCGTTAATTCCCAATCCCGATCTCTTGTTCCTGGACGAACCGTTCGAGGGGGTGGATGCCGTTGCCTCGCGGGTCTTGCGCGACACGCTCAGGCAATGCGTCGGGCGCGGTGCCACGATTTTTCTGACTTCGCACGTTTTGGAAATCGTCGAAAGACTGTGCACGGATGTGGGCATTATCGCGCACGGACAATTGGTGCATCAAGGCACCATGGACGAGTTGCGGCAGGCGGGTTCGCTGGAGGATAAATTCCTGGCCGTCGTCGGCACCGACGCGAAGGAGGCACTGAAATTAAGCTGGCTGGAAGGTTGAAATGAATTGGGATCAACTCAAAACGATTCTCTGGCTGCGCTGGCGCCTGGCGCGCAACCAGTGGGCGCGCAGCAAAGGCGTGGGTGCGGTCATTGCCGGTATTATAACCTTCGGCGTTTGTTTGATGGGCGTGACGACTTTCACCGCCGCGCTGGGCGGAGGCATCTTCGGTTTGGGCCAGGTGAAAGCATCCATTATTTGGGCCATCTGGGGCGGATTGACGGCGGTTTTCCTCTTCTTTTGGACCACAGGATTGTTGATGGAACTCCAGCGGTCTGAGACCATTGACCTCCAGCGCTTGATGCATCTGCCCGTCCGATTGGGGCAGATTTTTGTCATCAATTATCTCGCATCACATCTGGCCGTGAGCATCGTTATCTTCGTGCCCGCGATGATGGGGCTGGCTCTCGGCCTGGCGATTTCGCGCGGGCCCGCGATGCTGTTGCTGGTTCCGCTGGCGGCGAGCATGGTCCTCATGATCACGGCCTGGACTTATTGCCTGCGCGGCTGGCTGGCCACCTTGATGACCAACCCGCGCAAACGGCGCAACGTCGTCATGGTCATTATGTTCCTCTTCATTCTCATCGCTCAAGGCCCCAACCTTTATTTCAATGTCTTTCGCCGGTTCGACAAAATTGCTCCTGCGGAAAAGACCGGACAGGGGAAGCAAAAACGACAGTCGCAGGAAGCCAGGATGCGGGAGAGTTACCATGAACTTCTTTCGATCCAAAAGTACATCCCTCCGCTTTGGCTGCCGCTGGGTGCGCAAGCGCTGGTAGAAGCTCAGCCGAATCCGACCCCTGCGATCTTGGGCACGCTGGGCTTTTGCGCCATCGGCGCGCTGGGCTTGCGGCGCGCGTATGTCGGCACGGTGCGATTTTATCGTGGCTACTCCGGCGGAAAAGCCCCGGCGCAGTTAAAACCGGAACATAAGCCGTCCACCGCCCCAACCCTCGGCAAAACGGGAGCCAGTTTCCTCGAACTCCGCCCTCCGTTGGTGCCTGAACAGGCCGCCGCGCTGGCGTTGACCACGTTCCGTTCCTTGCTGCGCGCGCCGGAAGTAAAAATGGCTCTGGGAACTTCGATGCTCGTCCCGCTTATCGTCGGCGCATCGCTCCTTTTCCGCGCTTCATTGAAGGTGCCTGAAGCCGTGCTTCCTTTCATCGCCACTGGCGTGGTGACTTTCTCGGTCTTCCTGCTCGTGCAATTCTTCTCCAACCAATTCGGCATGGACCGGGACGGATTCCGCGCGTTAGTTCTAAGTCCGGTGGATCGAAAGCTCATTTTGCTGGGCAAAAATCTCGCTTGCGCTCCTGTCGGCTTGGGGTTTGGCACCTTGTTGCTGGTATTGCTCACGCTGCGTTTGCATGTATCCCCCTTCGTTTTCCTGGCCACCCTATTCCAACTGGCCGCGTTGCTGATGTTGGCCGGCATGGCGGGCAACACGCTTTCCATCCTCGTGCCCTACCGCATCCAACCTGGCACGATGAAGCCGACGAAAATGCCCGGCCTGGCCATGTTGGTTTTGATGGTTTGCCAC
>Ga0206802_1220_pt1 | contig 12704 bp, 18 predicted proteins | sample Alteio_BWOrgCont_63_FD_152902 | JGI IMG/M metagenome (GOLD analysis project Ga0206802, IMG submission 152902) | Enriched cells from forest soil in Barre Woods Harvard Forest LTER site, Petersham, Massachusetts, United States -... | ecosystem: Environmental > Terrestrial > Soil > Temperate forest >... | reverse complement strand
ATGTAGTAGGTTTCGGTTAGAACGATGGTGGAAAATAAGCAATAATTTTTTAATTATACAGCCATTCATAGTTTTTGTATAAGTAGCATCGTTAACAATGATTAAATATTATCTTGCGTGTCTAATTTTATAATATAATTATTTCAATAATTCATTAGTACAAAACGTTAGAACAAGAGAGATATGAAACGAATATTATATTGCCTGCTTTTTATTTTTTGTGCTTTAACGGTGAAGGCTCAGGATTCCATTTCAATTAGGGTGAATGATCAATACCAAAGGGATATTGACAACGCTACCATTATCTCCAATGACAGCGATACTGTTTATACAAATAATTCGGGAGAAGCAAAATTTGTACATACAAACATCGATTCTTTTTCTGTAGCCAAAGATGGTTATGTAACCAAATCCTTTGCAATAAGTAATCTTAAAAAATTCAAGCCCGTATTCATTCATAAGGATTTTACTTATAGAGATCTGTTAACACCGATGTTCTATATTATTAACGGAGGACTTTGGCTTTTGTTATTGATCATCTTTGCAGAAACCGGATTGTTTGTGGGCTTTTTCTTTCCGGGAGATTCATTACTATTTGTAGCAGGGATCTATAGCCATGAGTTGGTTGAAGGTTTTACGACGCATCATCCTCTTTTAGATTTATTATTTCTTACCGCAATGATCGTTATTGCGGGAATTTTAGGAAATTCTCTGGGCTATTATTTTGGGAAAAAGATAGGTCCTGCGATGTTTAATTGGTCAGATCGTTTTTTATTTAGAAAGAAATACCTGGTTCAAGCAAATGATTTTTATGAAAAGAATGGTGGCGCTGCTATTATCTATGCAAGGTTTGTACCTATTGTACGAACATTTGCACCTATTATAGCAGGTATCGTAAATATGGATAAAAAGAAATTTAGCTATTACAATATTATTGGTTGTGTAGCCTGGGTAACCAGTATGATATTTGGCGGCCATTATTTACAACGTTTTTTTGAAGTGAAGTTTCATTTCAATTTAAAAAAGCACCTCGAGTTAATTGTATTAGGTATTGTACTCATTACAACAGTACCGATAATAGCAAAAGTGTTTTTTGGAAAGAAAAAAGATCCTCAACATATTTGATGAATTAAATGTTTTATGCAAAAACAATCTACTCCCAATTCCGTTTCGATTTTTAATATCGCAGTTTTTGTTGCCGCTTTAGGCTACTTCGTAGATATCTACGATTTGTTACTATTTACTATTGTAAAGAAACCGAGTATGTTAGCGGTAGGCTCAACAGACGCTACTTTATTGGCAGATAGTACCAACGTATTAAACTGGCAGATGTACGGCCTGTTATTAGGCGGTATTTTTTGGGGCGTTTTAGGAGATAAAAAAGGAAGATTATCCGTTTTATTTGGTTCAATTATTTTGTACTCTGTAGCAAATTTTTTCACAGCATATGTACATACTGTTGATCATTATGCACTTTGCCGTTTTATAGCAGGGTTAGGCTTAGCAGGAGAATTGGGTGCAGGAGTTACCTTAGTAAGCGAACTGTTGCCTAAAACTAAAAGAGGCATTGGAACATCTTTAGTATCAGCGATAGGATTACTGGGGGCTATTGCAGCTTTTTATACGTACAGACTTACAAAAGACTGGCGCATCTGTTATGAAATTGGGGGAGGATTGGGCGTACTGTTATTATTCTTAAGAATTAAGGTGGCTGAATCGGGGATGTTTAAAAGTGTAAAAGAACAGAATGTTTCCAAAGGAAATTTCTTTATGTTTTTTACCAATTGGAAACGGTTTAGAAAATATATACTGGCTATATTAATAGGATTACCAACATGGTATGCTATTGGAATAATAGTAAATCAAAGCGATCATTTTGGGAAAGAACTATTTGGCAGTACAACTATTAATTCTGGTGAAGCCATTATGTTTGCGTATGCAGGACTTTCAGTTGGAGGAATAGCAATCGGAATGGTCAGTCAGTATTTTCAAAGTAGAAAAATTGCGTTGCTGATATTTTATTCTTTATTAATAATATCGTTGATCTTGTTTTTTAGCAAGTATAATAACACCGATACATCTATGTATGTAATATGCACCTTGTTAGGCTTTAGCACAGGGTTGTGGGCTATCTTTATAACAATAGGAGCTGAGCAGTTTGGTACCAATTTAAGGGCTACAGCGGCAACAACTATTCCTAATATGGTTAGAGGCGCTTTGCCCTTGATAGCCTGGTTGTTTTTATCGCTATATAATAATTTTAAAGTTGATCAGGTATCGCCACTTAGTAAAAGTGGCATCATTACGGGGGTAATAGTTATTAGTATTACATTGATTGCATTATTTTTTACAGAAGAAACATTCCACAGAGATCTGGATTATCTGGAAGAGTGATAATGGTTGATTGATCTATTGTTATTTTTTACTTGATTAAAGTTTCATTTCATATGCGTAAATATTTTTTATTACCTGTTTTATTTATTTTGATGTGTAGTGCTTTGCAGGCTCAAAAGGTAGCAGTGGTTGTTAATTATGTGACAAGTAATGGACCTGCGGATAATTCGACTATTTTTTATGATGGTAAAACCAAACTCGTGTGGGATGATTTTCAGGGAAAGCCGGACAATAGTGTCGATTTTGCTGCATTAACTTCATCCGGTTCAGGGTTTAATATGTCATTTCAAAGCGCAAATAATGTACAAATAATGACCATTGATGTGTATTGCGATTATTCAAAACCGGAATCGTGGGTAAAGCAAGATAAAAAATCGGACTATTTATTGAATCACGAACAGCATCATTTTGATCTTACTTATATTTATACGCAACGCTTTATAAAAAAGTTGAGAGAAGCCGATTTTACAATGAAAAATTATCAAAAGTTAATTGGTAATATCTATGATGATGTTGAAAAAGAATTGAACGCAGAGCAAACTAAATATGATGATGAAACGCATCACAGTATAATTAAGGATAAGCAAGAAGAGTGGAACAAAAAAATAGAAGATGAATTAGCTGCATTGAAAGATTAGCTCACTTTAAATATTCACGATCAATACAGGTATTTTTAATTCGTGCCGAACAGTATTTACTGTTTGTCCATAAATAAAATCTTTTAGCCCTGTGTGGCCATGGGCACCCATTATTAACATATCCGCATTGCATTCTTTTACGATTGTTACTATTTCCTGAGCTCGTTTGCCAAATCCCAAATAGCCTTTTGCATGTAGATTTCGTTGCTGTAATTCTTTTACAAACAGATCTATTCGTTCTTTATCTTTTCTTGTTTCATAATCATCACTTTCATTTCCCAATAGTTTTGCAGAAGCACTTTCCACAATATGTATCAATATGTAATTGGTATTTTCTTTTCCCTGGCCAATAGCAAAGGATAATAATTTTTCATCATTTTCGCTAAAATCCAGCGCAACAGCTATGTTTGTGAATTCAGGTTTTTCAAGATCGCTGAATTTATGTTGTTGAGTAGGATGTATCAGTATTGAGGCAATTTTTTTATGATTTGTTAGCAGAGAATATAAAACGATATAAATCAGTAAAGCAACAAACAATAATCCAAGCAGTCCTAGTGCAAGCTTTGAAAATAGTGATCCATCATAAAACACTCCCGAAGTTGTATTTATCAATAACTGTATATTTAGAAATATCAATACAGACGCAATAAGCCACGCAATAATTTTTGTAAGTGTATTGATCGCAAATTTACCCATCGTTTTTTTATCGCTAACAAAATGAATGAGTGGGATGATTGCAAATCCTAGTTGCATACTCAATATCACCTGGCTTAAAATAAGTAATGCATCAACTTTTTCTTCTCCATATAAAATAATAACTATTAATGCGGGAACGATTGCTAAAAGCCTTGTCAGCAAGCGTCTTACCCATGGGTTGATGCGTAGTTGCAGATATCCTTCCATTACAATTTGTCCGGCAAGTGTGCCAGTGATAGTACTACTTTGTCCGGCAGCTATTAATGCGATGGCAAAAAGAGTAGGAGCTATTTTGCTTCCTAAAAGTGGGGCTAATAATTTGTAGGCATCTTTTATTTCAGCTACTTGTGAATTGCCTGTTTTAAAGAAAACTGACGCAGCTAAAACTAAAATTGCCATGTTGACAAGAAAGGCAATATTCAAAGCAATACTACTATCGATGCGATTAAATTTTAAGGCTTGTTTAATTCCTTCATCTGTGCGGTCTATTTTTCTTGTTTGTACTAATGCAGAATGTAAGTATAAATTGTGCGGCATTACTGTCGCTCCGATAATACCAATTGCGATGTAAAGCGCTTCACCGTTTAGTGCATGAGGAATAAATCCTGTGATAACTTCTGTTGCATTTGGCTTAGCAAAAATGATTTCTATTAAAAAAGATGTAGCTATTACAGCAACTAAGCCAACAATGAAAGCCTCCATTTTTCGCATACCCATCTTCTGCATGTATAGCAATAGAAATGTATCGAGCACTGTAATTGATACTCCCCATATTAATGGTAACCCTGTTAATAATTGTATTCCAATAGCCATTCCCAGTACTTCTGCAAGGTCGCAAGCGGCTATGGCTATTTCTGCTAAAACGTATAAAATAAAATTGATCGATCTAGGGTATGCTTCCCTGTTAGCTTGCGCAAGATCACGGCCTCGCACGATGCCTAACCTGGCTGATAGACCTTGTAATAACAGGGCCATTAAATTACTCATGAATAAGACCCATATCAATGTATAGCCAAACTTACTGCCGCCTTGCAGATCTGTGGCCCAATTGCCCGGGTCCATATAACCTACGCTAATTAAATAGGCTGGTCCTAAGAAGGTTAAGATCCTTTTCCAACCTATCTTTTTTTGCGTTGTGGTATCAATACTCTGATGTACTTCGCTGAGTGATGTGTGGTTTGATGAAGGCTTGTTCATGGTGTTCAAAAATATTTTCTGCTAAAACAAATCCTTTAGCAGTTTATTATTTCAATGAATCTAAATTTATTTTTTTGTTTTATGAAATATTAATTCAGATAAAAAGTTGCTTCGATAAAAGCTCAGTAATGGTATGACGTTGAAGGGAGTGACACAACGATGATGAGCAGAGCGCTACAGCCGGTGAACAAAAAAGATAATGAAGAAAAGAACGCATTAGTCCGTCCGCATGAAAAAATTAATAGCGAGTAATGCTATCGTCCATTGTTCAGTAAAAAAAGTATCGACAGGCTGAGTGCCTGCCGAATTAAGTGTAATTATTTTATCTCAAGCTGTAATAATTTTTCGTTTTCAATAAATGCTTCCAGCTCATCGCCTACAACACATTCACCAACACCGGCGGGTGTTCCGGTAAAAATAAGATCACCGATGTTTAAAGAGAAATAGTTTGATATATGAGCAATAATGGTATCAAAATGAAATAACATATCGCAGGAGTTTCCCGTTTGAACCTGTTCCTTATTTTTATGCAAACCAAACTTGATATTCTTTTTGTTTAAGGTGGGGGTAATATCCATAAACTTCCCCACGGCAGCGGAGTTATCAAAAGCCTTTGCTTTTTCCCATGGCAAGCCTTTAGCCATTAATTCATTTTGAATATCGCGTGCGGTAAAGTCAATGCCAACAGTAATACCGTTATAGTAATTAGAAGCTTGTCTTTCCTGTATATATTTTCCATTCTTACAAATCCTTAAAACGAGCTCGCATTCGTAATGCAATTCATTCGTAAAATCAGGATAATAAAAAGGAATGTGGCTTTGTTGTAAAGCGCTTTTCGGCTTCATAAAAATTACGGGTTCTTCTGGAATCTTATTGCCAAGCTCTTTGGCATGTTCCGGGTAGTTTCTACCAATACAAATTATCTTCATCGTAATGATTTTTGTTAGTCAGGGAGCAAGCGGTGGGTTTAGTCAGTGTAATATAATTGAAACGTTTAATATAAAAAAATATTGTAAAAGGGTGTAGATAGTATGTTTTAAAGGGTAATGGATAGTTTATTTATTTCATTCATAGTGTGTTCAATACCGATAGTTGCAAAGGATTCTATGGCTTCTACAGACTTCTCGATTTTTAGCTTTACAATGGGTTCTTCATTTTTCAACCATTTGCTTAACACAAAATCAGCCTGCATTCCTTTCGGATAATTATTCCCAATTCCAAATCTTAGTTTTGGGTATTTATCAGTTCCAAGTATATTTTGTATATCTTTTAATCCGTTGTGTCCAGCATCAGTACCGTTGGGGCGCAAACGCAATTTATCCAATGGTAGTGCAAGATCGTCAACTATTGTTAAAGTATTCGTTAATTGTACCTTTTCTTTTTCCTGCCAATATTTAAAAGCTCTGCCGCTTAAATTCATAAAAGTAGTAGGGCAGACGCATATAAATTGTTTTCCCTTCCATTTCACTTCTGCCACGTAAGCTAGCCTATCAACTTTAAAGGCTGATCCGTGTTTTTGTACAAAGGCATTCACTACGTCAAAACCTATGTTATGACGTGTATTGGCATATTCGTTACCTATATTACCTAATCCTATAATGAGAAATTTGGACATTCAGGATACGAAGATAATAGAAATGAGTATAGATAAAGGTGCTTTGATCCGAGCTTTTTTTAAAGCTGATCAAAAGAATCCGATTTCTCTTTTGGTTTGAATAATCTGTCTATCAAATTTGCACCTGCTTCTTTTATTTTTTCTGAATTATTGGCCACAACTCTGGCTACACCAAGCTCTAATGCCGTACCTATAAATTGTTTAAAGATATTGGTAGATCCTCTTTGATATATTTTCTTGGAAAGAATACCTGCACCCAAACCCATTGCGGTTCCTACAGCGTCTTTTTGTAGTTCCGGGGATCCTATTAATTTGCGCAATTGCCCCTTGATAATATTAATAGGTTGAAGGTTTTCATAAGTTACGTGAAACTGGTTCGTAAGCACCTCTTTTTTTACTAGTGCATCTTGTTCTAGCTGTAGTATAGCGGCTTTTAGTTGATCATGATTGGTTATCTCCATTTGTAATTATTTAAGCAGTTTTTTAATAATTAAATTACTAATACCTGTTTTAATGAGTTTATTTTTCAGGAGATAAATAATTGATCCAAGAACCACGTAAAAGGCTGAAATTATAAAAAAACCATAATATGCTTTGCCGAGCAGGGTTCCTATCCACAGCGCTAATCCTATATTAATAGTGAAAAAGAACACTGAGAATATTAGAACAATAACTAAAATACAAATGAGAGAAGAAATGACGTCAGCAGCTTTATCAACAGTCTGAAGTTTTAATAGGTTAAACTTTGTCTCAATATAATCTGCCGCCTTTTCAAATAATAGCTCTAGGTCATTTTTTGTGTTTTCCATTATTACTATTTTATCAAAGCTTTTTGATCTTTATGATTGATAAATTAAATAGTGTTGGTATTTTCTTCCTTAGCGTTTTCATATTTTTCTTTAACACCATCAACAAATTCATTTAATTTATCTTTAATGGTGTTTTTTAGATCTTCGCCTGTTTCTTTAATTTTTTCTCTTGTAGCAGAGCCTTTATCGGGGGCAAATAAAATACCTGCAATAGCACCTGCAGCTGCGCCCAATAATACTGCCGCAATAATTTTTTTTGATTTCATGATTATTAGTTTGATACAAAGAGAACCTTTAGCTTAAGATGTATCCTAAGCTACTACATTTTATTTATAAATTTATCAGACCGGCTATTTATCTAAAGAAATTCTGTGTATAGCCATTTTCTGTCCCTGCTTTATAATAGCTTCTGAAAAACTCATCGGCAGAAAGATTGCCACTACCTTTTATCGCAAATACTATTAATAAAATGAATGTTATAATTGATAATATTAGTTCATTATTACCAAAACTCATCCCTCCTTGCATATTTGTAAATATGATGGCTCCTATTAAAATAGGTATTTGTATCAATGCAGTCCATCTTGTAAAGAGTCCGGAGGCTATGAATAAGCCGCCTAACAGATTAACGTAAGGTATTATAAATGCTAACACTCTTGTATTTTTATCCAGCAAATGCAACCCTGAATTTTGGAGTATACTTTCTAATCTTGAAGTATCCTGTATAAATTGTATACCCTTCCAGAAAAGTATGAATCCAAGAATAACTCTAACTAACGTAAGCCATACAGGGTGTTTGTCAGAATTGCTTTTTAATATTTTATTATTGGGTTTCATAATTGTAAATTTTATTGTGAGTAAAATAGTTAACGGGAAAGTGAAAAGTATCCATTCGTCTTTATGACGAATTGGCTCGCAGATTGACTTCCCCATTGATTTAAATACAATATCTATGCCAAGCAATTAGTTGTTATTTGTGTAACTGGTTGATAACGACATCATTGGAATAAATCGTTTGTTAAATTGGGGAATAAATAGGATTGATTTTGAGGAGATGAGGGCCTTATATATTTATAAAAAGAGAATCCTTCAAGCTTTGAAGGATCTGCGCAAAACATTTTAAATCTTTATGTAAATAATAGTTGCGGAGACTAAGGTTCCCTGACCCTTTCCTGAAACCTAATACCATTAATGGTTTCAATATTTTATATTAGCTAGGGTAACCCATAGGGTAATTAACTAATGATCTAAGTATTATTGCGGAATAAAAGTACCTTTTCTATCAGACTTTACCAATACATTTTATTTAGAATACTATTTATTTAGTATGACACATAAGGACAAATTATTTGCACAATTAAAATTAGAAAATGATGAGAATAAAAAAGAACAACTTATAAATGCTTTCTTCAAAGAAGAAAGCAGAAAACTAAGGATTTTAGGTGAAAAATTAAATGACTTATTGAAAAATTCTGATGTGGATGAATTTCAAATTATGAGTGCTTATAATGCTTCTACATTAAATAAATTTGACCCAACACTTGATATAGCAAAAGTCAAAGAAGAATGTTTTATTGACCTTAAAAAGGGTTCTTATTATTTATATATGTATTCATGGGATATAAGAAATGGTTTTATATCTCTAACATAGTTGCAAAAAGACTTCTATCTTCTTTTAAAAGTTGAATAGTTAAAGGGATTTTATTCGGAACAATAATAACAATTAATGGTTCACCACCAATTTGTGTTGGTTGAGTCTCAATATAGATATCCTCATTATTTATTATTGAGAGATTAAGATTATATGTAAGTGAAACCATTCTACCATAACCCAAAAGTCGCCTATTACCATTACCAATCCTTAATATATTTTCAGTAAATCTATATATTTGATTAGGTGTTAGATTATTAGGCATTACATTAAAATCTCTATCTCTTATTATGTTATGTAATTCTTCTACTGTCATAATTTGCCAGTTAATTTTTCAATTGCTTATATTAATTTCTCATTCTGTAATTGAAAGAATTCTACTTGTTTTTGTAGAATCTCCTTATTTTCTTCTTATAAGTTTTCTATATAACCGTAGAATTTTTCAATGTGGTTATTTTCTAGGAAATACCACTGTTCTTTCTTTTTTAGCAACCGAATTATTCAAAATTAAAAAAGTCCTTAACCTCAACATCCAAAGCTTTGGCAATTTTTAATAAGGTTAAAGCCGTAGTATTTATTCTTCCTTTCTCTATGGGAATTAGGTTAGATTTTTCCATATCACACAAAAACCCCAACTCTTTACTGGTCACACCTTTTCGTTTCCTAAATTTAGTAATGTTCTTTCCCAGTAATACAAGGTAATCCTTGTCCTCCATTATTTGTGCCGTTTTACACAAATTGGACTTTTATTAAAAATAATAGGGTATACTATATCATACCTGTCTCATTTACTATTATATTTGGCGAATTATTTAATTCCTATAAAATAAACCAATGAGAAAACTATCATTTATTGCCGTTATCCTATTTGCTTTAACCAATAACCTTCATGCCCAAATAGTGACATTATATTATCCACCAAGTAATGAAAATAGAAATTCAACAAATTCAAAATTGACTGAGGGCAACACTATAAATGGCTTTAAGGATGGTAGGTGGCTTGTTTATTATAATTGTGAAAGAGGCGGTACTGAATTCGTAAAAGATGTAGTTAATTATTCTAATAGACAATTAAATGGAGTTTGGATAGAATACAAAGACAGAACACAATTAGCTGCACCGACAAAAACATCAATTAGTGATTGGCAAAATCAAGGACAACTTTTAATAAAAGGTAATTATTTAAATAATCAGAAAGATGGTGAATGGTTTTTATATAGACCTACTGGTGAACTAGAAGAAAAACAAACTTATAAAAATGGTAAGAAAGATGGAGAATGGTTCACTTATGAAAGATATAGTTTAGCCCCATTAACTAAACAGATATATAAAGACGATGTAATGGTGTATAATGGAAGATATGCAAATGGACAGCTTGTTGAAGTTGGGACTAATCTTCAACAACCAAATGGAGAATTTAATGCTAATGGAAGACCAGAAGGATTATGGGTAACTTATTATGGTGAAAATAAGGAATACATAAACGATAGAGGTTATTACAGCAATGGCGTAAAGGTTGGTGAATGGTGTTATTATCAACCGGGTAATAAACTTTTAAGAAAAGAAACTTATAATAACAATGGAGTTCTTAATGGGACACAATTTTTGTATTATGATGGCAATGGCGGGTTACGAGAACAAACGGATTATTTGAATGGTAAAAAGAATGGTGTTCATATCGAATATGATGATACTTATACCATTAATACTGGAAAAATTAATTTAAAAGAGGGATATATTAACGATCTTCTTGATGGAGAATATACCCAATACTATCAAAATGGAAGATTAGAAGAAAAATGTAATTATAAACATGGGGGTAAAGATGCTGATGACATTATGTATACAGAGGATGGGCAGATTTCATACAAAGCTCAATACGCAAACGGAGTTTGTACTTGGCACCAAAATTTTTAAAATTAAATTCTCAATAATATTTTATGAAATCAAGTATAAAATTCCTTGCAATCATTTTGATTATAACATCATGTAATCAATCTGCAAAACAAAATAATACCTCAACAAACGATTCAACTAATATATCTAGTGTTGACACCTCAAAACACTATGATGTAAATGATTTTAAGTTTAAAAAATCCGAGTATAAGATTGATACGGCTGTTAATAATGTATTGATTGATGGTAAAATGTTTTCTTTCATAGGATTACAAGGCAAAGATAAATCCAATGCTACTCAGGATGATGGAGGTATTCCCTACGATATAACTTTTGTATTCATTGACCCTACAACTAATAAATCTGTTGTTTTTAAACAATTGAAATTTCTACAGGGGGGTCCTGCAAATATTTATTCCATTTTTAAAACAAACCAAAGGAAACTTAATGAAGAAGGTGATTTATACATTGATGTATCATTAGTATCTGGTGGCTCAGGCGGCTTAGAAGCTCTATATTATGTAAACTTAAAGAATGGTAAAATCATCTTTAATAAACTATTCAATTATGAAATGGGGATGCACTCCACAACAGAGATATATTTCAATAAAAACAAAAATGAAGTGTTAGAAATTGATGGTATAGAATCTACAATTGACCCTGACGGAGATATTAATAGTCTAAAATTTGTTATTGAAAAATATGATAATATCAACGGAAAATATGTTAAATCGATATTAGGTGAAACAAGATATAAATACGATTGTCCGGGAGCTGAATATGAAAGTCCTTCACCTGTTGACATCTTAACAAGAATAAATTCCAAAGAACCTACATTATTTGAATCAATGCATCTTAACATCAATGATTTTAAACAAAATTAAAATATGATAGACCAAAATAAAATGAAAAATAATTTAAAAGAAGGGTATCCATCATTGATAGGTTTGGGGATAGCTGTTATTTTTATAATTTTCATGTGCAATACCAAATCTAATAAAATTGAACCACAACCAATAAATAACACTTATAATAACACCGTTAATACACCATCAACCGAGGTTGAAACGTGTCACTGGTGTGGGAAAAAATTCACTGGCGAACACTATTCGCACTTAGGTAAAATATCTGATTGTTACACTACTTCATCAAATACAATAACTGTTTATTGTTCAATGAAGTGTTGTGAAGAAGCCAGAGCTAGTTCTTGCCCATCTTGTAGATAAATACATTATTTTCACTTTATAAAATAAAAAATGAAAACAAATATTCTATTAGTTGATGCTGTAACAAATAAGTTTGTAATTGACAAATCAATTGACTTATTTCTTATACCAAGAAAAGATGAATCTTTTATCTATCAAAACAAGTTGGGAGAAACTTCAATTTATACCGTAACCGATGTATTATATTCCGAAGAAAGTATAAATCTTATGCTTTCAAAGTGGGAGGAAAATATACAGAATATATATATAACTCAATTTGAGGATAGCATATTATAGTTTCATTTTAACTATTGAAAGCAATGTATTTGAATCCTTAGTTATTTTATCTACACACTCTTTTAATTCATCGTATTGATTCTGATTGAACTTATTTTGAAAAGCTAAAAAGATAGCTTTATCGAACCCATTATCTACAACAGGAGATATCATTTTTTTAAAATCACTACTTTCCATAACCTGTAATATATATTACAGGTTATGGAAAAGTAAACCCTTAATCCTTTTATTTTTTAATTATTTACAGTTGGTATCTCATTTCCCAACCAATTATATATTACGATATTATCTTGGTCTTGATCCAAT